>WNGE01005791.1_pt1 | contig 20631 bp, 12 predicted proteins | sample 5400651 | NCBI WGS metagenome assembly WNGE01 (sample SAMN13153370, study PRJNA577476) | soil metagenome | isolation source: 60 cm soil or saprolite under grassland replicate 2 | place: USA:California | collected 2016-06-15 | reverse complement strand
TGCATTGAAAGCGGAGGCAGCAGTAATCTTCGAGATCTGGTCGATATTGCCGTTGATCTCTTCGGAGGCGGCGGACTGCTCCGTGGCCGCAGTGGCAATCTGAGTAATCATATCCCCGACTTGTTCCGACATCTGGATGATGTCATGCAGGGAAGACCCGGCTTGGGTAGTTAACTCCACGCCCTGCTCCACTTCTTTGGTGCCGGCCTGCATGGCCGTGACCGCGCATTTGGTCTCAGCTTGAATGCCGCGGATCATCCCGGTGATTTCCTTGGTAGCACTGCTGGTGCGTTCCGCCAGCTTGCGTACTTCGTCCGCCACCACGGCGAATCCCCGGCCTTGCTCGCCGGCGCGTGCGGCTTCGATGGCGGCGTTCAGGGCCAGCAGATTGGTTTGGTCGGCAATGTCGTCGATCACCCCGATGATCTTGCCAATCTGGTCCGACTGCTTGCCCAGTTCCTGAACCTTCTTGGCGGTTTCGCCTACCGCCTGGGCAATGGCGCGCATCCGGGCAAGGGTTTCTTCGACTACGGTACCACCTTGGCGGGCTGTCTCGGCCGCTTTCTGGGAAGCTGCTGCCGCGCTGTTGGAATTCTCCGAGACTTGCTGAACGGTGGAGGCCATCTCTTGCATGGCGGTGGCCACCTGGGTGATCTGGTCTCTCTGTACCTCTGTGCCCCGGGTTTGTTGCCGGGCGCTGGCCGAGATCTCCGCGCCCGCGGCCGCGATGCTTTTGGAATTACTGGAGACTTTGCACAGAATCTCCTGCAGCTTGTCCACAAAGGTGTTGAACCAGGTGGCCAGTTCGGCCACCTCATCGTGGGAACTAATCTCCAGACGCTTGGTCAGGTCACCCTCGCCCTCGGCCATGTCTTTCATTAGGACCGCCATGTCCTGCAAGCGGACAAAGATGGAGCGTGAGACATGGCGGGAGGTCAGCAGCAGGAGGGCCAGACAAGCCAGGCCCCAACACGCTGCCACGGTACCGTTCGCCCGCCAGGCAGCGTCGATGTCGTCAATGTAAGTCCCGGTTCCGATGATCCATCCCCAAGGCTCAAAAGCCTTCACGAAGGAAACTTTCGGCACCGGCTTGTCCTTCCCAGGCTTGGACCACCTGTAAGAGACAAAGTTCCCGTTCGGGGTCTTGGCTGCGCTGACCATTTCGACGAAGAGGGCTTTTCCGGTGGGGTCTCTGAAGTCGGTGAGATCTTTCCCGTCCATCTCGGGCTTCATGGGATGCATCACCATGGTGGGGTGCATGTCGTTAATCCAGAAATAGTTGCTATCCTCATAGCGGACTGCTCGGATGGCCTCGAGGGCGCGCTTTTGGGCCTCGGCGCGGCTGAGCTTGCCGGTGGTCTCCATTTCGTACTGCTCGGCGATGATGGAATAGGGAATCTCTACCAGACTCCTGGTCTTCTGCAGCCTTTCCGACAGCAAGTCCGACCGTTCACTGCTGAGCCACATTCCAGCCAAGGCCAGCAGGCCGACCGCGGCGATCGCAACCATTACTTTGAACTTTCCATTGAGACTCATGCTCCACCCTCGCGGACTCAGCAGCGCTAACTCATGCATCGGCAGGTATCCGATGAGGCATGAGGGTTATTGAGGTCAAGGGAGAAGCCCTGTGCGTTCAGGTTGCCGCCCGCGGCTGGCCGGGATGGCAGGCAAAGGCGGCACCCTAAGAAATCTCTTACCAGGGGGTAATACCAGGGGAGGAAGGGACAACGGGGGTAATCATGTCGAAACTGGAAATTCCCAGGCTGCGCCTTGTCACGGCCTGGTATCACGGGCAGGTTCGCTTGCCGGATTGGAGTCTCTAGCTTTTTAGATAGGGCAGCAATTGCTTGAATGCCGGCGCGCCCGACGAACGCAGCAATTCGTAGATCATCATTTCTGTCGAGGAAATGACCGCTCCCGCGGCCCGCATGCGGTCGAGTCCGATCTGCCAGTTGGATTCGGTCCGCGAACTGACTGCGTCTGACGCCACGTGCACGAGGTAGCCATCCCGCAAGGCGGCTAACGCCGTCTGCATCACACAAATGTGCGTCTCCATTCCACAGAGCAGGATGGTGGTCCGCTGCCCGGGAAGGCGTTTCAGCAAGGAGCAAAACACATCGCTGCCGAAGCAGGAAAACATCAACTTATCGATGGGCTGGCTCTCCGGCAGCAGGGCGGCGATTTCCGGGACGACAGTGCCCAGTCCTTTGGCGTACTGCGTGGACACGATTGCCGGGATCTTCAGGTTGCCCGCCAGCCGGATCAGCAGCTGCGAGTTCCTGATGAGGTGTTCTTTCCGCCAGATTGGTGGCAACAGTTTCTCCTGAATGTCCACAACAATGAGCGCACACTGCTCAGCCTCGAGCGTGCGCCGGGCGATTTCGGAGTAGTCAGTTTCCATTTGAAGGCTGCCGGCGGTAAGCATAGAGCGTGTCCTCAGCTTTGAAGTGATTGTAACTCCAGTGGGAGCTTTTTCGGTCGAAAGCCCGATAATCGCTGTGAAGGTATGATACCGCGAACCGGGAATGGATCAGCCTTCCAGCGCGCATGGCCGGTTGACCAAGCTCGCTCCGGCCCATAGAATCGAACCAGCCCGAGGCGGGAAATTTCTCTTCCGTTCGCGGCGCAATCGACGCTGCCCCCTCGTTCAACGGCAGGACAGCTGACTCTGGATCAGCATATCGGGGTTCGAATCCCTGGGGGGCAGCCAAATTTCTCAAGCACTTATGGAGATCGCAGGCATTCTCTCAGCCACCACTGACGGCCGGGACGATCGAAATCTCAGATCCGGCGGAGACGGGACTCGCGAGTCCACCCGTATAGCGAACATTTTCGTCCCCAATGAAAATATTGATATGTTGCCGCACTTGTCCTTGCTCGGTTGCGATGCGGTCGCGAACGCCGGGATAGAGTGTCCAGAGAGCGGACAAAGCATCGGCCAAAGTTGTGGGCGAGTGTTCGATCTCGACTCTGCTCTGGCCAGCGGTATATTCGCGCAAGGCGCCGGGAATGTGAAAAGTGACCGGCATGGATCACCTCTTCGTCCGACGGGACTTGCTGGCTGATCGAGATTTCGTTCGAGAAGAAGGCGCGGGCGCCGCGGCCTTGGGCAACGCCAGCCGTGATTCACCCGAGGCGCCCTCGACGACCGCATTCCGTACGCAGACCACGGACGGCAATCCTTCGAGTATCTTTTGCCATGTCCTGCCTTCATCGCGCGAGCCAAAGAGCTGTCCGCTCCGTGTACCGAAGTAAATCCCGGCCGGATCGAATGAATCCGCGGTCATGGCATCACGCAGGACAGTTTCGTAGGCGCGCTTTTGTGGCAAGCCGCGCATCAGAGGTTCCCAGGAGGCGCCACCGTTGCGGGTTCGATACACTCGCAGCCGGCCGTCGCAGGCGCAGCGAAACTCATCGGACTCAACTGGAACGATATAGGCGCAGTCGGGATTTCTCGGGTGCATGAGCATGGCAAAACCAAAATCCGACGGCACTCCATTGGCGATATCTGTCCAGTTCTCGGCACAGTTGTCAGAGCGATACAATCCCCAATGATTTTGCAGGAAGATGCGTTCGGGACGGGCAGGATGCATCGCGATTTTGTGCACGCATTGCCCGAACTCGGGATATTTGTCGGGCATGAACATAGCGCGGATGCCTCGGTTTTGCGCGGTCCAGGTGCGTCCGCCGTCGATGGTCCGGTAAACGCCGCCGGCTGAAATTGCCACATACATGCGCTGCTGGTCGGCGGGATCGAGCACAATGGTGTGCAAAGCCAGACCTCCATTGCCCGGCATCCAGCGGGGACGATGCGGATGATCGAACAGACCGCGCACCAGCGACCAGGTTTCGCCGCCATCGCGGGTTTCGAAAAGCGCGGCGGGTTCTACGCCGCAATAGAGCACGTTGGGCTCGTCGGGCCGGCCGAGTGCGATCTGCCAGATGTTCTTCAAGGAAACGCCGGTATCGGAGGGAAATCGAATGGGGGCCTGCTGCGGATTGGTCCAGCTTTTCCCGAAATCGTCGCTGGATCGCAGAAGCGTGCCCCAATAACTCGCTGTCGAAGCCCATATGCGGTGTTGGCCCCTGCGGGCATCGTAGGCCATCGAGTAGACACTGTGCCCGTGGAAATACGGACCACCGACCTCCCAACGGCTGCGCTGAGGATTCGAGCGAAGGATGAATGCTCCTTTGGTCGTTCCCACCAACAAAAGAAAGTCTCCCTTCTTGACCTGAGCGTGTCGCACGCTGTGCAAGACCATGGTCCTGGGTGGGCTGACATCGGCGCTTGCATCTTTGGAGGTGATGGCAGCAGACTGAACGGCTTCCAGAGCGGCCTGAACTTCACTCGCGCGTTGATAACGCTGCATCGGTTCCTTGGCCAAGCAGCGTTGGATAATGGCCCACAGGCCCGGCGGCACAGGAGGGCCGAGCGGAGTCGGAAGTTCGCGCATGATGGCCGCGCTGATTTCAAAGCCAGTGCGTCCTTCGAATGGCAGGCGTCCGGAAGCCGCTTCATAGAGCACAACTCCAAGCGCCCATAAGTCACTGCGATAGTCGGCCGCGTCGCCACGCAGGATTTCGGGCGCCATGTACGGCAACGTGCCGCTCACGCTGGATGCGTCCTGTAGGGTTGCAAAGGACCGGGTAGGGCCCTCGAATATTCCGCTTCCCACCTGTTTGGCCAAACCGAAATCGAGGACTTTGACCAGACCGTCGGAAGTGACGACAATATTCGCGGTCTTTAGATCTCGATGAACGATGCCTCGGTCATGAGCGCGGGCGAGTGCACTGGCAATCTGAGCGCCGTAGCGCAGGACTGACTCTGGTGGCAGTCCCGCATCTGCGCTCATGGCGCGCAGAGACTTGCCCTCGACCAATTCCATCACGATATAGAGCTCACCATCGGTCTCGCCAACGTCGTGAATGGTGCAAATGTTGGGATGGGAAAGAGACGAAGAAGCACGCGCCTCATGGAGCAGATGCTGGCTGGCCGATGCATCAAGACGAGCGTCCTTGTTCACGACTTTCACGGCCACGTTGCGGTGTAACAGCTCGTCGTGAGCGCGATAAACAACCCCCATTCCCCCTTCCCCAATCTTCGCCACGACGCGGCAATGCCCGAGCACTTGACCGATCACGGGGCACTCCTTTCCCGCCCCATGCTAGGCTGTGCTTCGGAGCCCCGTCAACGTGCCTGAGCTTTCATCCGCGCTCCCGAGAATGTTTCAAGACTCGCAGGAATTGCGCTAAGGCCCATGCTGTCTTGGCGAAGGCCGGTCCCAGGGCGTGATAAATCCACAGGCTCGGCTTTTTTTTACAACTTTTCATGTTGAGGTTGTCGCCGTTCGAGTAAAATTGCGGGGTTCCTCTCTTTGTGCGGGTCCCTCTGGCCAGCAATTCACACCTCAAAGGAGCTAGGTATGAAAAAGTCTACGCAACCAATTCCGCAGGGATTTCACACCGTTACACCTTCTCTGATAGTCCGAAATGCCGCCGAAGCTATCGAATTCTACAAGAGGGCATTAGGCGCCGAAGAACTCATGCGAATGGCCGCCCCCGACGGCAAGATTGGACATGCCGAGTTGAAGATCGGCGATTCCATCGTTTTTGTGACCGATGAAAACCCAAGTATGGGCTGCAAATCACCACAGACTCTGGGTGGCACTGCCAGCAACCTGTATCTCTACGTTGAGGATGTCGACAAGGCCTTTCAACGCGCCATCGATGCCGGCGGCAAAGCGACCATGCCCGTGAGCGACATGTTCTGGGGCGACCGCTTTGGCAACCTGGTAGATCCTTATGGCCACAACTGGGGCCTCAGCACTCGCACCCAAGACTTGACCGAGCAGGAAATCGAAGAAGGAGCGAAAAAGTTTTACGCACAAATAGCGCAGCAGGCACAGAAAAAATCGGCGTAAACTTTTGGTTCGAGATGCACCACAAAGGCCGCGAAGATCAGGAATCGCCGTTCATCTTTGCGGCCTTAACATTCTGAGGAAGTAAACCACGGGCGCGCTGGCGAAGCTGGCTTCGCAGGGGCCGGATGCGAGTCTTGGATACCCTCTTCATTGCGCCACCCGCCCGGAAGCGGACTGCGTCAGCAACGCTGGTATGCCCCGAGCCTGTTCTGATCCCGTGGTGTTTAACTCAGCCGACTTCCGCAGGTAACTCTCGGCAGCCGAGCGATCTCCCGTAGCTAAAGCAATCTCTCCCGCGTGCCGGTAGAACATGGCGTTTCTGATGCCCACGGCCAAAGCAGTTTCAATTTGCCGGCGCGCCTCGGCACCCTGCCCGTTGACGTGCAGCGCCCACGCATAGCAATCCAGGGTGAAACCGTCATGCCGTCGGGCGTACTCGCGCTTGGCCACTTCCAGCGCTTTGTCGGGCCGCTTGGCATGGCCGGCATAGTAGAGGATCAGCTCGTGATTCGAGTTGTCGGCGATGCCGGTTTCCGCCAGCGATTTCCGTTCGAACTCTTCGAAGGCTTTTCCGGCTTCGGCAGTGCGGCCGGCGAGTTGCAGCGCCTCCGCGAGTTCATAGAGATTCTCGGCATGCGGCGCCGCATCGTAGCGCTTGCGCAGAAGGTCCTCCGCTTCGGCGTAACGCTTCTGCTGGATCCGCACTTTGGCCAGATTGCCAAGGGCGTAGTGGTAGTCGGGAAACAGCATCAGCGCCCGTTGCAGCAGGGCTTCGGCTTCCGCGACCTTGCCCACCGACAGGTTCAGATGCGCCATCTGGGTGGTGATCCAGGCGGCGTCTTCGACTTCGGTCGGCGGAGTCGATTGATATGCCATGTTCATCAAGTCGAGAGCGCCGTCCACATCGCCGAACAATTCGCGCAGGTACGCCGCGCGCGTTAATCCAGGCCGGTTGCCGGGACGAAGATCCAGCATCATCTGGGCCGCGTCTTCGGCTTCTTGGTACTTGCCCAGTTCCACGTTCGCATCGGTCAAGAATCCGTAGACCATCACGTCGTCCGGCACCTTCTTGTTCAGCTTGCGCGCTTCCTCGCGGGCGGACGCGAATTCATGTTTCCCGAGGAGCAGCCAAACGCGGATTCTCTCGCCGTCGAAGTTTCCGGGAGAAATCCCGAACGACTTCTTCAAGGTCTCCTCGGCCTGCGTGTAGAACTTCACGTCCGACGTTTCTCGGGCGCGCCGCGACAGCGCCAGGGCCAGCGCGTTGTAGGCTTCAAAATTCTTCGGGTTCTTCTCGATCAGTTTGTTGGCGGCGGCCATCGTGCGTTCGGCAGGAGACGGCGTTTTGCCAGCCGATGCAGTATCAGTCTGGGGGAACGCGGTCAGAGCGGTCATAAGCATCAGGAGAGCAGCCAGTCTTTTCATTTCGTTCCTCGCTTGTCGGTAATGAGAAAGCGTGGCCGCCCTTACGAGCGGCCACTGGCAGATAGAGTCACTTCGTCGGACAGATACCATTTGGCTGACCAGAACAACCCTTCTGGCCGGGCCCGACGTGATGGCTGTCACGACCGCTGTTGGCGGGAAGAACGTAGGGAAAGGTCGTTCCGTAGCCGTTTTCGTTGCGGTTGACGCCGTCACCAACCGGAGCGCCGAACTTCACCGGGTCGGCGAGGATGCCGACGACAGCGCGGGAAGCGATGTCCACGACGTCGTCAATCGGCCTGCGGCCGTTCGGGAAACCCGCGTTGTCGCCGGCGAGGAAGCCCAAACGCTTCTGGCTGCCCACCGGAGTTGGTGGGATACCTGTGTTCAGCCGCATCAGGTCGGCAATCGGACCCGCATCCTTCGGTCCACAACCGGGGCAAATTGGAGCTATGTACTGGACCAGAGGCAGCAAGTCGGTACGGGGCGCGGGGGGCACCGGGATGTTCAGAATTTGCGAGAACAGATGCGCCAACAACGGATCGAGAAAGAAGCCGGCGAATTGAGCGTCGTCTTTCGGATCGGAAACGCTGAACAGGTCTTTCGAGCCGGTTCCGATGATCAGTTCGTTGATCAGCGAGTTGCCTTCGCGATTCACTTGGCGCCATGTGCCTTGGCTGTCCACCACCCCGTTTTTGCGACGAATGGTGACGCGCTGGCGAGAAGTCGCCCCGTAGGTTCCGATGACGGCCCGTTTGTCGCTGGCCGGGTGAATCTGGCCGTCCGATGTCAGCATCGTGGTGGGCACTTCGAGCACGATCGAGTTGACGTTGAAGCCGGCCACTGCGTCGGGCGCATAATTGTGAGTGTCGTCCCCGTCCACCTGCTTGCTCAAGACGCCGCCAGCCGCCATCCGGAAGTTCAGCGAGTCGAATGCCGCGCCAAGGTCGATGTAGAAAGGATCGTCCACGGTTCCGGCAAACACCCGCACGCCGTTGCCCAGGTTATAAACGCCCTGATGGAACAGGTTGCGATAATGCGGCATGGTGAGAGGGCCGACGTTGGAGGGCACGGCGAAAAGCGTGCGCCCACCGGTCAGGTCGGTGGCCACGCCGTTCTTTACCATGGTGACGGTATAGGTCTGCCGCAAGCTCAAGCCTTCCGAGCCGGGACCATCCAAAGCCGTAATTGGCGGGATCCCGGCGATGCCGCCCACCAGACCGGTAAACACTCCCGGCTGGCGAATCTCGGTGTTGAAACGGAACTGAAACGTGATGTCTTCTTCTCCGTCAAAGTTGTTGTCCACCTTGAATTCGTAGCGGACATTGGGGTCGAAGGGGAAGTAGTTGGGTCCGTTCGCGGGCTCAAGCAGCCCATCGACGTTCAGAATCATGGTGACGCGGTCGGGATGGTCGTAGCTGACAAACGCATACCAGTCCGTGACGTCCGCGCTGTGGTCGAGCGCGGAGATCGGCGCCTCGCGATGGCTGGACGCGAACACGCCAGTTGGAACCAGCATGAGCACGGCCAGAGCGAGGGCAAACACTGCTTTCAGTCGCTGCATAAAGAGTTTCCTTTTGGATGGAAGTTGGTGAACGTAGCCCTCGGAGCTGTTTGCGTGGCGCCACGCTTCAGCGGTTTACGACTGGCTCCGTTTACAACTTCAAGTACGAAGCCATTTCACAAATTGGATTCAATCGGCGAGGATAATTTTTTTTTGGAAGTGGACAAGGCCTTCCGCCGCTTTGGGTATTCGAGAGGCTGCGGCGAACAGTTTGAGGACGCAAGCGAGGCTGCACGCGGTCTTTGGAAGCTTCGGTGTATAGTGTCGGCTACCAGGAAGCAATGATGGAAATCGCCCTCGATGCGGCCTCCGACCTTCCGCGCAGGCTCGGCTTGATCGATGCGCTTTCCATCGTGATTGGCATCGTCATTGGCGGCGGCATTTTTCTGGTGCCGAATCTGGTCGCGCAGGAGCTGAAATCTGCGCCGGCAATCCTGGCAGTCTGGGTGTTTGCCGGTGTGATCTCGTTCTTCGGCGCGCTCGCCTGCGCTGAGCTGGGCACGGCGCTTCCATCCACCGGCGGGCAATATGTCTTCCTCCGCGAAGCCTACGGTCCTCTGGTCGGATTTCTTTGCGGCTGGTCCATGTTCCTGGTTGGGCGGAGCGCACAGGTGGCCTGGCTGGCGGTAACGATGGCGTTGTACGTCTCCTATTTCGTTCCGCTCTCCGCGCCGGCCTCGAAATTGCTCGGAATCGGCGCCATCGCGCTGTTCACTGGCATCAATTATCGAGGCGTCACCGCCGGAGCAATCGTTCAGAAAACGTTCACGCTGGCCAAGGTCGCCGGCCTGCTCGTCATTATCTGCAGCGCCTTGCTGTGGGGCAGCAAGTCCGCGCCGCCTGCGGAAGCCGTTGCCGGTAAATTCTCAGTCAGCAGCTTCGGCGTCGCGCTGATCGCGTGTCTGCTGGCCTATGACGGCTGGGTGCAACTGAGCTTCGTTGCCGGCGAGATCCGCAACCCGCGGCAGAATGTGTTTCTTGCCCTCGCCCTTGGGTCAGTCGCGTGCATCGCCATTTACGTGCTGGCGAATGTGGCTTATTTGCGAGTGCTGCCGATCGCCGAAATCGCCGCGAGCGATCATGTCGGCGCTACCGTCGCCAAGCGCGCGCTCGGCTCCCGAGGAGGCAGCCTGGTTTCGCTGATCATTCTCATGTCGATCGTCGGGACACTCAATGGCTGCTTTCTTACCAGTCCGCGGATTTATTTTGCCCAAGCGCGCGATGGCCTGTTCTTTCGGAAGTTTGCCGAGGTGCATCCGCGCTATCAAACGCCTGGCTTTGCGATCCTGACTCAAGGCATTTGGGCGGCCGTGCTGGTCGTGAGCGGTTCCTATGAAACTCTCCTGGATTACGCGATGTTCGCGATCTGGCTCTGGTATGGTTTGATGGTCGCGGGCGTGATCGTATTGCGCCATAAGAAGCCCGGCCTCGTACGTCCGTACCGGATGTGGGGATACCCAGTGACCCCTGCACTGTTTCTGGCGATCGCGTGCTGGTTCTTGGTGAACATGCTGATGACGCGGCCGCTTCCGTCGGCCGCCGGGCTGGTCCTGATCGCGACCGGAATCCCCGTTTACTTCTTGTGGGCCGGCCACCGCAACCAAGCCGAATCCGCCACGCTCTGATGCCAGTTCTATGCCCGGTAGCCGTCGGCCCGCCATCCTATTGGCTCCTCCGATAGATGATGGTTTTCGGGCCGCTATCGATCATCTTAAAATCTGCCGGCACCGTGAACAACGAAGGGTCAGGCTCCGCGCGCACTATGTTCGTTAACCGGAATGTCTGCTCCCCCATTCGCGGATCGTTCCGCTTGCTGGAGACAATCGTCTTGAGGTCAGTCGAAGTCCAGACCTCGGTGACAATGCTGATGGGCCGATCGTTACCGATTTGGCCGCCAGGAATGGTGCGTGTCGTACGCACCCCAGTCACCGCGACGCCTTCCATCGTCTGAGAGCCAAGGGATTCCGTGTTTGCTTCGGGCCGCTCGTCCGTCGCCAAGTGTTTCGTTAGGGCGATCATGGGAGGTGGCGGCGGGGGACCTAGAGGCATGCCGTTCCCCGTTTGTATGAAAAATGTGGCGGAGCCAAGGGCGCCGGGGCCACCTGTTCCGGGGGGAGGCATCGGGTTTTTCCACGCCGTCTTATCGGTCAAATTCAGCGTATAGGAGGTGCCCGCCACCGGGTCTTGAATGAAGACGAGGTGCGGGGCGCTGGCGGATCGCTGTAAAGCTGATGATTCCGATTATGAGCGTAGTCTCTGTGCCGCCGATCTCATATAAGCGCGGTGGGGCAGGGGGCGCAGCGACAACTCGCCCTGTTGGATCGACCCGATCTATTGGGTCGTCCAACGTGTAGATGTAAGGATTGATGCTCAGGGGCGTAAAGGTCACCCCTTCTTCCGGGTCCCTAGCCCAGAATCGCCCAGTGGGTTGGTTGTAGTACCGTGCCCGGAGATCGTAAAGGCCGACGCTGCTGTCGTACCGCTCGCCGCTGTAGAGGAAGCTGTTTGGAGTCGTGCCGCTAGTTCTGATCGGCATCCCGAAAGCGTCGTAATCGTAGCCGTCGGTGAGCGTCCCTGCAGAGTTGGTCAGAAACCGGACGTTGCCGTGGCCGTCGTAGCCGTAAAAACTGGGCGTCCACGTGCTTCCGACAAGCTGGTTTTCGCTGATCCTCTGCAAACCGTATGCATAGGTACGGGTCACGGAACCATTAACCGTCTCGTCCATGACCTGTGGGAGTTTTGTAGGATTCAGCGTATCAACGAGGAACTTCGTCGTGGTTTCGCCAACCGTCTCGCCGACGCGGTTGCCGTCGCCGTCGTAGACCAGCGTCACCGCGCCGTGCGTGAGCATCCGGTTCTCGAAATCGTATGTATTCGTGATTCCGCCGGACGACGTGGTGTTCCCATTCGCGTCGTAGGTATCTGTGGTCAAGCGGTCGTTGGCGTCATAGAAAAATTGCCCGCCCGGCACCGCGTTCAGTGTGGAGGTCATCTGCGTGCGATTTCCCACGTTATCGTAATTCGTGTAGTTCACCGCCCCGTTGTTGTCGGCCGGATCGGCCGTGATCGCCTCCGAGCTTAACCGGTAATCGTTGTCGTAGCCGTAGCCGATGTTGCGCCCGTTCAACTCCGCCACGGCCGTGCGGTTCCCAGCATTGCCCAGCGTATAGGCGTAGCTGGCCAGCTTTTGACTGGCTGTGCAGGCCGGGGAACTTGTGGCCACGCAGGTCTGCGTGAGACGATTCAGCGGGTCGAAAACGTTGCTGGTCTGCAGCGCGTTGGGGTAGGCATAACCGCTCATATTTCCCGTCGGATCGTAGCTATAGGTAGTCGGCGTCGCCGGCCCGCCCTGCGCTGCCAGCCGGTTGTCCGTGGCTGTTGCCAGGCGATTCAGCACGTCGTACGTTTACGTCATCGCAGCGCCGTTCGCGTTCGATGATGCCCAATCCGCCGAGCCGCGTGAGAGGGAGCCACTCCGGAGTCGGCGGTTCGCCAGCCACTTCTCGAAAAGCGCGAGAAGTGGCGCACCCCCACTTATTTCGGTCAATGTTAAAGGACAAACTCGAATTATACTTCCCGTTAAAGTGGCCCACCCGCCTATTTCCATCCCTTCGGTTCGATGGATGGATGCATAGCAAAAATCGGGTTCAGGACCTCATACATGATGTCCGTGAGGGTCTCTCCAACTCCCCGCGCGTATGCCTTAAATGTATCTTTTGGGACAGCAGTTCGGGCGACTTCAAGGGACTCGGTTAGCCGCCGGGAAACCTGGAACATTGTCTCGGACACCTGCTGGGCAGTAGCAATGTTCGGAACCAGCGGGTCTCTTCGGAGGGGCTTTTCAGGTTGCGGGGACTCAACTGGGTCCATTGAGGAAACGAGACAGAGTATCTTTCCAATCTGACAGAGGATCTGCCTCGCGCCTCTACTATAGGCGACGGCATCCTCAGGAGGACAGGTCTCCCTCACGAGCCGAATGGACTCAAGAAGTTGACCTGTGGCCTCAAACATTATTTCAGAAATCTGCTGTGGTGCACCCGGATCGGTCGTCATTCTGCTGCTTTCCTTCCAAACACGTCGATATCTTGTCTTGCACCATCACTTACTCACAACCAGCAGCTTCCATACATCTGTGCATGCATCTGAAGAAGTCTCCACTCCTGTCTGTGGGACCATACGGAACCTCCAAGACGTCTGCCGTACATAACACGATGCACGCAGCTTTCGCCTCCGCGCAGCGTTCTGTCAGGGCATAGTAGAGAACTGTGGCTGCGGTGTACACAAGGACGAAGCGATAAAGAGTCGCGGTTTCGACACCATCGCGTCCCGTTGGGTCGATCCGATTGACCGGGTCGTCATCGGCATATGCATACGGGTTGGATCGGGATGGAGAACACGACCCGCAGCACGATTTCTGATGCCACGGATCCATCGTCATGAACCTGCCGGTGGCCGCGTTGAAGTAGCGTGCCCTGAGGTAGTACAGCCCCGTGCTGCTGTCGAACTGCTCGCCACTGTAAAGGAAGTTGTTGGGCGTCGTGCCGGTCATGGTGATCGGCATGCCGAAGGCGTCGAACGTGTAGCTGTCTGTGATGGCGCCAGCAGTGTTCGTGAGGAAGCGGGCGTTGCCGTGTCCGTCGTAGCCGTAGAAGGTTGGCGTCCACGTGCTGCCTACCAACTGGTTTTCGTCGTAGACCATGCTCACCGCCCCATGCGTGAGCATGCGGTTCTCGAAGTCGTACGTGTTCAGAATGCCCGCCGAAAAGGTCGTGTTGCCGTTGTTGTCGTACAGATCCGTCGCCAGGCGGTCGTTGGCGTCGTAGGAGAACGATCCGCCCGGCACCGCGTTCAACGTCGAGCTCATCAGCATGCGATTGCCCGCTGCGTCGTACTGCGTGTAGTTGACCGTGCCGTTATTCCCCGCCGGATCACCCGTGGTCCCTTCCGACGCCAAGCGGTAATCGTTGTCGTAGCCGTAGGCCACGTTGCGCCCACCGAGCTCCAGCACACTCCTGCGGTTCCCGGCATTGCCCAGCGTGTAGGCATAGCTCGCCAGTTTCGCGCCCGCCGAACACGCCGGAGCCGTCATCGCTTCGCAAGTCTGCGTCAGCCGGTTCAGCGCGTCGAACGAATTCCCCGTCTGCACCGCGTTCGGATAAACGTAGCCGCTCAAGTTGCCCACCGGATCGTAGCTGTACGTCGTAGGATTGGCCGGCCCGCCCTGCGCCGCCAACCGGTTGTCCGTGGCCGTTGCCAGGCGATTCAGCACGTCGTAAGTGTACGTCATCGCAGCGCCGCTCGCGTTCGACGACGCAATTGTCAGCACATTGCCGTGGGCGTCGTAGGTGTAGTTCAGCGTGCCTTCGGGCGTGATTTTCGTTTTGAGCCGGTCGCGGTTGTCGTACGTGGGGTAGTTGGTGGCGCCACTGGCGTCGGTCATCTTGGCTCGCTGCCCGGTCAGAGTGTAGGTGAAGGTGATTGCCGGCTGGTTCAGCGACGAATCGGGGGTTTTTGAAAGCAGCCGGTCGAGGCTGTCGTAGGTATAGGTGGTCGTTTTGAGGGTGAAGTCCGTCTTGTGCCACAAGCGCCCGAGCGCGTCGTAATCGTAGGTCTCAAACTGCTGCAGCGGCAGGGTCTTCTTGCTGCGGCGGTTCAGATTATCGTACTGGAAGGTCGTGCTGTGCTGGTTGGCATCGAGGATGCTCGCAAGATTGCCGGCTAGGTCGTAGCCGTAGGTCGTGGTATTTCCCACCGGCAGCATGGCATCGGTAACCGTCTTCATCCGGCCAACATCGTCGTAAGTCTTGCTGGTGATCTTCCCGTCCTGATCGGTAGTGATCAGCGTGCGCCCCATCCCATCGAAAGTGTACTGCGTGGTGGTGGTGGTGGCGGGACTGGTCGGGTAGGTGATCAGATACATCCGTCCCCGAGCGTCGTACTTGTACGTCGTCGTGTTGTGATTGGCGTCGGTCACGCTCGCCCGCCTGCCGTCTGAATCGTAGCCGTAGCCGGTGCTGTTCTGGGCCGCGTCCTGCACGCTGGTCAGGCGTCCGGCGGGATCGTAGAAGTTGGTGGTGACGTTGCCGAGCTCATCGGTCACCGTCTTCTGCCTGCCGTCCGCGTCATACGTGTAGCTCACGGTTCCGGCATCGGGAGTGCCATAGGCAGACGTGACGCTGGTCAACTGGCCGGCGAGATCGTAAACGTACTTGGTCGTCCGCTGCAGTTGATCGATTTCCGTCAGCTTGTTGCCACGGAAATCGTAGAAGAACTGCTTGGTCGTGCCGTCGGCGTAAGTGATTTTGCTCGCCCGGTTCAGATTGTCGTAGTCGGTGTGTGTGGTGCGCTGGAGCGGAGTACCCAGCGCGTCGATTTCGTCCGTTTTGTTGCCGTTGTCGTCATACACGAACTGTGTGGTGACGTTGTTGGCGTCGATGGTCTTGGAAAGGCGCTCCAGCGCGTCGTAGAAATACTGGGTCACCTTGCCGCGCGGGTCGGTGACGGTCGACACTTTTCCCATGGCATCGTAGGTGTAATGCGTCCGCTCCTGTAAGGCGTCGAACGTGTCCATCAGGTAGCCCTGCGGCCAGTAGTCGAACGTGGCGGTCTTCTGGTTGGCATCCGCGACGGTGACCACGTTGCCCATCCCATCGTAGGTGTAGGAAGCCACGAACGAGTTCGGGCCGTTGAGCAAGTCCGTAGTCTGGCTGGGATTGAAGTTGGCGTCGTAGGTTGTAGTGGGCGTGTTCGTGCCCGCAGCGTCGGTCTGGGAGGTGATTCCGCCAAACTGGTTGTAGGTTTTCGAGTCCGCGGGCAGGCCCGGCAGTTGGGCCGACGTCTGGAAGCCGTTCGCGTCATAGGTGTATTTCGTTGTTGCCGACGGCTGCATGGCATCGGTCATGCTGATGACGTTTTCCTTGCTGTCGTAAGCGTAAGTTGTAGTGCGATTCAGCGCATCAGTGATGCTGAGCGGTTTGCCGAAGCTATCGTCCGTGCGAGTGACAGTTCCGCCATCGGGATTGGTGATCGTGGTCGTATTGGTAGACAGGTTGTACGCGTATTGGGTCGTGTACTGCACAGGGTTTCCGTTGGCATCGGGGACAGTGGGCCCGGTCACGCTTTGCAGGCGGCCATCGGGATAGTACGTGGCGCTGGAACTGTTGCCGCGCGGATCGATTTCCGTCTGCAATGAATGATCCGGGAAATAGGTGTAGGTTTCAGGAGCACTCAGGCCCGGGTGCTGAACCGACTGGAGATTGCCAGATCCATCGTAGCCGTAGATGTAATTGTTCGGCGGGCTGCTCAGGTCGCTGATCTGAATGATCCGGCCCGATCCGTCGCGCACAAACGGAATCACGACATTTCCTGCGCTGCTGGTGATTCCGTTCGGCGTCACTGTGAGCGTGTTCCCGTTCAGGTCCTTGATGGACTGTAGTTGCCCGCCTGCGGAAATCGTGTACGTACGCCCCACCGGATCGGTGTAGGCGTAGACCGTGGGCTGGTATTTTTGGCCGGTGTCCGGAAAGCATACGACATTGTTCTGTATCTGCAAGAGCCCGCCGCAGCCGTCCGAGGCAAGCGATCCGTGGACCCCCGGTTGAGGCGTGTACGAAGGATACAGCCAGGCCCCAAAAAACGATACCGGCTGCGGAGTGAAGAAGAATGTGATCCTCCGACCGTCGAAGTTGAACGTGACATTGTTCTGCGGATCGACCTGCAAATCGACGTAGATCCCCAGCTTCCAGCCGTAGCCAAAGTCTTCCACAATGCTGCGCTCAAGGCTGTCATACGTCCGGCTAATGCTGATCGGAATACCGGCCAGTGGTACCTTGAACTCGGTGATCGTCGACTTCATCCTCCCTGGCTTGCTGTCGCCCGCGACGTTAACAGTGACCTGGCTGACCTCGTTGGATGAATAGCCGTAGTTCGGTGCGGTCGCCACCAGTTGAATTGTGTAGCTTCCATTGGCGAGGGTTGTGGTGTCAAGAATCCCGACGGTGTCGCCGTTATAGCCAGTGGTATTGGGATTGATCACCGTGACAGCACCGGGATTGGAAGTCGGCCAATAGCTCAGCGTGCCGCTAACCACATGGCAACCACATTGGATGGTAACCGGCACTTGACCTTGAACGATGGAATTCTGATAGGGAGTCGCGATCCAGCCCTGAGAGGCATATTGCGGCGCACCGGGACCACTGGGGTCGGTCCAAGTCATATTAACGACACTCGAATACGCGGCCATGCCACTGATGTCGGCTGAGGCCTGAATTCCGTCTGTCCCCGCTCGCGTGCCGCTGTATTGAAAAACAGCCTGCCCGCTCGCGTCGGTCGTTGCATACAGTTCCGTTTGATTGGCCCCACTCACAATGAGATTGACGAGGACGTTTTGGGCAGGAGCGCCGGTTACATCGATCGCCTGAGCCGTGAATGTTTGAGTCTGTCCAGTTACTAGAGAAGCAGGGTTGCTGGGAGTGACCAAAAGCGACCCCGTCGTGGGTGTGCTTACTGCCCCTTGGCCCGTAGTTCCAGCAGTCATGGTCAGAGTTATGGCGAAACCGCAGCATTCGAAATAGTCCATCTCATACGGATAGCTTCCCGCTGCCGGAAAGTTGATGGTGTAATCGCCCTGACCTATTCAAAGTGCGGCTATTGTACGAGCCCATTACGGGGAACCCCGAGAAGGGAGTTAATCCCGACGCGGGTGGGTTGATCATCGGATTGGTGCTGTTGGTGGGAAGAGTTGCGCCCCCGCCAACGCCAAAGAACATTCCATCATCGTCTGTGATGTGAAACGTGACGGGACCGGCACTCTTGATAGTAAGAGTTCCTGTGCAGACCATTTGAAACTCGATCAAGGGATAGCCCCCGGCTTGGTACCCGTCCCCTTGTGCCACAATCGAGCCCGCAAAATTTCCGTTCGAATCTGTCACCACGTCCGTGAAGGGACGGGTTCCCTGGTTGATATCTGCAGGTTGCCCTGGAATTAATCCCGGTGCGGGATTGAAGTTGATGGACGGGAAGGTCTGCGTAAACACAGGGGTAACCGTTGGCGCAGTATTGAATTCGATCGGACGGAATCCGCTAGAGAAGAATCGACAATAGACGGGGCTCGTGGACGCCGGTTGGGCAGGAATCAGCCAACTCACGCTCGCCGTATTCGAGTTCTGCCCCGCGTAGGAAGCCTGTACGGTGTCATTGCCGCTCAATGAACCCGCATAGGTGAATTTCGCGGCACCGGTCGCGTCTGTGGTTGCCGAACCCGTAATCGCGTTCGGTCCGGTAACGGTGAATCGCAGTGAGACTCCAGACAGAGCGGTTCCTGCTTGCGTCACAGATGCAGTCAGCGTCTGGCTCGTCCCCACAACGTCTGGCCCCGCCACAGTTGGGTTGAGCCTCAGCGAGACTGCTACTACATGTGGATTGACCGTTACCCTAGTAGTGGCGCTACTGTTTAGCTGCGAGTCGTTCGCTGTAAGCTGCAATACGTAGGTGCCTACCCCCGGAAACGTGGCTTGCGTGATGGCAGTATTCGGATTGCTGAACGTCACAGTGCCAGGCCCGCTTACTTGAGACCACGAGATCGTCAGCGTGTTTGTCGGGAGGCCATCGTCGGTCGCGGTTCCGTTGAGCGTAACGGTATTCGTGGGCAGAGTGATCGTTTGATTCGGCCCGGCGTTCACAACTGGCGCTTGATTGGGGGCCTCCTTAAAGGCAACCATCTGCGCGATCCAGTTGCCGGATTTGTTCGTCGGGGCTGTGGCATTGTAACTGCCAATCGCGGTCACGAGCCGATCTTCGTAAATGTCGGCACGAGGAGTCGTTATCACTTGGCTCGTGTAGTTCGCGCCGGCAGCCGTGGTCTGGATTGACGAGTCCACCAGGTTTGCACCCACCAGCACATCGTATGCATTGGTCGTGGTCGCGAACCCACTATCAGACAACCTGCCTGAGGTCGCCGTACTTCCGTGCGTAACATCCAACGGAGTTGTGGTTGCAAGACTCTTGTATTCCGAAATCCGAATGTCTGGAAGATGTGCTGCTCCCGTGAAGGTCACGGTCACGCTGTTCGCGGATCCCGGAAAGATGTTTTTGGCGTAGTAGATCACCTGCCGCCCAAATCCAGACAAGGACAGCATTGGCGCCGCTACCGAGTAGGTATTCGCTGAGGTGTCCGTCACCGATTGAACCTGATACTTTGTGTCCCGCCAGCCAATCACGATGACGTTCAGGCCGCCTTGCTGCTGCGGCACGGGATAAGGAATGGTTACGGTCTGCATCGTGCTCGGCGCCGAGGAACTCTGGACGGCAAAGTAGTTTCCTTGCACGAATCCCACTCCCGCTGGAGTCGCAGGGACAACCATGAAGGCTATGCCGCCTTGGTCACTAGGCACGCCGTTTACCGTGACCACGATGTTCCCCGTAGTCGCGCCAACGGGGACCGGCACTGAGATCGAAGTGTCACTCCAAAAAGTCGGTGATGCCAACGTGGCGTCGAATGTGACCGTGCTCGTGCCTGGGGCAGACCCGAAGCTAGTCCCTGTGATGGTTATGCTTGCACCAACCGGGCCGGAATTTATGGACAGGTTAGTCATAACCGGCGTGGCAAGCACCGTGAACGGAACCGGGTTGCTACCCGCATTGGCCACCCAGACCTGCACGTTCACGTTACCTATTGGCGCACTCGTTGGCACGGTGGCGACAATCGACGTGGCACTCCAACTCGCAATTCCGGCAGAAACCCCTCCAAATGTGACCGTGCTTTTGCCCTGCGTCGAGCCGAAATTACTTCCCGCAATCGTCACCGACGCCTTCGCTGGCGCGGAAGTCGGCGCCAAGCTCGTAATAATAGGCGTTTGCGCGGCAGCAATGCTGGCCAATAACAGGAAAGACAGAAAGGCGAAGAATGCAATGACGCGACGAGCCACGATACGCAGGTCAGAGCGAGTACAGGTGTGCATGGACATCCTTCCTTTGTGAATGCAACGAGTTCATGAGACGCCCGGGCACCCGGACAACGGAACACCACAGCACAGGGCTGCGCTTTACGTGTAGGGAAGTGTCCCAGCCTGGGAAGTCTCAGAGAAAGCAGCGAGAGCAAATGCTTCCCTGCAAGGATAGGGCCGAGAGTAGGGTGTCGGAACTTCGGTGTCAAGAACAAAACGCTTGCGTCACGCTGATAGGTGACGAAGGTCACAAGTTAGTCGGGTGATTATCGCGAGTTCCTCTATGGATTCAACTAACTACGAAGTTACACTCTTATAATCAATTGGTTATCGGCTATGTTACAAATTCAGGAATTTCCACAGCCGGTCTATTGACAAACGCAGACCTTGCCATGCAGAGGCTGCGCCACAGCATTTCCTGTAGAGTGACGATTGCCACTTTAGGCGCGATGAAGATACAGAGCGATCAGTGAGGCGGGATCGCGACCTGGGTCTCCGCTCTCGGCAATCGAGACTCTGCGTCCGGCCATGGTTGAGCGTGCTTCTCACCTGCAGACGAAGAGTCATCACATCCATCCTGTTATGAGGGATTTCAAAATTCCGGCTCGAGCTTCTTGCGAACAGTCTTGATTGCGAGGCCAGTCTTCTTGCGCCGGAAACCCCTCAGGATGCATCAGGTGGCCGTGTCTCGGCGTAGACGTTCCAGTTCTCTCGATCCTGGGGCATCATTACGCTAAGAAAATTGGATCGGTCGTAGTTTCCGAATAGGGAAACCATCATT
>WNGE01002875.1_pt1 | contig 20635 bp, 18 predicted proteins | sample 5400651 | NCBI WGS metagenome assembly WNGE01 (sample SAMN13153370, study PRJNA577476) | soil metagenome | isolation source: 60 cm soil or saprolite under grassland replicate 2 | place: USA:California | collected 2016-06-15 | reverse complement strand
CTCGTCCGATCCGGCCCGTGCACCGGGCCGCGCGCGAGCCAGGCGATCAACGCGCCTTTGACCTGCTCCTGCAGATCGATGACCGCATCGTAGCGTTCGCGAACGAGTTCATGGCGGAATGCGCTAAGCTCGCGCCACGTCGAGCGCGAAAGCACGCGATGCCGCCAGCGCCGCAATGCGACCGTTATGACGCGGCGCACGCCCCGGTTCAGGCGCACCAATGTGGTAAACGGCTCTTCGGCAACCCAGTCGACCGCGAGCCCCGGACGGTGATGGTGCAGGTCGTGCACGATCGGCAGCGCATGCACGATATCGCCCAGCGACGACGGGCGGATGATCAGCGCGCTGGTCATCGCGGAACTGCCTTGTCGCGCTCTTCCGCGGTGCGGTTGCATGGGCAATGACGGCGGATGGCTTGCGGGCGGGTTTGCACGTAGAATTAGCGGCCGCGGGCTTGTGAGCAAAAATAATCGCCGCGCGCTTTCTCGTTCGAGGCGATGTCCGATCCGCTTCCCCCGCTCGCCCTTTCGCTCGTCGTGATCACGCGCGATGCCGCGGCACAACTCGCGGACTGCCTCGCTTCCGCCGCGTTTGCCGCCGAAGCGATCGTCGTCGATTCCGGCAGTCGCGATGATACCGTAGATATCGCCCGCCGCTCCGGCGCGCGCGTCGTCGCGCAGCCGTGGCTGGGCTTCGGGCCACAGAAGAACTTTGCGGTCGCGCAAGCCGCGCACGATTGGGTCCTGTGCCTGGACGCGGACGAGCGCGTGTCGCCCGAGCTCGCGGGAAGCATCCGGAGCGCCTTGCAGGCGCCGCGATGCAAGGCTTACGCAATGGCGCGCCGCAATCGCTTCCTCGGCCGCTGGCTTGCACATGGCGAGGGGTATCCGGACTGGAACCTGCGGCTGTTTGATCGCCGTCATGCGCGCTGGAGCGAGGACGACGTGCACGAGCATGTCGTCGGCGATGGCGACGTAGGTCGCCTCGAGGGAGATCTATTGCACGCGTCGGCGGAGTCGCTCGACGCCTATCTCGCCAAGCAGAATCGCTACACGAGCTTGCAGGCGGAAGCGATGCACGCCCGCGGCGAGCGCTTTTCCTTCGTGCGCCTCGTGTTCTCGCCGCTGGTCCGATTCCTGCGCTTCTACTTGCTGCGCGCCGGATTTCTCGATGGCACCGCGGGCCTTGTGCACATCGCCATCGGAAGCTTCTCGAGCTTCTGCAAGTACGCGAAGCTCCGTGCGCTGGAGCAGGCGGAGCGGGCGCGGTGACGGCGCGCAAGCGTGTGCTCGTCACGGGGGCGGCCGGGTTTATTGGCATGCATCTGGCACTACGCCTCAAGCGTGACGGCGCCGACGTCGCCGGAGTCGACAGCTTCGATCCGTATTACGACATCGCGCTCAAGCGCGCTCGCGCCGATCGGCTCGCCGCCGCGGGCGTGCACTGCGATACGCTCGATCTCGCCGACGCCGCCGCGACGCTCGACCTGTTGCGCGACGGAGACTTCTCGCACGTCGCGCATCTCGCGGCGCAGCCCGGCGTGCGCTACTCGCTCGTCAATCCCGGCGCGTATCTGCGCAACAACGTCGATGCGTTCGGCGCCGTGCTCGAAGGATGTCGTCACGCCGAGGTCGCGCACCTGGTCTATGCATCGAGCTCGAGCGTCTACGGCGCCAATCACACGCTACCGTTCTCCGAAGACCAGAACGTCGACCATCCGGTGAGCCTTTATGCGGCGACCAAGAAGGCCGACGAGCTGATGGCGCACAGCTACAGCCATCTGTACGGGCTGCCGAGCACGGGGCTGCGCTTCTTCACCGTTTACGGGCCGTGGGGCCGGCCGGACATGGCGCCGATGTTGTTTACCCGCGCCATCCTCGCCGGCGAGACGATCAAGGTATTCAATCACGGCGACATGCAGCGCGATTTCACCTACGTCGACGACATCGTCGAGGGTGTGGTACGGGTACTCTCCCGCCCGCCACGCGGGGATTCCCCGACCGGCGCACCCTACGCGATCTACAACATCGGCAACCATAAGGCCGTGAAGCTGGAAGAATTCATCGGTGAGCTGGAACGGCTCCTGGGTCGGCGCGCGGTCAAGGAGTATCTGCCTCTGCAGCAGGGGGACGTGCCGGCGACTTTCGCGTCGATCGAGCGCCTTGCCGCCGCGACGGGATTCGCGCCGACGACGCCGCTCGCCGAAGGGCTGTCGCGCTTCGTCGCGTGGTATCGCGAGTATTACGGCGGCGCCGAGCCGGCTTCCGGCGCGTGATAGAATTCGCGCCCCTCCGACAGGAAATCGACCGATGATTCTGGTCACCGGAGGCGCCGGCTTCATCGGCGCCAACTTCGTCCTCGACTGGTGCGCGGCAGGCGAAGAGCCGGTCGTCAATCTCGACAAGCTTACCTACGCCGGCAACCTGGGCAACCTCGCCGCGCTGAAAGGGAATGCGCGGCACCTGTTCGTCCGCGGCGACATCGGCGATCGCGCGCAGGTCGAGGCGCTGCTGTCTGTGCACCGGCCGCGGGCCGTGCTCAATTTCGCGGCCGAGAGCCATGTCGATCGCTCGATTCACGGGCCGACCGAGTTCATCCAAACCAACGTCGTCGGCACGTTTGCGCTGCTCGAGGCGGCCCGCGCCTATTGGAGCGCATTGCCGGAGCCCGAGCGCTCGCGCTTCCGTCTGCTGCATGTGTCTACCGACGAAGTGTACGGCTCGCTCGGTCCCCACGATCCGGCGTTTTCCGAGACGACGCCCTACGCGCCGAACAGTCCCTACGCGGCCTCGAAGGCCGCTTCCGATCATTTGGTCCGCGCGTACCGCCACACCTACGGGCTGCCCACGCTGACGACCAACTGCTCGAACAACTACGGTCCGCGGCAGTTTCCGGAAAAGCTGATCCCGCTGATGATCCATAACGCGGTCGCCGGCAAGCCCCTGCCGGTGTACGGCGACGGGCTGAACGTCCGCGACTGGCTCTATGTCGGCGACCATTGCGCGGCGATCCGTACCGTGCTCGAGCGCGGGCGCGCCGGCGAGACGTACAACATCGGCGGGGGCGCGGAGATGACCAACATCGAAGTCGTGCGCGCGCTGTGCCGGATTCTCGCCGAGCTCAAGCCAGGGCGCGAGTACGCGGCACAGATCACGTTTGTCAAAGACCGCGCGGGCCACGACCGCCGTTACGCGATCGACGCCGCCAAGGTCCGGCGCGAATTGGGCTGGGCGCCGGCGGAGACCTTCGAGTCGGGGCTCGTACGCACGGCGCGCTGGTACCTCGACAACGAGGCTTGGCTCGCGGCGGTCACGAGCAAGGAATACCAGACGTGGATCTCGCTTAACTACGCCGGTGCGACGATTCCCGCATGAGCGCGCGCAAAGGCATCATCCTCGCGGGCGGCTCGGGGACCCGGCTGTACCCGGTGACGCAGGTGATCTCGAAGCAGCTGCTGCCGGTCTACGACAAGCCGATGATCTACTATCCGCTGTCGACGCTGCTACTGGCGGGGATCCGCGACATCCTGCTCATCTCGACGCCCGAGGATACGCCACGCTTCGCGCAGCTGCTCGGCGACGGTGCGCAGTGGGGCATCCATCTATCGTACGCGGTGCAGCGCTCGCCGGATGGACTCGCCCAGGCATTCATCATCGGCCGGGAATTCGTCGGCAACAGTGCCTCTGCGCTGGTGCTCGGCGACAACATCTTCTACGGCCACGAGTTGCAGCCGCTCCTCCAGCGCGCCGACTCGCGCACCGCGGGCGGCACCGTCTTCGCCTATCCGGTCGCTGACCCGGAACGCTATGGGGTCGCCGAGTTCGATGCGGGCGGACACGTGCTGAGCCTGGAAGAGAAACCGCAGCAGCCGAAGTCGCGCTACGCGGTGACCGGGCTGTATTTCTACGACAATCAGGTGCTCGATATCGCGGCTTCACTCAAGCCTTCCGCGCGCGGCGAGCTCGAGATCACTGACGTGAACCGGAAGTACCTCGCGCAAGGCGAGCTTGCAGTCGAGGTGATGGGTCGCGGCATGGCCTGGCTCGATACCGGCACGCACGAGACGCTGCTGGAGGCTTCCCAGTACATCGAGACGATCGAGCGTCGGCAGGGCCTCAAGATCGCCTGCCCGGAGGAGATCGCTTATCGCCAGGGATACATCGACGCCGCGGCGCTCGAGAAGCTCGGCGACGCGATGGCGAAGAACGCATACGGTCGCTACCTGCTCGGCCTCCTGCGCGAGCCGCTGATCCGCTAAAGTTGCGCGATCCGCACTCTCGCGCTGCGCCTTAAACACCGTCGTGAAGGTCACGCCTACCGCGCTACCCGACGTGCTCCTGATCGAGCCCCGGGTTTTCAACGACGATCGCGGCTTTTTCTTTGAAAGCTGGAACAAGCGCGTGCTGGCGGCGGCGGGGCTCACCGCGGAGTTCGTGCAGGACAACCACTCGCGTTCGTCACGCGACGTCCTGCGCGGGCTGCACTACCAGATCGAGCACGCACAAGGCAAGCTCGTGCGCGTGTGCGCCGGCGAGGTATTCGACGTAGCCGTCGACATCCGCAGAAGCTCGCCGACTTTCGGCCGCTGGATGGGCATTACGCTCTCGGCGCAGAACAAGCAGATGCTGTGGATTCCGCCGGGATATGCGCACGGTTTCCTCGTGCTATCCGATGCCGCCGAGTTTCTCTACAAGACGACCGACTACTGGTACGCGGAACACGAGCGCACGCTGCTGTGGAACGATCCGGCGCTCGGGATCGTGTGGCCGCTCGCCCGCTCGCCGGCGCTGGCCGCGAAGGACGCTGCCGGGCGACCGCTCGCGCTGGCCGACGTCTATCCGTGATCGCGTGACCCGGCCGACGATTCTCCTCACGGGAGTCTCCGGTCAGCTCGGGTACGAGCTCGCGCGGCTGCTGCCCCGACATGGCGACGTCGCGGCGCTGGACCGCTCGCGGCTCGACCTGGCGGACGCCGACGCCATCCGGGCGACGGTCCGCATGCTGCGACCGCAGCTCATCGTCAATGCCGCGGCGTATACGGCCGTCGACCAGGCCGAACGCGAGAGCGTGCTCGCCGAAGCGATCAATGCCCGTGCGCCGGGCATTCTCGCCGAAGAAGCGAAGCGGCTCGATGCCGTCCTCATCCACTACTCGACCGATTATGTATTCGACGGTCTCGCTTCAATGCCTTACACCGAGGAGGCGCCGACATTTCCGCTCAACGTCTACGGGCGCAGCAAGCTCAATGGCGAGCGGGCCATTGTCGCAAGCGGCGCCGCGGCGGTCGTTTTGCGCACCAGCTGGGTATACGCTGCGCGAGGGCGAAACTTCTTTCTGACGATACGGCGACTCGCGAAGGAGCGCGACGAGTTGCGCATCGTCGCCGATCAATGGGGTATTCCCAACTGGAGCCGAGCGCTTGCCGAAGCGACCGCGAGGCTCGTCGGCCGCGGCCTGCCCGCGCTCGCCGACGATGCCGGGCTTTATCACCTGAGCGGCCACGGCAAGGCAAGCTGGTTCGAGTTCGCCCGGGCGATCGTCGGCGAAGTCGAGCGGCCAACGGTCACGCCGATCACGACGGCCGAATATCCGACGGCCGCCAAGCGGCCGGCGTACGCAGTGCTCGGCACCGCCAAGTTCGAACGCAGCTTCGGCTTCGGTCTGCCGGATTGGCGCGAAATGCTGCGGCGTTGCAATGCCGAGGCGGATTGAAGCGTCGCCGCTCGGCGACACCGTTCGAAGCTGCGCGGCGGGAACAAGTAGCGCACTCGGCGGTCGAGAGTTAGCCGCTGACGCTCGTGAGATGGGAGCCGCGATGAGAAATCGATGGATGCTGTGCCTGCCCTTCGTGCTGCTGGGGGCCGATGTAGTCGCGCAGGTCGTTGCCGTGCCGCCCGCGGCACATCGCGCAAGCCCCGTGGTCAAGGCCGAGCACCTTCCCTCACTGCTCATACCGGCAAACGTGCCGTCGATGACGATCGCGTTACCTGCGCCGACGGAGGCGGAAAAGTCGCGACGGGGGGCCGCCCGGACAGGGACGGCGGCGGCACGCTCCACGCCGGGTGCGCTGCCGGTCAAACGGCGGATGCTCGCCATCGGATTCGCGCGCGCGATACCGGACGGCGAGCGCCCGCTTTCCATGGCGACGCTGCCGTGGCAGCCGCTGGCGGACGCTGGAATGGCGGCGCGGATCAATGTCAGCTCGCCCGGTGCCGCCGCGATTCGCATCGGCCTAACGATGTCGAGGGCCGATGGTGGCGTCGCACTGCGTTTTGTCGGCTCGGCAGCCCCGCAGCACGTCTTCGGCCCGTTTACCGCAAAGGAAATCACCGCGTCCGGGGTGTACTGGTCGCCTGTGCTCGAAGGCGATTCTGCAACGGTCGAAATCTATTTGCCGCCCGGCGTCGCGCCCACGGCCGTGCAATTGGCGATGCCGGCGATCTCGCATCTCGTGGTGACGGGCGGCGACTTGCAAAAGAGCGAGCCCGTCGACGACATCGGAGCATCGGGGTTTTGCGAGGTCGACGTCGCCTGTGTCGCGACGACCGTGGCGCTGAACCAGGCCAAAGCCGTGGCGAAATTGCTTTTCACCGAAGGTGGCGACACCTTTATCTGCACGGGGACCTTGCTCAACGATGCCATCGCCTCCAATACGCCGTACCTGTACACGGCCAGCCACTGCATGGATTCACAAGAAGCGGCGAGCTCGCTCGTCACGTACTGGTTCTTCGACGCAGTGGCCTGCGGCAATCTGAGCGTGCCGCCGTACGTGACGGTCACGGGCGGAGCGGTGCTCCTCGGTCGCAGTGTCGACTCCGACTGGGCTCTCGTGCGTCTGAGAACGCCGCCGCCCGCCAACGCCGTGTTCTCCGCTTGGCGCGCCGAGGCGCTGCCGAATTCCAGCGCGGTGACGGTGATCCATCACCCGGAGGGTGATCTGAAGAAGATCAGCAGTGGATCGACGCTGGACTATTTCAGCTTCAGCGACAATACGAGCTTTGCAGACGTGCGTTACTCGATTGGAACGACGGAAGCCGGAAGCAGCGGCGCCGGGCTGCTGACGCTTGGAAGCGGCGGCAACTTCTACGAGCTGCGCGGCGGTCTGTTCGCCGGCAACGCCTCCTGTTCGAGGAAGAACGGCGACGACGTCTACTCGCGGCTCGACGTCGCGATGCCGCTGATCGCGCCGTACCTTACTCCGGCTGCCGCGAACCCGAATAAGAAGACGCTCGTCATCGAATACTACTATCCCGGCCTGGACGATTATTTCATCACCGCGAACCAGCCCGAAATCCAGGGGCTCGACAACGGAGCGCATCCGGGCTGGGTTCGCACCGGGCTGACGTTTCTCGCCTACGCGGATCCGAGCGTCGCGCCTGCCGGCGCGAGCCCCGTCTGCCGTTTCTATCTGCTTCCGCAATTCGGCGACTCGCACTTCTATTCGGCCGATCCGGCCGAGTGCGCGGCGACGGCGGTGAAGTTTGCCGCAAGCTGGGTGGAGGAGAGCCCGGCGCTGTTCTATATCGAGTTGCCCGATCGAATCACGGGTGCCTGCCCGGCCAACACGCGGCCGGTCTATCGCTTCGTTAACCGAACCAATCAGGTGCATCACCGCTACACGGCCGAGACCGATGTGCGCAACTGCCTGTACTACGGAACGAACCCCACCTCCGACAAGGACGTCGACTGCGCGCCTTTCGGCGGAAGCTGGGTCGAGGAAGGCTACGGCACTCCCCCGGGCGCTCGGGTGATGTGTTCGCCGACCAGTTGAACGACGCGCCGGCTTTGCGAGCGCTTAGAAGCGCAGCGAATAGCTCGCCGTTGCGCCGACGTGGATTTTTTTTCCCGCACCCGACGCGACGACGGCGTTGGCCCCGAACGTGACGCCGCCGAACGTGTCGTTCATCCGGTAGCTTGCCAGCGTCGCCAACGGCTCGATGCCGCGCTCTCCGGTCTCCTGATCGGTGGTGGTGATGAGGCAACGCGTGCAGGGCTTGACCAGCTTCATCGTGACGCCCGCCGCGGCGAGTTCGTCGATGTTATCTTCGTCGTAGGCCTCGATCCCCGAGAGCACGACGTTCGGCCGGAAGCGGTTCTGCGGCAGCGGCGAGGCGAGGCGTTCGTTGAGATCGGCGAGCGAGGCGTCGGAAAGCACGAGTAGCGGGTACGCATCGGCAAAGGCGGTGTGCGCACCGGTGTCGCTGCCATGGACCGGATTGCAGGTACGGCGCAGTCGCGGGTCGAAGCGAACCAATCGCGTGTCTGCGCCGATCCACGCGGAAAGCCATGCGGCGACGGCTTCACCTTGATCGATCGCCGGCAGGCTGTCGCGCCAGATGGTGATCGGCAGGCTTGCTCCTGATCGGTCGAACGGGACGGTGATATCCGCCATCCCCGGTGCCGTCAATGCGAGTACCGTCGCCGACAAGGCCGGGGTGATCAAGGCCAGCCGGGGAACGTCACGCTGACTGATGAAGCGCCCGGCGGCGTCGACGATCATCCATTCGCGGTCGTGGGCGAGCCCGCGCTCGGTGACGGCGGCCGCCGACAGTTGCAGACCGCGACAACTCTTCACGGGGTAGACAAAGAGTGCGGCGATCGTCGCAATCATCGGAGTTGACGCATCGTCTCAGGACAGAGCGCCGCAGGGCACCCTTCGTCCCGGCGCGGATCAGGCTGCTAGTGCAGGCCCGACGTGTATTCGGCGACTGCGCGCATGTCGCGCTCGCTCATCCTCGCCGCGATCTGCGCCATCACCCTGCCGTTGAGGTCCTTGCCTTCCTTGTCCATGCCGCGCGTGCCGGCCTTGAACGCCTGCAGCTGCGCAAAAGTGTAGTCGGCGTGCTGACCCGATAACCGCGGGTAGCGCGCGGGAAGGCCGGCGCCGTTGGGTGAGTGGCACGCGGCGCACGCGGGGAGCGCGCTCGCCGCGCTTCCGCCGCGATAGAGCTTCTGTCCGGCCGATACCAGCGTCGGATCTTTCGCTGCGAGACCTTTGGATTTCTGGCGAGCGAAGAATACGCCGAGCGATTTCATGTCCTCGGGCGTCAGATTCGCCACCATTCCCGCCATCACCGCATTGTTGCGGATTCCGCTCTTGAAATGCACCAACTGCAGGGTGATATACTCGCCGAGTTGCCCCGCGAGCGATGGATTGACGGGTGTTGGGCTGTTCCCATCGGCGCCGTGGCAGGCGGCGCATATGGTGTTGACGATCTGCTGCGCCTTCGCGAGGTCGGCCTTGCCGCCGCTCTCCTGGGCTTGCGCCGGGATGGCGGGCACGATGGCGATCCACGCTGCGACCAGCACCAACCCATATCTCATTCCCGAGCTCCCCTCACGTTCGCTGACCTTCGCTCGATCGAGCCGGCCGCCGCGCGTGTGATTGCGGACGGGCGGATTTGGCGAGCCGCGTATTCTACCCAAAAGGACTGGTCCGGCGAAGCGCACGGTGCAGTTGCGCAGTTGAAAGCGGTGGCGCCGCGTTGAAGCATCCGTTCCACAACGCAACGGTTTTGACGACTGCTGCGGCGTGGCGTCAACTCCCGGCCTGGGGCGCGCCCGAGGTTGCATTCGCCGGGCGGTCCAACGCCGGCAAGTCATCGGTGATCAATGCGCTGGCGCAGCGTTCGCGCCTGGCCTACATCAGCCGAACGCCGGGACGCACTCAGCACATCAACTTCTTTCGCGCGCCGTCCGGCGCGCTGCTGGCCGATTTGCCGGGATATGGCTACGCCAAGGTGCCGGCAGCGGTGCAACGTCGCTGGCAGATACTCCTGACCCGCTATCTCGCGGAACGAGAACCGCTGGTAGGACTCGTGCTGGTCATGGACGCCCGGCATCCGCTGACAGCGCTCGATCGGCAGCTCCTCGATTGGTTTCTGCCGACCGGTCGACCGGTACGCGTTCTGCTGACCAAGGCCGACAAGCTCCCGACAGGCGAGCGCCGCCGCGTACTGCGGGACGCATCCCATGCCTTTGCAACGGGTTACGGCACCGCCAAGATCGGCGCACAGTTATTCTCCGCGACGGAACGTCTCGGAGTCGCGGACGCCGAAGCGGAAATCAATGCGTGGATCGCGGATTGGGCGCCGGGCGCACAAAAAGAAAGGCCCCGGCATCAAGGGGAGTGACACGGGGCCGAAAACGCCCTGCGATCGGTGAATACCCACAACCGTAGGGCACCCGCTCAGGGAGGAAAGCGGGAGACGTTGTAACCGTCTGTGCTTATGGACCGGTGTTCGGCGCGAGAGTTCCTTGACCGTGTTCCTCCGATTTGTCGAGTGGCCATCATGGGTAAGCGGATCGCCTATTGGAGAGTCGTGCGGGACGCTCCCTCCTTGCTTCGGCATCGCCACGCGCGATCCCGATACAGTGCGCGAGGCGTCTCGCTGCCGACCCGAACGGCTTGCCGGTCGACGAGTGCGCGCGCTACGATGCGGCCTGCCGGAATCCGGCTGGCGCGATCGAGCCGGTGCCTAACGCACGTCAACTCTGCCCATGCAATTTGCCGGAAAGTTTCCCGAACGACGGCCGCGCCGCATGCGCCGCGACGACTTCTCGCGAAGGTTGATGCGCGAGCGCCGCCTCGCCGTCGAGGACTTGATCTATCCAGTCTTTGTTCAGGAAGGCGATCGGCGCGAGGATGAGGTGCCGTCCTTGCCGGGAGTCGCACGCAAGAGCATCGATCGCCTGCTTCGCGATGCGGAACGCTGTCTCGAGCTCGGCGTGCCTGCGATCGCCTTGTTCCCGGTCATCAGCGGCGAATTGAAATCGCTTGACGCGGCGGAGGCGTGGAACCCGGAGGGTCTCGTGCCCAGGGCAGTCCGCGCGTTGAAAGACCGATTCCCGCCACTGGGTATCATTACCGACGTCGCGCTCGATCCTTACACGAGCCACGGCCAGGACGGGATTGTCGATGCAAGCGGCTATGTCGCCAACGATCCGACCGTCGCCGCCTTGACGCGCCAGGCGCTGTGTCACGCCGAGGCCGGCGCGGACGTCGTCGCCCCCTCGGACATGATGGATGGGCGAGTAGGCGCGTTACGCGCGGCATTCGACAAGGCCGCTTGCGATCGGCCGCGCATTCTCGCGTATTCGGCCAAGTACGCTTCGAACTTCTACGGACCGTTCCGCGATGCGGTAGGCTCGGCGGGCAATCTCAAAGGCGGTGACAAGTACACCTATCAGATGGACCCGGGTAACTCGGACGAGGCCCTGTGGGAGGTGTACCTCGATTTGCAGGAAGGTGCCGACATGGTCATGGTCAAGCCGGGCCTTCCATACCTCGACATCGTACGGCGCGTGAAAGACACCTTCGGGGTTCCGACTGCCGTCTATCAGGTCAGTGGCGAATACGCGATGCTCAAGGCCGCAAGCCAGTGCGGCTGGCTCGACGAGCGCGCTTGCGTGCTGGAAACGCTGACGGCGTTCAAGCGCGCGGGTGCCGACGCTATCCTGACCTACTTCGCTCTGGTCGCGGCGGAATGGCTACGGGTCTAGCCTAGCTAGAGCCCGCCTTCGCCGGCGAGCAGCGCGCGAAGCTGTGCCGAGGTCAGCCTTTCCTCCGCGCTCATACCGCGCTCGCGCCGCGGGCGGTTTCGTCGCTGCTGCGGAGAAACGATCACGAGGCGTATCGTTGCCTGCGGCGATTCGACGCGCAGCTGCGCCTGCCCATCGCCCCGCGGCGCAGGAACCGACGCATAAGCAATTCCGGCATTGATCAGTGAAAGTTCGACCGACTTGGTGTCTTCCGCCTCGAGTTCCAGCCGGACCTCGCTGTGTTCGGTAGCCCACCCGGCCGCCACGGCACCGGTGAGTAGGGGTTTCCACTGCGACAACTTTTCCATCCAGTCCAAGGCGTCGACGCGCTGAGCCCGAAGCGAGGCCATCTGAGCCGTGCCTTGAAACAAAGTGTTGTAATCACGCAACGCCTGTTCCACCTCTTCATTGCCCGGCAGCGCTTCATGATCAGGCAAGCCGAGGTGGCGGCAGGCCTTACGCTTCGCGGCTTGCCAGTCGTTCAACCCGTGCTCGGCGATCAGCCGTGCCGCCGCCTGCGCAATGCGCGCCCGATTGCGCAGCGCCCGTGGCGAGTCGGTGCGAGGCATGCAGGCCTAGAAAAGCTGGTTCCGGATTTCGCCCGGACCCCTGCTGCTGCCGGGTCCGGGGAGCACGTCATCGCGTAGCTTGGGCGGAAACTCGGAGTAAAAGTATTCGGCAATCCCCCCGCGGTCTTCCGGCTCGCGAAGGCCTGTGTCCGGGCTGACCCTGGCGACGATGACCCCCTCGGGCGGCTGCAACGGCCGTTCCGGTACACCCTTGAGCACCTTGGCCATGAAGTTCATCCAGATCGGCAGCGCGGCGACCGCACCGGTTTCGTTCGTCCCCAGCGTCTTCGGTTGGTCGAATCCGATCCACGCGATCGCCACCATGGACGCGTTGAAGCCGCAAAACCAGGCGTCGACGTTGTCGTTGGTCGTCCCCGTCTTGCCCGCGAGATCCTGCCGCCCGAGCTGCATCGCCCGGGCTGCGGTGCCGGCACGCACGACGTCGCGCATCATCGTGGTCATGATGAATGCGTTGCGCGGATCGATCGCGCGCTCGGCACCCTCGGTCGCGGCAACGGGCTGCGCATTGGACAAGACATTCCCGCGACTGTCGACGACGCGATCGATCAGATACGGCGTGATGCGGTATCCGCCGTTGGCGAAGATCGAATAGGCCGCCAGCATCTGCAAGGGTGTCGCGGCGCCTGCGCCCAGGGCCATCGGGAGGTACGCCGGGTGCAGTCTCGGATCGAAGCCGAAACGGCTGATGTAGTCCTGGGCGTACTTGGGCCCGATCGCCTGCATGACGCGCACCGTGACCAGGTTCTTTGATTTCATCAGCGCCGTCCGCAGTCGCATCGGCCCTTCATATTTTCCATCGTAGTTCTTGGGTTCCCAAGGTTCGCTCCCGGTCTGAGCGGCGTCGAAATAGAGCGGCGCGTCGTTTACGACGGTTGCCGGGCTGAAGCCCTTTTCGAGCGCCGCCGAATAGATGAAAGGCTTGAATGCCGATCCCGGCTGACGCTGGGCTTGGGTGACATGGTTGAACTTGTTGCGATCGAAGTCGAATCCTCCGACGAGCGACAGGATCGCGCCATCCGTCGGTCGCGCAGACACAAGCGCTGACTCGGCCTGCGGCATCTGGCCGATTTGCCAGCGTCCCTTGTCGTCGCGGCTTACGCGGATGACTGCTCCCCTGCGGATGCGGTTGCCCGCCGGCGCCTTGTCGGACAACGCGCGAACTGCGAACTTGAGGCCATCGCCGTTGATCGCGATCGTTTCGCCATCGCTGCGCACGACTTGGACTTCGACCGGCGAGGCCGCGACGACGATCGCCGCATCGAGATTGTCGCTGTCGGAAAAGTCCTGGAAAGCCGAATCGAGGGCTTGCTCGAGCTCCGCGGGATCGCTTGGGAGGCTGACATAGGCCTCCGGCCCTCGATAGCCGTGACGCCGGTCGTAGTCGATGACACCTCGCCGCATTGCAGCATAGGCCGCATCCTGGTCGACTTTTCGCACCGTCGTATAGACGGTGAGCCCGCGGGTATAGCTGTCCTCGCCGTAGGTCTCGAACATCGTTTGCCGCACCATTTCGGCGACGAATTCGGCGTGGGCAGTCGTATCGCGGATCGTCTGCCGCACCACGAGCGGCGCGTCCTGTGCCTGCTTGAGCTCTCCATCGCTAATGAACCGCAGCTCATGCATGCGCCGCAAAACGTAGAGTTGGCGGGTCCGCGCCCGTTTCGGATTCGCCACCGGATTGTAGGCTGAAGGCGCCTTCGGCAACCCTGCCAGCATCGCAGCCTCAGCAACGTCGATTTGCCCGAGCGCCTTGCCGAAATAGATCTGCGCCGCGGCGGCGAAACCGTAGGCACGCTGGCCGAGGAAAATCTGATTGACGTATAGCTCGAGGATCTGGTCCTTCGACAGATTGGCCTCGATCTTGTAGGCGAGCAACACCTCGCGCAGCTTGCGGGTCAATGTTCTTTCTCGGGTGAGGAAGAAATTGCGGGCGACCTGCATGGTGATCGTCCCCGCGCCTTGCTGGCTTCCGCTCGCAACGTTGGTCAAGGCCGCCCGAAGCACGGAAATGTAATCAACGCCCCCATGCTGGTAGAACCGCTCGTCCTCGGCCGCCAAGATTGCCCGGCGCATGATTTCGGGGACTTCCTTGATCTTTACGACCGCTCGCCGCTCTTCGCCGAATTCCCCGAGCAGCTCCCCCTCGGCGGACAGGATTCGCAGCGGGACCTTTGGCTGGTAGTCAGTCAGGGCCTCAAGTGTCGGCAAAGTGGGATAAAGAAGGGCAAAAACGAATGCAACCAGCAAGGTCCCGACCAGCGCCAAGCCAAACAGGACGGACGCCAAGTAGATAAGCCAGCGCTTTAGCATGAATGAATGAAAGTTAGCGAAGGGCGAGGCGGGAGCCGCGATTATATGCAGGGTTACAAGCAAGATAAACTTGAAAAAAAGCAATTGCCATGGTTTATACTTGCTGCTAGGATTTAATGTAGTTTATATGTATATCGCCTAACCTTCCCATGCTGAAGGAAAAACTCGGTTCGGCTTTTTCGTTCCTGCAGGCGAGCTCGCCTCCCCTGATCGGGGTCGATATCAGCTCGTCCGCGCTCAAGCTGGTGGAACTGTCCGAAACCGGCAAGGGCGCGTACCGCCTGGAACGCTATGCCGTCGAGCCGCTGGCCAAGGACGTGGTCACCGACGGCAACATCGCTAACCTCGATCAGGTCGCCGACGCGCTGCGACGAGCCCATAAGCGCCTCGGATCGCGTAACCGGAATGTCGCCCTCGCACTCCCGGCGGCGATGGTCATTACCAAGAAAATCATCGTTCCAACCGGGCAAACGGAGGAAGAACTCGAGCTCCAGGTTGAAACGGAAGCCAATCAATATATTCCTTTTGCCCTGGACGAGGTTAATCTGGATTTCCAGATCCTTGGCCCAGCGCCGAACAATGCCGACGAGGTCGAAGTGCTCATTGCGGCATCGCGCAAGGAGAAGGTCGAAGACCGGGTGGCGATTGCCGAGGCCGCCGGCCTCAAACCGCGGGTGATGGATGTCGAATCCTACGCCACCGAGGAAGCTTTCCAGATGATCGCTCCGTCGCTGCCGGCAAACGGCCGCGACCAGAATATCGCGCTGGTCGACATCGGTGCGCATGTGATGCATTTCTACGTCCTGCGCAACAATCAGATCCTTTTCTCGCGCGACCAGGCGTTCGGAGGCAACCAGCTTACGCACGAGATTCAGCGCGCCTTCAATCTTTCGCCGGAGGAAGCGGAGTCCGCGAAGAAGAATGCCGGTTTGCCCGAGAACTATGACGCCGATGTGCTGCAACCGTTCATGGAAACGCTCGCTCTCGAGATTACCCGGGCGCTGCAGTTTTTCTTCACCTCGACCTCGTACAGCCAGGTCGACCAGGTCGTGCTTGCGGGCGGCTGCGCGCTGGTGCCCGGACTCGACGAGCTGGTTGCCAAGCGCGCCGGCGTGAATGCGATTGTCGGCAATCCTTTCGCCAATATGTCGGTTTCGGACCGGATTCGGCCGCGGCAGCTCGCCGCCGATGCGCCGGTGCTGCTGATTGGCTGCGGTCTAGCCTTGCGGAGCTTCAACTGACATGGTCCGTATCAACCTGCTTCCCCACCGGGAACAGAAGCGCCAGGCGCGCCAGCGACAGTTCGTTTCGCTCGCGGTCGGGCTGGCGATCCTGGGAATTGCGGTCGTCGGCCTAGGCCACGTCGTGATCGCGGCACGCATCGACAATCAGAACAACCGCAATAACCTCCTCAAGACCGAGATTGCCAAGCTCGACGAGCAGATCAAGGAGATCGACCGGCTCCGCGACCAGACGCAGGCGCTGCTGGCGAGGAAGCAGGTGGTCGAAACCTTGCAGGCGAACCGTACGGAAGCGGTGCATCTGCTCGACCAGCTGGTCCGGCAGCTGCCCGACGGCGTTTACCTAAGGACGGTCAGGCAGAACGGCACCCGCGTAACGCTGGTCGGCTACGCCCAGTCCAATGCCCGCGTTTCGACGCTGATGCGCAACATCGAGAGCTCGCCATGGCTGGCCGCGCCTGAGCTCATCGAGATCCGCTCGGTGGCGCTGGATAAGCAGAAGGTCAACGAGTTCACGCTCGCCATGCAGGTCAAGCGAGCAGCGTCCACAGGCGACGCAAAGGCCGGCACCACGCCGCCCGGCAAGGGGCCGCCAGGGAAGGCGCCCGCCAAGGGCGCCTCCGCATCCGCGAAGGATGCCTCAGCATGACGCTCGACGACATCCGCAGACTGAATATCCGCGAGGCCGGCAATTGGCCGCTGTTGCCCAAGATCGTGGTGCTTGGCCTGATTCTTGTAGTCATCGTGGTCGCGGGCGGATTGCTCGACTGGCGCGATCAGTTCGACTCGCTCGATCGAGTGCAGGCTGAAGAGGTCAAGCTCAGAGACTCGTACGCGTCGAAGAAGGCCAAGGCCGTCAACCTTGAGCTGTATGTCCAGCAGTTGCGCGAGATCGAACAATCCTTCGGCGCATTGCTCAAGCAGCTTCCCAACAAGTCGGAGATGGACGCGCTGCTGACCGACATCAATCAGGCTGGCCTCGGCCGCGGCTTGCAATTCGAGCTGTTCAAGCCGGCGACCCAGGAGAGGCTGGCCGATTTCTACGCCGAACTCCCGATCAGCGTCAAAGTCACCGGAAGTTATCATGACATGGGCGCCTTCGCGAGCGACGTCGCGCAGCTTCCCCGAATCGTGACGCTTAACGACATCGCTATCGCGAACGACAAGGGAACGTTGACCATGGACGCGGTTGCCAAGACGTTCCGCTACCTCGATGAAGACGAGGTTGCCAAGCAGCGCCGGTCTGCGAAAGACGCGAAGGCCAAGAAATGAGAGCGCGCCTCGCATTCTGCGCGAGCGTCGCGCTGCTCGTCGCGGGTTGCGGGGGCGAAAGCCACCAGGATCTGCGTGCCTGGATGCAGGAACAGGGCAAGGGCTCCAAGGGCAAGCTGGATCCGCTGCCCCAGGTCAAGCCCTACGAGCCGTTTGCCTACAACGCCTTCGATCTGCCTGACCCGTTCAAGCCGAGGAAGATCGAGCCGGTCAAGGGAGGCAGCAACCTGGCGCCCGATCTCACGCGGCGCAAAGAGCCGCTGGAGGCCTATCCGCTCGAGTCGCTGCAGATGGTCGGCACGATGCAGCGGGGCCGGGCCACCTACGCGCTCGTCCGGACGACGGAGAGGGACATCTACCAGGTCAAGGTCGGCAATTACATCGGGCAGAATTTCGGCGTGATCATCGGCATCACCGACAACGAGATTCGGCTCAAGGAGCTCGTCCAGGACGGCACCGGAGACTGGACCGAGCGATCGAGCACTCTACAGCTCGCGGACGCGACGGATCAAAGACAGGAGCGAAAACGATGAGCCCCTTGCCTTCCACCGAATCCCTGCGTTTGCGCTGTCGCGCGTGGGCGGTTGTCGCCGCGTTCTGTGCGGGAATCGTCGCCCTAAGTGCCGGGCCGGTCTGCGCCCAGGCCGGGAACAGCATCGATTCGCTGAGCGTCTCCAAGGCGAGCTCGGGCCGGACGGTCATCAAGTTCACGCTGAAGGCGCCACTGGCTAATCCGCCCGCGGGCTTCGCGATCAGCAACCCGCCGCGCATCGCGCTCGACTTTCCGGACACAGGCAACGGCCTCGGCCGTACCGCGCAGGAGATCGGCGACCCGGCACTCCGAAGCCTTAATGTCGTGCAGGCAGGCAACCGGACGCGCGTCGTATTCAATCTGAACAAGCCGCAGTCGTTCGACACGCAGATGGAGGGTAATACCATTCTCGTGACGCTGACCGATCAGGCGGCCGGCACCGCGGGCGTCGAAACACAGATCGTATCTCGGTTTGCGGAAGCGCGGCCGGGTGAAGTCACTCACGCTTTGCGCGACATTGATTTCAGGCGCGGGCGCAATGGCGAAGGTCGTATCATCGTCGACTTGTCGGACAGCTCCACCGGCATCGACATCCGGCAGCAGGGTCGCACGCTCGTCGTCGATTTTCTCAGGACGGCGCTGCCGCGGAACCTCGAGCGGCGGCTCGACGTCGCCGATTTCGCGACGCCGGTCGCGACCATCGACACCTTCGCGCAAGGCGCGAACGCGCGGATGGTGATCGAGCCGCGCGGGCTGTGGGAACACTCCGCCTATCAGGCCGAGAACCGTTTCATCCTCGAGATCAAGCCGATCCAGGAGGATCCGAACAGGCTGACGCAAGGCACACGGCAGGGCTACAAGGGCGAGAAGCTGTCGCTCAACTTCCAGAACGTCGAAGTCCGGGCGGTGCTGCAGGTCATCGCCGACTTCACAGGGCTCAACATCATCACGAGCGACACAGTCACCGGCAGTCTGACGCTGCGCCTCAAGGATATCCCCTGGGACCAGGCGCTCGATATCATCATGCAGACCAAGGGCCTGGACATGCGCAAGAACGGCAACGTCGTTCTGATCGCGCCACGCGAGGAGTTGGCGGTCAAGGAAAGGCAGCAGCTCGAATCCAGGCAGCAGATCAGCGACCTTGAGCCGCTGCAGACCGAGATGTTTCAGCTTAATTATCAGAAAGCCGAAGCCGTCCAGAAGCTCATCTCCGACAAGGAGCAGAAGTTCCTGTCCAAGCGCGGAAGCGCTGTCGTCGATCCGCGCACCAACATCCTGTTCGTGCAGGACACCGCGTCGCGCCTGGAGGAAGTGCGGCGCGTGATCCGCCAGATCGATGTCACGGTGCGGCAGGTCCTGATCGAAAGCCGCATCGTGATTGCGAGCGACAAGTTCAGCCGGCAGCTCGGCGTCCGCCTCGGCGTTCAGACCGGGTTCACGCTGCAACGCCGTTATGCGGGCGGCTTCGGCGGCACGCTGTCGACGACGCCGGTCGTGACTTGCAGCGGCACCACCTGCACTCGGGAAACGCGGACTCAGACACCCTATGAGCTCGCTTCGGGGATCGCCAACGCAGGCTACTCGGATTCGCCGCAACTCAATGTGAACCTGCCGGTCCCGAATCCCGCCGGACAGCTCGCGCTCACCTTGATAAATCTCGGAAGCGGCAACCTCATCAACCTGGAGCTTTCCGCCCTGGAGGCGGATACCCTGGGGAAGGTGATCTCGAGCCCGCGGGTCGTCACGGCCGACAATCAAAAGGCGCACATCGAGCAGGGCACCGAGATTCCCTACGTCACCCCCGGCTCGGCCAATGCTCCCGCAACCGTGCAATTCAAGAAAGCCGTTCTGGCGCTTGACGTCACGCCGCAGATCACCCCGGACAACCGGATCATCATGTCGGTGGAGATCAGGAAGGACGCCGTCGGCCAGTTCGTCCCCGTCCAGGGCGGCGGCTCGGTACCGTCAATCGACACCAAGAACGTCACGACGCAGATCGCCGTGAACAACGGCGATACCGCGGTCATCGGTGGCATCTACGAGGAAACCATCAACAACAACGTGACCAAGGTCCCGCTCCTCGGCGACATTCCGATTCTGGGCTACGTCTTCAAGCAGACAGGGAAGGAGCTCGACAAGACCGAGCTCTTGATCTTCCTCACGCCACGGATCATCAAGGAATCGATTACGGCGGTACGCTAGCCGCGCGAGTCCGAAGCGACTCGCGCCCGAATCGTCGTTACACTACAATGTACAATGCCTCGATGCATCTGCATCGGGGCAATCTTTTTCTGGTGGGCATGCCGGGCTGCGGCAAGTCGACGCTCGGCCGCCTGCTCGCCAGGCGCCTGGACAAGCCATTCTTCGACGCCGACGTCGAGCTCGAACGCCGGCTCGGCGTAACGATTCCGGTCATCTTCGAGCTGGAGGGCGAACCCGGCTTTCGCGACCGCGAAGCAACTATCCTCGCCGACCTCGTCGTCCAAAACAATATCGTGCTTTCCACCGGCGGCGGGGTCGTGTTGCGTCCATCGAACTGCGAACGGCTCAAGCAGGGTGGAACGGTGCTCTACCTCCATGCCCCGCCCGCCACGCTGTGGGAGCGCACCCGCCATAGCAAGCACCGGCCGCTGCTACAGGCTCCGGATCCGTTTGCACGAGTGCAGGAGCTCTATGCGGCTCGCGATTCGCTCTATCGCGAGGTCGCGGACGTGGTCGTCGAGTCGGATCGCGAGCAAGTGAGCCGCCTCGCGCATCGCCTCGAGCAGCAACTTCGAGCCGCTGCGCGAGCTTAGCGCCGGTGCGGACCTTGACCGTTGCGCTCGGCGAGCGCAGCTACCCGATCCATATCGGCGAGGGGATTCTGACGCGTTGCGGCGAGTTGCTGCCGCCGCTCCCATCGCGCCGTGCAGTCGTCGTAACCAATCCGATCGTCGCAGCACTTCACCTCGATGCCCTGCAGGCCGCGCTTTCCACGGCCGCTATCACCAACGAAGTCATCATCGTGCCGGACGGGGAAGCGCACAAGGATTCGGCAACGCTCCACGAAGTCCACACCCGATTGCTCGAGCTCGGCGCGGAACGCTCCACGACGTTGATCGCCTTGGGGGGCGGCGTGATCGGTGATCTCGCCGGATTTGCCGCGGCGA
>WNGE01007127.1_pt1 | contig 20648 bp, 19 predicted proteins | sample 5400651 | NCBI WGS metagenome assembly WNGE01 (sample SAMN13153370, study PRJNA577476) | soil metagenome | isolation source: 60 cm soil or saprolite under grassland replicate 2 | place: USA:California | collected 2016-06-15 | reverse complement strand
GGCCGTTCAGCACCTGGGACCCCCACCGGGTACTGAGGGCCTCGACGAGCAGTAGTCCCCTTCCGCTCTCGGCCTCCGGTGCCGGGTCCTGCAGCTGCGGCTCCCGGCGGCAGCCGTCCCAGACCTGGATCAGTACCTGTTGACGGTCGGCTGCCAGCCAGAACCGCACTGTCGGCACGCGGTCTGGGCTGACCGCGCCGGGCTGGCCGGCCGCGGCGTCGGACGATGCCTGCACGGCGTTGGTGATGAGCTCGGAGACCAGCAACTCGGCCGCCTCGGCCAGGGCGGCCTGGCCCCACTCCCAGAGGATCTGCCGGGCGTGCAGTCGGGCACATGGCACCGCGCCTGGCAGGGCCGCCAGTTCGAGGTACGACTGAAGCGGCCATTCGGAGGACATGGCCGTGCTTCGCGCCGGATCTAACTCCCGGCTGGGCGTGATCCCCAGCCGGGTTGGCTGAGGGATAAGGTTCTTTGCTCGCGAGGTCGTCCGCCGGTTGGTGCCGGGCATCGTGCTCACCGCCTGGAGAGGCCGCGAGCCCCTCGGCCGGTTCGAATGACGGTCGGCCTCCGATGCTCGCGCGTATTGTGCAAGTCAGGATCTTGCGTTAAGCATGCATCAGTTCATACGATTGCGCAAGGTGCATTGACGTATGATGCGTAGATTGCTGACCGAAGACCTGTCGGCATGATCGAGAAACCGGAGACGCGATGGCTAGCCCCAGCCCCACCGTCCGGCGGAAGCGACTCGGCATCGAGTTACGCCACATCCGTGAGCAGGCGAATCTCACCTGCGAGGAGGTTGGCGAGCGGCTGGAATGCTCCGGCACCCGCATCAGCCGCATGGAGACCGGCAAGATCAGCATCAAGCCCGGCGACGTGCGCGAGCTGCTGGAGGTCTACGGCGTCGCCGGCGCCGAAGCCGAGGCGCTCGTCCAGCTGGCTCGCGAAGCCCGCCGCAAGGGCTGGTGGCACACCTACGGCCAGGTGCTGCCGAACTGGTTCGAGGCCTACATCGGGCTGGAGGCCGAGGCGGTCCGGCTGCGTGACTTCCAGCCCCTGGTCATCCCCGGCTTACTGCAGACCGAGGATTACGCCCGCGCCGTGCTCCGCGCCGCGCCCAACGCGGGCAGCACCGAGGACATCGACCGTCAGGTCGCGCTGCGGATGGAGCGCCAGGCCATCCTCGGCCAGGCCAATCCGCCCGACCAGTGGGTCGTGCTCGGTGAGGGCGTCCTGCACGTCCAGGTCGGCGGCTCAGCCGTAATGCGCGCTCAACTCCGCCGCCTCATGGACGTCGCCGAGCGGTCCGGCGTCACCCTGCAGGTCCTGCCGTTCACGACCGCGTCGCACGTTCACCCGATCAGTCCGTTCACGATCCTCGATTTCCCTGACATCGCCGATCCGACCGTCGTGTACCTCGAACACCTCACCGGCAGCCTCTTCCTGGAGAGTCCGGACGAGGTACGGCGCTATACAGTGGTCTTTGACCACCTGCGCGCTGATGCACTCGGCACCGGTCAGTCGATCGACCTCATCGCGCGGCTGGCGGCCGAATTCGCGTGACGATTCAGCAGAAGGAGGTGCGGGATGACCATTCAGGGCATCGACCTGTCCCGCGCCGTATGGCAGAAGAGCAGCCGGAGCGGCAGCAACGGTGGCCAGTGCGTCGAAGTCGCCAGGAACCTGCCGGGAATCGTGGCCGTGCGGGACTCCAAGCACCGGGACGGGCCCATGCTGACCTTCACTGTCCCCGAGTGGCGGTCCTTCATCAGCAGCGTGCAGGCCAGCCGGTCCGGCCGTTAGCCGGCGCCACGGAGCGTCGTTCATCTGCTGTAAAGGCGGGCAGTCTGCGCTCGCGTGCGCCCGGGCGCAAACCGGCGGGCAGGCGGGCAGGCTCATGCCGGGCGCTCGATCGTGCTCGCCGGGCCAGCGGTCGGCCCGGCTACCGGCTCGGGCAGCCGGCGGCTCAGGTGGCGGACCTCCGGGACGAACAGAACAGGGATCCTGGCCAGGTCAGCCCCAGGCAGGGTCTGCTGCCAGCTTCTCGGCGATCCGGTCGTGGAAGCCCTTGCGCCGGAGCGCTTCCTCGATGTCGGTGACGACCCGGCTGAGCGGGTAGGGAATCTCGGCCTCGATCTCAGCGATGGCGGCCTCGGTGGCCCGCCATCCCGCCGCCAGCCGGCCCGCGATGCGCGCATCGCGGTCACCTTCTGGCTGACCGCCGAGTGGGTGAGCTGCACCGAACCGGCCAGCTCGGTGATCGTCATCGGCCCCCTGGCGTGCAGCCGGAGCAGTTCCATCACGAAGCTGGGCTTGAGCCCGTCGATCCGGGCCTCGGCGTAAATCCGGGCGATGTCGGCATCCATCGCCGCCTGCAGCAGCCGCAACGGCCGCCAGCGGCTCTGCTCGGTCGGATCGGAGGTCTCGTCCTCGGCCATCCACTTATTGTAACAGCACTTATATAAGTGCTGTTACAATAAGGGGCCGATGCGATGCAGACCGGGCCGCGGGTCGCCAGGGCGCCGCGCCGGGTCGGCCAGGCGGCGTCCCGGCGGGGCAGGCGTCCCCCGCTAGGCGGCAGAGCGAGGATGTCGGCACGTGCCCAGGAGAGATCGGCGGAATCGGCTGCTCGCAGACATCGGGCCGCTGCGCGAGTCCCCCGCGTTCCGGCGGCTGTGGGCCGGGACCACCCTGTCCTCGGTCGGCAGCGCCCTGACCGGTTTCGCCGTCATCCTCCAGGTCTATGAACTCACCCGCTCGCCATTCGCGGTCGGCGCGGTCGGCGTGGCGCAGGCGGTGCCGACGCTCGCCGTGGGGCTGGTGGGCGGCTCGGTCACTGATGCGGTCGACCGGCGCAAGCTCGTGCTGGTCACCAGCAGTTGCATGGCGGCGGTGTCGGCGGCGCTCGCCGCCCAGGCGTTCGCCGGGCTCCGCCTGGTCTGGCTGCTGTATGCGCTGGTCGCCATGGAGTCCGCGCTCGGCGCGGTCAATGGCCCGGCCCGGAGCACCTTCGTTCCCAACCTGCTGCCGGCCAGCCAGCTGCCGTGTCATGATGCCCTTGGGTTCGGGTACTCACTTCCCAGCGCGAATACGTCCCTGGACGGGCCGCTGACCGGGTACAGGACGGCGATACACCGCCGATCTTGAACCACGATCTCCACCATGGCGCGGCGCCCGCGCTCCGGATGGTGCTGCCAGGTGAAACGCAGCCCGCGGATGCAGACGATCGCGTCATGAACTTCGTGCCAGTCAAGCCCATGCTTGGCTGATAGCTGGCGAAGGTGACCTGTGCGAACGGGGCACGGAGAACCTGGACGACCTCGGCACCGCCGCGTGCATGCTCGCGTACTCGCGGCTGATCGCCGACGCCGAACTTCTGCCATTTCCTGGTGCCGACCAGGTACAGCAGGTAGGGCTGGTCGCGGCGGGCCTCATGCGTGCGCGATCCTGACTCTCGGGCTGAAGGCCCCGGAGGCCGGGCCCGGCGGCGCCCCTGTGCCCGCCGGGCCGGCCCCGGGAGCCTCGTCCCGGCTGGTTTATGGGCAGGTTCCCGATCTTGATCGCGATCGCCGACCCTGGCTGGGCTGCCGCGTCGGCGATCGGCACGTCCCGCTCCGTCCCTGCGGGCCGCAGGCCCTCTCATCCCGGCGATCACCGCGCCCTTCAGCCGGAGCGCCCGCCAGTCCGGAGCGCCCGCCAGGCCGAGCGCCTACCGGACCGAGCGCCCGCCAGGCCGATGGCACCGGTGGTGCGTCCCGTTCGGGCACTGTCCGCACGATTGCTCTCCCTCGCCCTCCGGCCGCCCAGCGTCGCCCTGATGCACGAACTTGATGAGAGTGCGTCAGCCGGGCGGCGGCGATCAAGGGGAGGCCTCCCCACTGGCCAGGGACAACCGTGTCTCGCGTCGGGTTCGCGCGAGCACGGCATACCGGCAGGGTCGGTGACTGAAGCCTCCCGGCACTACAGCAGTCGGTCGGCTCGCCGTCCTACGCCGGACCCCTCACGCAGGACCGAGAAGATCCCATTTGTTGCCGGCGATGTCGAGGAACACGGCGACGCGGCCATAGGGCTCCGTGCGCGGCGGCATCACGAACTGGACCCCGGCGGTCTTCATCCGCGTGTAAGCGGCGTCGAAATCCTCGACGTGGAGGATGAAACCCACCCGGCCGGCCGCCTGCTTTCCGATGGCCGCGGCCTGGTCTTCTCCATCAGCCCTCGCCAGCAGCATGTCCGGAGGCTTGCCTCCGGTGGCTAACCTCGGGTGGGCGCCGGGCCGGGCCGCAGCGCGGGAGCCGCCGCCGTGGCTCACGTCCGGTGGCTCTCATGTCCGGGCCTCATGTCCGGTGGCTCACGTCCGGCGGCTCTCACGTCCGGGCCTCACGTCGGGTGGCTCACGTCCGGGCCTCATGTCCGGACCTCACGTCTGTCTGGATTGGCATTCGGTATTTCCTGGCGAAATGGTCGGCACCGATCGCCCGCGGATTCCTGGCTCAGACGAAATGCGCGTCGGGAGTTGCGATAAAGGTACGGCCGGATGGCGTGGTCCAGCGGAAGATGCCGGGGGCGATCTGTTCCAGCGTCCAGTCGGGATGGTGCTTGATGATGTGATGCATGCGACAGAGTCCGCCGAGGTTGCAATGGCAGGTCAGGCGGCTGTCGTCGAACGCGATTGTGTGGTCCAGGTCACCGCGCCAGGCGGGCTGCCGGCACCGGAGGAAGCGGCAGGTCAGATCGCGCGCGGCGATGTAGTCCCGCAGGCGGGGCGGCGGCCGGTAGCTTGCGCTGGCGGCGCTGTGAGAGCAGCCGCCGGCGGCGGCATCGGCCGCGGCGGCTGCTCTCGCCCGGGTGGCCGCCCTGGCAGCGGCCCTGACTGCGAGGCCGAGGATGTCTCCAGCTGGCCCGGTGCGTGCCGGTCCGTCCTGCCCAGGCGGGCTGGCGGCGAGATCCTCGGGAATCACTTCCGGTCCCGGCTCCGGTCGCGGTCGCCGTTCCGACTCCGGTCGCGGTCATCGTTCCGATCCCGGTCGCTGTTCCGGCCGATGTGCGTGCTCCGAGATTCAGGTCAGGCAGGCCGTCCCGGCCGCAGTTGCGGGGGCGCGGGATCCTGGTGACGGCGAGCGCCGCGCCCTCGGGCGTGGTCACAATGATCCGCCATTCGGTGCCGGGGTCGTCGGCCGCGTACTGGACAATACGGCGCGCCTGGGTGGCGGTGACCGGCCCGATCCGACCCAGGTACCCGGGTCCGGCGGAGATCCCGGCCAGAACCTGCCACGGCAGGGACACATCGAGCAGTCCGGAGCGGCCACCGCCGGTCCGGGAGCCAGCCGTGGTGGCGCTGCCGGCCTCGGAACCGGGCGTGGTGGCGCTGGTCGCCTGAGCGCCAGGGCGGGCGAAGGCAGGCGGAATCACGGCGGGCAGGTCCGGCCATTCCGGCGCCGGCCAGCAGTCAGCGCCGTCGTCCTGGCCTGCGGATTCCTCATCGCCTGAGGCCGGGCCATTGTCAGCGCAGGGGTAGTCGTCCTCGTCGCGAGGGCCATCGGCGTCCCCGGGCGGCGGCACATCTTCGGCCGACGGCACGCCTTCAGCCGTTGACGGGACTTGGCTCGATGGCGGGTCTTGCCCCGGCGGCGTGTCATGAGGCGGCGGATCATTGCCGCACGGCGGATCGCCGCTGGCAGGCGGATTGTCACCGGAAGATGTTCCGCTGGGTGGAGGTCGGCCTCGCGGGTCCTGGCCGACTCGGTCGTTCCCGGATGGCGTTCCGTCACTGGGCGGATGGTCACGCGGGCGCCGGCCGGCCGGGTTGTTCCCGGGTGGTGCTCCTCTGCTGGGCGGGTGGTCGCGCGGGCGCTGGCCGGGTGGGTTGTTCCCGGGAGGTGTCCCGCTGGCAGGAGAGCGGTCGCGCGGGTCCTGGCCGGCTTGGTCATCTCCGGGCGGCGCAGCATCGCAGCGGGATCGGCGGGGCGGTCCGGCGCGGGTGCTGTCGCGGGCACCTGGACTTTGGCCGTTATCCGGGCGACCGTCGGGATCGGAGGCGGGGGCAGCGCCGGGATCGTGATCGTCCGGGTCGCCGGCGGAGGGCTCGCCTGTACCGGCACCAGGATCGCCGGACCCGCAGGGCGGACTCTGGCCGGGTCCGCGCGGCGGGCCCTGCCCGGGAACGTCTCCCGGCGGGCAAGGCGGCTTGGGCGGGTTGGCCGGGCCTGTGCCTGGCGGATCGGTCGGGTCCGCGCCGGGTGGTGGGTCCGTCGGGCCGGCTGGGCCTGTGCCTGGCGGGGTCGGCGGCGCCGCCGGACCGGTCGGGCCAGCGTCTGGCGGGGCCGAGTCGCTCGGCTGGTCCGGCTCGCTGGGCGGATCATCGGGCGGCGCTCCCTGCGCGGGCGGAATCAGCGGCAGGGTGCCGAGCAGCAGGCCAACGAAGACCTGGGCACACAGCAGGTCCATCCCGCCGCCCGCGCCGGAGGCCTTCAGCGCACGGGCCATCGCCTTGATCCGCGCCATCGCCGCGGCGGCGTGCACTGTGGGCAACCGCTGGCCAGCCAGCGTTGCCGTGTTCTCCTCGTCGGGGTACAGCACGACCTTCGCCCGGCGTTCTGACTCGTTGCGGCGTTCTTCCGCTCCCTGCGGATCGGCGGCGATCACCGCGCGGCGCAGCGCGGCGCGCAGCATCCCGGTGGTCTGTTCTCCGGCCGCAGGCAGGACGCGTTCCTCGACTGCCCGGGCGGTCTCATCGGAGAGCGTCGCGGTGGCCTCGGCGATCAGCCGGACGCGCGACAGGTCGATCACCCCGGCATCCAGCGCCGCGCCGGTGGCGGCCAGCCGCCAGCCGAGCGTGACGGCCAGGTCCGTCCACCACGATGCCCCGTACTGGGACATCGTCAGCTCCAGGGCTACTTCCGCCGCCGCCGAATCCGGCACCCGCGCGGGACGGCCATCAGCGCCGGTACCGATCTCCTTGTCCCTGGCCGCGGTCCTGGAAGCGATCTGGGCGACCGCTGCCAGCTCGCGCGCCTGCGCCCACGCCGCGACCCGCCGCCAGGACCCGGCTACCGCCGCCAGCTCAGCGCCATCCAGATCGGCGGCTGGCGCCATCGCCAGCCAGGCCGCTAGGTCCGGGCCGGGAGCGAGCCGCTCCGCGACCCGCCCGGCCAGCGCCGTGGCGGGCAGCATCGGGCCTGCGGCGTCTGTCCCCTCCGGGCCATCGATGCCAGCCAACTCTGCGCCGACATCGTCGCCGCCGGGCGGACCGGCCGAAAGAGAGTCGGCGCGGCGGGAGCCGCTGCGGGAGGAACCACCGCCGGGCGAACCGGCCTGAGGAGAGCCGGCACCTGATCGGCCGCTGCGGCCAGGGCTTGCAACGGACGGGCGGGAGGAGCGGCGTCGGCCAGGGCTGCTAGCAGCACGTCGAAGTCAAGCTCCCAGGACCACGACAGGCCCTGCGGCGCACCCGCACCGGCCATCCTCGGCGGCATCTGCTCACCTCCCCGGCCGTAGCTCGTTCTCCGACTACATAGATAATAATAGCGATTAGCTCTGACAAAAGAAACTCAATATGAGTTGGTGTTCGATTTTCCTGCCAGAACAAGGTTAATAGCTAAGAGGCTCCGCGCGGGCGGCGAAGCACCGTAGATGTCCTGCTGGTGGGGACAACCGGCTAATGACTCCCCGGACGGCCGCCTCCGATGGCCGCGATAGCGACAGCGCACCGGGTCGGAGCGTGCTGGCGGCGTCCAGCTGGCGCCGGACAATCCGTTACAAATCATGGTCGATGCCGCGCTGACGGGACAGGCGACTGTGGAGCGGGCGACGCAAAGCGAGGCATGCCCGCACCGGGCCCGGCGTCCCGCCGCCTACGCAGGAGAACGCGCCCGCAGCAGCGTTCTGAGGGCCTCAGCCAGCCAGCGGGATGATCCGGGCGCAGTGGGCGCCAGCTCATATCTCGCAGCGGCAGGCGCGGCTGAACGCCCGGCGGTGTGTCAGGGCTTCCTGGCCACGCCAGCCAGGCCCCAGACTTGGCTGGGGTCGCTGAGACCGCTGGGTGAGTCGGGCCGCCACAGCGGAGGGGAGACCAGCCCGGGCTCGACGAGGTCGAAGCCATCGAAGAAACGCAGGATCTCCGCGCGGGAGCGCACGTGTATCCGGGTGGAAACGCTGCGGTTGTAGACCTTCTCGGCGGCCTGCGCCACCCCGGGCTTGCTGCTCTCGTCGGTGGCATGACCCAGCACGAGGTAGCTGCCGGGAGCGAGCGCATCGCGCAGCGTCGCCACCACGCGCCAGGGATCGTCGGCATCGGCGATGAAGTGCAGGACCGCGACGAGCAGTAACCCGGTCGGCTGGCCGGGATCGATCAGCCGACCGGTGACGTGGTGGGCGAGGATCTTCTCCGGGTCGCGGAGGTCGGCATCGATGATCGCGGCGTTCTCGTTGCCCGCCAGGATGGCTTGGCTGTGCGCGATCGCCACCGGGTCGATGTCGGCGTAGACCACCCGGGCGCCAGGGTCCGGCCGCTGGGCGACCTCATGCACGTTGCCCTGGGTGGGTATGCCGGAGCCGATGTCGAGGAACTGACGGACGCCGGCCTCGCCGAGGAACCGCACCGCCCGGCCGAGGAAGTCGCGGCCGGACCGCGCGAACGCCCGGACGTTGGGCTCGACCGCCGCGATTGCCCGGCCAAGGTCCTGGTCGGCCAGGAAGTTGTGACTGCCACCGAGCCAGTAGTCGTAGACGCGGGCAACGTTCGCCCGCTTGGTGTCGACTCCTGGCGGTACCCAGTCCGGCTCGCCGGTCATCGCCGCTCCTCCTCGCTGCTGCGCGCACCCGGTGCCGATCGCCGTCCGCGGGGCCCCGATAACACTCTTCGGCACCCAGTGCTCGGGCCCATTTTGACCCCTACAATGCGATACATTCGATATTTGCAGAATATCTCAGGGCGCTGGCAATGGCTGCTGCCCGTGCCCGCCGTCACGGGGTGAATAGCCGGCAGCCACCGCCAGGGTAAGCCGCGGCAGGCCCGGCAAAATGGTCGTCAAGGTTGGTACAGATACGGGTGGAGTCACAGCGAGCCGGCGACGGTAAGCCCGCGCTGCCACGGCGGCGCGAGCCAGACCTGGCCGACCTTGCTGCGTTCACCCTGGATCCGCAGGGCCGGATCGCCTCCTGGTCGGTGACCGCCACCCAGCTGTTTGGGCACCCGGCGCACGAAGTGGCCGGGCATGACCTCTGCGACGTGCTCATGACCAGCCCTGGCCAGCGCCAGCTGGTAGCCCACGCGCTGGCCGAGGTCGCGGCGGGACGAGTCTGGACCGCGACCGTGGCTGGCGGTGACCTGGGCGAGGGGCGGTTCGCCATCCGCTGCGAGCCGCTGGCCGGACTGGACGGCGGCGCGCTGGTGATCATCCAGCATGTGTCGCCGCAACCCGTGCCCAGCTGGCTGAGCGAGGCGACGGCCAGGATCGGCAGCACGCTCGACCTCACCCAGACCGCGGCAGAGTTCGCCGATGCCGCCGTTCCCGGGTTCGCTGATGCGGCCACCATCTACGCAGCGGAACGGCTGCTCGCCGCCGACGAGCTCAGCTCGCTCCGGGCCGGGCGCGCGGCGGTGGTACGGCGGCTCGCGGTCCGCCTGGCCGGCCACGAGCAGGCCGTCACCGACAGCCTGCTGCCACCGGGCGAGGTGCTCGCGTTCGCCGCGGACACGCCGCACTCCCGGGTGATGGCAACCAGCGCTCCCGTCCTGTTCGACGAGATCGTCGACGAGATCGCCGAGCGGATCGGCCGCCGTCCCGGCGGCAGCGAGATCGCCGCGGATTACAACTCGTTCCTGGCCATGCCGCTCGTCGCCCGCGGGGTGGTGGTGGGGTGCGCGACCTTCGCCCGGACGCTGGCCAGCCCGGCCTTCAACCTTGGCGACATCGCGCTGGCCGGCGAGCTTGCCTCCCGTGCCGCGGTGTGCATCGACAATGCCCGGCTCTATCACCGGGAACGGCGGACCGCGCTCGCGCTGCAGCGCGGCCTGCTGCCCGGACGGCAGCGCGTCCCGCCGGGCATGGAGGTCGCGCACCGGTACCTGCCGGTCGGCGCCAGCGTTGTCGGCGGCGACTGGCATGACATCGTCGGGCTGCCCGACGGGCGGTCGGTGCTGATCGTCGGTGACGCGATGGGTCATGGCCCGGAGGCCGCGGCCGTCATGGTGCAGCTGCGCACGGCTGCCCACATGCTGGCCAGCGTTGACCTGCCGCCGGGAGAAATCCTGCACCGGCTGGATGAGATGGCCGCGGGGATGGCCGCCTCGCCGTTCGCGACCTGCATCTACACCGTCATCGACCCGTCAGACGGCTCATGCGTCGCCGCCCAGGCCGGGCACCTGCCGCCGGTGATCGTGCTGCGCGGCGGCGCGACCAGGGTGCTCGAGCTGCCGCCCGGGCTTCCGCTTGGCCTCGGCGCTGAATCCTTCCAGACCACCGAGTTCAGCCTGCCGCCGGGAGCCACCCTCGCGCTGTACACCGACGGGCTGGTGGAGAGCCGCACCAGGCCGCTAGACAGCGGGCTGGCCGCGCTGCGGGGCGCGCTCGGCTCCGCGCTCGCCGCACCCCGCGCCACGCTGGGAAGTGCCTGCGCGACGGTAACGCAGATGCTGCGCCAGCACGGAGAGGACGACATCACCCTCGTGCTCGCCCGCATCCGCAAGCCCGACCCGGTACCCGGTCCGCCTGCGGCGGCCCGCCGGCCTCCGGTGCCCGGCCCGCCTGCGGCGGCCCGCCGGCCCCCGGTGCCCGGCCCGCCTGCACCTCCCGGCCCGCCGGGCAGCTAGCAGGTCCGCTGCAGGAGTGCCGCGCTCATGGTCTCGCCCCACTCGTAAGCGATCATCCCTGGCCACTCGGACAGCGGCAGCGCGGCGTGCACCGCGTAGATCTGGCCGCGGAAACAGCGCCCGAGCCGCAGCGTGGCCGGCGTGATCTGCGGGGTGATCGCCACCAGCGCGATGGAACGCCACCCGTACCGTGTCGCCAGGCGGCCGGCGAACTCCGCCTCGCCGCGCGTCGTCGGCGGGCGGGGGGTCGAAGCAGATGAATCTGACGCCCGGTATCTTCGGCGCGCAGATGCGGCCACGACCCCGGTAATGCGAGCCCCGGGAGATCACGACGACCGGGGCCCGGTGCGCCCAGGCCAGTGCCAGCGCGGTATCGAGCCGGTCGCCCGGCCCGTTGAACATCACGATGGCGTCGACCCGGGCGGGCATTCCCTGCTGCGGCCAGACGAACAATTGCGCCGTGGCGAATCCAAATCCGCCGAGCAATGCAAAAAGCGCCAGGACGATACACCGCCAGCGGACACGCCGATGCCCCCGCAGGTCAGCGGGGTCACGCTCGCGGATTTCGGTCACAAGACGCCAGGTTACAGAAACCGGCGACGCGGCTAGCCATCAGCGCATAATGCCGGCCATGCCGAGCCAGGGAACTCGTATCCAGCAAAGACATCTTTCGATCCCGGGCCTCGGTCGGCGGCCTGCGGGCGGCCTGCGGCCAGGACGAGCTGGCCAGTGACCGCGAGCAGATGACCGCAGATTTGAAACGGCATGCGCTCACGAATCTGGGCGACCGCGGGCTGACTCCGGCGGCTGCTGCCCGGGCCAGCTACATCTCGGTCCGGCAGCTGCACCGGCTGTTCGCGCGCGAAGGACTCAGCTTCGCGGCCTGGGTGCACGAGCAGCGGCTGCGCCGTTGCCGTGACGACCTGGCCGACCGCAGCCTCGCGCACCTGGCCATCGCCGAGGTCGCCACCCGGTGGGGCTTCCGCAGCGCAGCGCATTTCAGCCGCGCGTTCGCCGCCCGCTACGGCGTCACCCCCAGCGAGTTCCGCCAGGCCTGCCCTCAGTGCCCGGCAGCTTTCACAGCGCCGCGGCGGCCGCCGCAGGATCGGGCTTGGGCGGCCCGGCAGGCTCCCAGTCACCGTCCGATCAGGTAGGGGTACCACAGGAAGTCGCGCCCGAGGCGAAGCTGCATGCGGCCGGCCGTCACCCGGTTGCGGGTGACCCTGGCGCGCGTCCCGGACACGTCCCGCAGCGCGGCGCGTGCCGCCTTCAGCAGATCAAGCGCTCCGGCTGCCCCCGTTGGCGGGTCCCAGTCGGCGTGCAGCAGCTCAAGCCCGGCCGCGCCGCCGTGCTGCCACGCCAGCCCCCGGCGGGCCAGCTCACGCCCGTCGACCCCGCTGCAAGTGGCGAGCGCGGTGAAGGCCGGCGTGCCCAGTGTCCGCGCTGCCCGGCGAGCCAGGTCGGCGTCGGCGTCGAGGCCGAGCCCGGCGTCGGCGTCGAGGCCGACGGCGAGTTGCCAGGCCCGCCCCGCAGCGTCGGCCGCGAGCGCCAGCAAGTCCTCGCGCAGTCCGGCGCGCCAGGACGGCGGGTCGACCGGTAGCGCGGCCGGATGCCCGGGCCGGGCGGGTGGCATCGGCGGCACCGGGATCGGGCCGGGTGCTGGCGCCGGAGCCAGTGCGCTACGGGCATCAACGCCGTCATCGAGGACCGCCGTTCCGGCTCGGCCGACGGGTGTGCCAGCCGCCGCGCCCGGCAGCGCTGCCGCCTCCCGGGCCTGCCCGGCGCCCGCTCGGGCGTCGCGCCGGCGTGCCCGCAACCCGGCGAGCACCTCCCCCCTGGTCCTGCCGCGCAGCAACAGCACTGCGAACGGGTCGACATCCAGGGCGTCGGCGACCAGGTAGCAGACGGCTGCCGAGTGCTTGCATGGGTCGGCTTCGTCCGGGCAGCTGCAGCGCGGCCCGACCTCGCCGGCGCCCGGCAGCAGATCTAGGCCGGCGGCGGCAACGTCGGCGGCGACCTCTGGCGGCAGCTCGCCGTCCAGCATCGCCGCGGCGTGGCCGAGCTGGGCGGAGATCGCTTCGAGCACCTGATCCCACTCATCGTCGGCGAGCCGCCGCACCCGGATCCGGACCTCATAGGGCACGCTTTTGCGCCCCTGGACCTGTGCGCGGATCTCACCTGGCGCGAGGACCAGCTCGCCGACGCTGCCGCTGCGGGCGTAGTCCCGGCCGCGGGGCAGCCGGTTGGGGTCCAGCCGTGCCCGCTGTTCGAGGGCATCGACCCAGGCCCGTCCCCACCAGGTGTGCCCGGGTGCCCGGCCAGCTGCCCCGGTCATCGGGCGGCCCGGAGCGACACGAGCTCGGTGAGTTCACTGTCGGACAACTCGGCGATCCAGCCTTCCCCCGAGCCGACCACCGCATCGGCAAGCTCGCGCTTCTTCTCCAGCAGGGCCGCTATCCTGTCCTCCAGCGTCCCCTCGGCAATCAGCCGATGTACTTGAACGGGACGATCCTGGCCGATCCGGTACGCCCGGTCGGTCGCCTGGTCCTCCACCGCCGGGTTCCACCAGCGGTCATAGTGCAGGACGTGGGTCGCACGGGTGAGGGTCAGGCCGGTGCCGCCAGCCTTCAGCGACAGCAGGAACACCGGCGTCCGGCCAGCCTGAAACTCGTCGACCAGCTCTTCCCTGCGCCGCACCGGGAGGCCGCCGTGCAGGAACAGCGAGGCGATGCCGCGGGCGTCCAGGTGCTGCTGCAGCAGCGTCGCCATCTGCGTGTACTGGGTGAACACCAGCATCGACTCGCCGCCCGCCAGGATGACATCCAGCAGCTCATCGAATGCCGCAAGCTTGCCAGACCGGCCGGCCAGCGGCGTGTTCTGCTTAAGGTACTGCGCGGGGTGATTGCAGATCTGTTTCAGCGCGGTCAGCAGCTTGAATACGAGCCCGGCGCGCTCGATCCCGTCGGCGGCGGCGATCGCCTCCATGGTCTCCCTGACCACCGCCTCGTACAGGATGACCTGTTCGGCCGAGAGCGGCACGATCCGGTCCGTCTCGGTCTTGGGCGGCAGTTCCGGGGCGATGCCGGGGTCGGACTTCCGCCGCCGCAACAGGAACGGCCGGACCAGCGCGGCGAACCTGGCCGTCGCCTCGGCGTCCTTATACCGCTCGACCGGGACGGCCACCCGGCGGGTGAAGGTCTCCAGATGGCCGAGCAGCCCGGGCGTGGTCCAGTCCAGGATCGACCACAGCTCCGACAGGCGGTTCTCCACCGGCGTGCCAGTCAGCGCGATCCGGGCCGGGGCGGGCACCGCCCGCAGTTCCCGCGCGGTGCGCGTCAGCGGGTTCTTGGCGTGCTGCGCCTCGTCGGCGACGACCAGGCCCCAGCCCACGTCCGCGAGCTCAGCCGAGTCGCGCACCACCACCCCGTACGTGACCAGTACGATCTCGTCCTCCGCCACCTCCTGCAGATGCCGCCCCCCGCCGTGGTACCGGCGGACCGGCACATCAGGGGCGAACCGGCGCACCTCTCGCTCCCAGGTGCCGAGCAGCGACGCCGGGCACACGACCAGCGTCGGCCCGGCCGGCCGCCGGTGCAGGTGCAGGGCGATCACCTGGATCGTCTTGCCGAGGCCCATGTCGTCGGCCAGGCAGCCGCCGAACCCGATCTCGCACATGGCGGCCAGCCAGGCCACGCCCCGCTGCTGGTAGGGGCGGAGCGTCGCGACGAGACCCGGCGGTGCGCCGAGTTGCGCCGGGGCCGCGGCGATGTTCGCCACCCGCTCGGCGAGGTCGGCCAGCGGGCCCTCCGCAACCACGGTGACGTTCTCGCCGTCGATGTCCGCCGATCCGGCCAGGACGGCGCCGAGCGCCTCCATCACCCGCATCCGCGTCCGCGGCGGGCGGCGCAGCCGCTCGAGTAGCGCCGGGTCGAGGGTCACCCAGCGGCCACGCAGCCTGACCAGGGGCCGTTTTGCCTCGGCCAGGGCCGTTATCTCGTCCTCGTCGAGCACCTGCCCGTCGAGCGTGAGCTGCCAGCGGAAATCCAGCAGGGCGTCCAGGCCGAACCCGGCTTCGGTGACCTTCCCCGGCACGGGCGTCACCGCAGCCTGCAGCTTGAGCCCGTCACCGACCAGGCTGGATGGCCACAGCACCTCAATGCCGGCGCCGGCAAGTTCCTCGGCGGCCGGCCCGAGCAGCCCGGTGACCGGGTCATCGTCGAGCTCGAGCACCGACGGGCTGGCCTGCGCCAGCACCGGTTCCAGCGGCGGCCACACCGCGGCGCCTCGCCGCAGCCCCAGCAGCAGGTCCGTTTCGGCCTGGGTGCCGAACCTGGTGAGCACGACCTCCGGCTGATCCCACAGCGAGCTGGCGTCGACGATCAGGCTCGGGTCAGCGGTGCTGCGCAACTGCAGCACCAGCCGGAACGTGGGCGGGGCGGCGGTCGCGTCGACGCCGTCGGCCGCGTCCTGACTGGCGGCAAGGTCTGTCCGGCCGGTCTCGTTGTCTGCCTCGTCCGGGTCTGCCTCCTCCAGGTCGCACCAGTCAGAGCCGGTCTCGTCATCCCAGGCATCGATCTGCTCTGCGGGCGTCGGCGCCGCCTCGATCCGCAGACCCAGGCGCGCGCCTGCGGCCAGGCCTTCGGTGGTGTCGGCAAGCCACTCGGCCAGGTCACCGACGGGAGTTGGTGCCAGCGCGGCGAAGGCCGGCGAGGCGACGGACCGGGGCGCCGCCGCAGTGCGGACCAGGGTGTCGGCGATCGCGTCCCAGAACTCGCGGATCAGCGATCCGGCCGAGCGGATCCGCATCGGCCGCGTGCCAGGGATCGCCAGGGCGTGCGCGACCGCCGGAAAATGAGCCGCTAGCTCGTGCAGCCAGGCGAGGTCCGCCGCGTCGAGCGGTCCGATTCGCCATACATCCGTGCCTCCCGGGCCGACCGTGGGCAGCAGCCTGCCGCGGGCGACCAGGCCGACCCCGCAGTCGCCGCCGAGGCCCACACCCCGAGGGCGGGCCGGACGGCCTGGCCGGCCGGGCCGGTCGCGTTCGGGTCAATCGAGAGCAGCTCCGGCAGCGCCTCTGCCACCGACAGGAAGCTGGCCGTGACCAGGCGCTTGCGCAGGCCGTCGGCGCCACGAGCGAAGACAAGCTCGACCTTGCCTGTTCCCGTGCCGGTGCCCCAGAGCGCGAAGACGCCGCGCCGGGGGATGTCATCCGGCATGAAGACCGCGTTACCGTCCAGCACAGGACCGCACGATACCGGGCAACCTGGCCCGGCTGTCGGCGATATCGGCGTTATCTGCGTGCGGGCACTATGCCTTCGCCACCCGCTTTGGCGTCACCCCAGCGAGTTCCGCCAGGCAGCGCAGGCTACTTGAGCACGCGGTAGCGCAGGTGCGTCACCCCGGGCGCGTCTACCACTTCCAGGCGTTCCAGCTGAACCGGGTCATCGCCGAGGTGGTCGAGAAGCCGCACGCCGCCGCAGAGCAGCATGGGGATCAGGTGGATCTCGATCTCGTCCAGCAGCCCGGCCCGCAGCGCCTGCTGCACGGCGGCGGCGCCCATCAGGCTGACGTCCTTGCCGCCCGCGAACTCACCGGGGCCGCGGCGAGTTCGCTGCCGGGTAGTTGCTGAGTTCGATGAGATTGCCGTCCGGGTCGCGCAGGTAGCAGCTGACCATCGGCCCGGTCGCGCCAGTCCGCTCGACCGGGCCTTCCTCGATCGCGATACCAGCGCCGGCCAGCTCAGAGATGACCGTGGCGATATCGTCCTCGACGATGAGGCAGATGTCCGCGCTGCCCGGAGTCGGCCGCAGTGCCTTCGGCTCGAACTCCTTCCCGGCCTCATGGAGATTGATCTTGCTGGCGCCGAACGTCAGCGCCGTGCGTCCGGTTCCGAAGGTCACGGCCTTCATTCCGAGGACCCGGACGTAGAAGTCCACGGTGGCCTCGATGCTCGCCACGGTCAGCACCAGATGATCCAGCCTGTCGACGTGCACGCGGGGCTCCTCCGGGATGAGGTCGTGCGCCAGGCCCGAGCAGCCGGGCGCTGGGCCAGTGCTCTGCTGGCGGTCATGCGTAGCTGTGCGCCGGATCCGGGTAGCGGCCGGCCGCGACATCATCGGCGTACCGGCGGGCCGCGTCGAGCAGCCCGTCGCGCATGTCGGCGTAACGCCTGACGAACCGGGGCAGCCGGCCGGAGGTCAGGCCGGCCATGTCCGCCCAGACCATGATCTGGGCGTCGCAGCCCGGGCCGGCGCCGATCCCGACGGTGGGTATCCGCAGCGCCTCGGAGACGCGCTGGCCGAGTCCGGCGGGCACCGACTCCAGCACGATCGCGAACGCGCCCGCGCGCTCCAGTGCCAGCGCGTCGGCGAGCAGGTCGTCCCCGGCATCCCCGCGGCCTTGCACGCGGCGCATCCCGCCGAGCACGTTGACGCTCTGCGGTGTCAGCCCGAGGTGGCCCATCACCGGGATGCCGGCCGCTACCAGCGCCGCGACCTGCGACAGCACGCGCCGGCCGCCTTCCAGCTTGACGGCCTGAGCGCCGCCTTCCTTCAGGTGCCGCACCGCGTTCGCCAGTGCCGCCGCCGGGCCCGCCTGGTAGCTCCCGAACGGCAGGTCGGCCACCACCAGCGCGGTCCGCGTTCCCCGGACCACGGCCGCCACCATCGTGACCATCTGGTCCATGGTCACCGGCAGCGTGTCCGGGTAGCCGAGGACCATCTGGGCGCTGGTGTCGCCGACGAGCAGCGCACGCACCCCGGCCTGCTCGAACACGCCAGCGGTGAGCGCGTCGTAGCTGGTCAGCATCGACCACCGCTCGCCCCGGTCAGTTGCCGCCTGCAGGTCCCGGATCGTGATCCGCCGGTCCGCAGGCCATGCCGTCACATCGGACATAACAAATTTCCTCCCTGGTCGCCACCGCCATGGTTGACGCCAGAGCCCATTTTCACCCCGCCGGCGCCGGCCGGGAAGTACCGGACAGTGCTCCCGATGTGCTAAGGCCGCTCCGGGTTCGGCGTCGGCGCGGGCGTCCTGATCCTCAGCTACGAACCTGCTGGCTGACGATTCCGGGCCGCGAGCCCATTTCCGGCCATGCCCGTGTCGCGCAAACGGCAGGTCAGGAGCGCTCGGCGGTGTGGACAGTGCTCACGCCCAGCAGGAATACGTCGGGGCGCCGCAGCACGCCGCCGGCGCCATGCGGATCGAGCAGGCCGGAAAGTGCCGCCGCGTCGGCCGCGCTCAGGTGGTCGCCCGCAAGCTCCTGCATCATCGCCAGCCGGCCGTGCAGGTACTGGCGCACTGTGGGCGACACGGGCGCGGGCAGGTCGAGCAGGAAACTCCGGCTCCCGGCCGGCCGCAGGCCCGCCTCGCGCATCAAGTCCGGCCATCCGCCGAGGTGCGGCACGACCCCCATCGGATGTTCCGCCGCGGCCACCAGGTCCTCGCCGATCGCGTCGAGCCGCGCCAGCAGCCCGGGTGCCACGCCGTCGGGCAGGAAGCGGGTCGGCAGACCGCCCTCGCGCAACGCCAGCAGGCCGCCCGGCCGGATCAGGGCACCGAGCGCGCGCAATCCGGCCACCGGCTCCGGCAGGTGATGAGCCACCCCGCTAACCCAGACAATGTCCGCCGGGGAAAGTTCGGCCAGCCCCTCCGGCAACGACACCCGGCGGGTCGTCAGCCGGTCCCCGAGGCCAAGCCGCGCTGCCCGTTCCCCGGCCATGGCCAGCAGCGGCTCGGCACCGTCGACCGCCAGGACCCGGGCGCGCGGCAGCATCCGGGCGAACGCGCACGCCGCCACGCCAGGGCCGCTGCCCACGTCCAGCACATCCCGCGCGCCCGGAACTCGCTCCGCCAGCCATCCCAGCGCCTGATCGACCATCGGCGCGGTGGCCTCGCCCTCGCTGACAAGATGCTGGCCGCGCGCCGACCAGTCGGCGTGGCCGTGGTGGCCGTGGTGGGCGTGCTGCCCGGTCGTGCCTGCCTGCTCCGCCATAACCGCATCATGCAGCTAAAGTCGCCGTGGGAGCGACGACTTGGCCGGCCTCGCTGGTGACAGGTGTGCATCGGGCCGCCCGGCGATCACTCCACAGTGCCGGCCGTATCCGGCACCAGGACCTCGCTGGGCCGGAATGAGCACCTTGTCAGCGCCGGCGCGCCGACAGGACGTGCCAGGCGTGCGGCACTATGGCGATCGCCGCGAGCACGATCATGGTGATGAGCGCATAGCGAGACACGAGGTTCGCCGCGGCGACCCCACTGGTGCCGAGCATGGAGCCGAGCACGGCGAGCAGCGCAGCCCACGCCGCCGAGCCGATGAGGTCGCAGCCGACAAACGGGATGAGCCGCAGCCCAGCCCAGCCGGCCGCCGCGTAGACCAGGGGCGTCGGCACCGGCAGGAAGGCTGACAGCAGTACCGCGGTCCTGGCGAACCCGGAGCCCCGTTGCTCGGCCCGCCGGGCGAAGGTGGCGGCGCGCCTGCTGCGCCGGGCGAGCATCTCCACGATCCGGTGCCCCCACAGCACGCCAGCCCACCAGAACAGCAGGTCGAACTTCATCATGCCCGGCACGGCCGCGGCCACCACCACGGTCAGCTGGAGCTTGCTTTCTATCTCGGCGAACGCGCCCGCGGCCACCACCGACGAGGTTGCAGGCCGGGTGGCGATCAGGCCCGGCGTGAGCGGGATCATCGCGAACCCGTACAGCGCGCTCAGGACGAGACCGGCCAGGCAGAGCAGGTCCCGGGCCCGCGCCCGCCCGTGCCAGGGCCGCCACGGCGCTGACACCGCCGGCGGAGGCGCGACCGCGATCGCATAAGCCGTAACCGGAGACTCCGCCGTAACCGGAGGCTCCGCCGTGAGCGCGGCGTCCCGCCGCACGCCAGCAGCGCGGCCTAGCCCCGGTGGCCCGGCCGGCTCCGGCGAGTCCAACGCGGCCATCCGAGCACCCGTCCTGGTCGCGCCCCGCTCCGATACGGACACTCGCCGCGCGCAGCTGCCTGGAACCCGTGCGGGCCGCTCCGGGTCCCGCAGCCGGTGATCCGTGATCACCGTGACTTCGCGCACGGATACCTGTTGATCTCCGTGCCCGCTAAGGCAGGCCGCAAACAGCACGAGCGCCCAGCCCCGGCTCGCCAGCCGAGCTGCCGCCGGTTGCGGGTGAGGTATGTTCTGGCAGGCCCGCAGGGTGCCTCCGGTCCGCGGAAAGGGCAGAGCCCGCCAGAGCTCCCGGCGAGGAAGTCGCGCCTGGCGAGATCTAGCTGAGAAGCCGAGCATCCCGGTGGCTCAGTCTGCGCGCCCGGCCGGATCGGGCAGACTGAGCCCATGCCTGACCTGCCGGCACCCGCCAGCCCGACATCCGCCAGCCCGGCATCCGGCCAGCCAGCGTCCGCCCGCCAGGCCCGCAGTTACCAGGCGGCCGCCGCCATCTTGGCCGAGCGGGATCCCGTGCTGCGCCGTCTCGTCGCCGAGGCCGGCCCTGCCCGGGTCCGGCCGCCGGGCCGAGCCGGCGGACATGATGTGGGTGTCGGACTCGATCCGCGGCCAGGGCGTGGCGATGCCCTTGAGCAGCTCGACGACCAGGACCGTGTTCATCGCGCACTCGACCGCGTCGCCGACAGCGCGCTCACCCGCTAGGCCCGGCGTCGCGGCCGGCAGCGGGCTCACCCGGCTAGCCCGCCGGCCCGCACGCCGCCAGGCAGACCCGGGCAGAATGTCCTCGATGAGGTGGGATCGGCTGGGCGCAAGCTATGACCGGGTAGCAGCGAGCTACGAGCGCACGTTCTTCACCGAGCTTGACGACAAGCCCAGGGACACCGGGCTCCTGACCGCCTTCGCGGCCG
>WNGE01004700.1_pt1 | contig 20653 bp, 18 predicted proteins | sample 5400651 | NCBI WGS metagenome assembly WNGE01 (sample SAMN13153370, study PRJNA577476) | soil metagenome | isolation source: 60 cm soil or saprolite under grassland replicate 2 | place: USA:California | collected 2016-06-15 | reverse complement strand
TGACGCGCTCGGACGAAGATAGCTTACTGACCTTTGATGAGAGGGGTGGTGTCAAGGAAGTCGCAATAACCGGCGAACGAGTTGTTTTAACTGACGACGTGATTCGGCGATTGGTGACTGCTGCGGCGGCGATCAAGCGCGTGTTTGGAACGCGCGATCAGGATATTGAGTGGGCTTACATGAAGGGCCAGATTTACATCGTTCAGTCGCGGCCGTTTATTTCCGGGGGCTAAATGAAGCGCAAGCTGTTAGCTTGCGCCTCTGAAGCGAAAAGAAATCTAGGCAGGCAAACTAACAGTTTGCGTTACAAATATGACTGACTCAATCTTCGTCGACGGAATTCTCAAAGGTCGCGTCGCATTCGTAACTGGTGGCGGCACCGGCATCACTGGCGGCGTTGCGCGGGCATTGGCCGAAGCGGGCGCTTCGGTCGCGTTAGTTAGTCGCAGCCTTGAGCATCTCGAGCCCGCGGCCAAAGCTATCAACGATGCGCATGCTTTTAATTCTAACCTCGGTGAAGCGTTTGCCGTCGCTGCCGATGTTCGCCGTTTTGAAGAGATTGAAGAAGCAATTCTGGCGACGCTGGTGCGTTTCGGCAAGATCGATACGGTCATTAACGGCGCGGCCGGAAATTTTTTGTCGCCCGCCGAAGCGTTATCGCCAAACGGTTTTGGGACGGTCGTGGACATTGATCTTAAAGGAACCTTTAATGTTTGCCGCGCCGCTTTCACGCAACTCAAAGAACATCGCGGCCGGATTCTAAACATCAGCGCCACGCTTCATTACGTCGGCACGCCGATGCAGTTGCACGTTTCGGCAGCAAAAGCCGGCGTCGATGCACTCACTCGCAACCTCGCGGTTGAATGGGGAAGGTATGGCATTCGTGTGAACGGCATCGCGCCCGGACCCATTGAGGACACGGAAGGCATGAAGCGTCTGGTGCCGGAACCTGTCAAGGAAAAACTACTCAAAAATATTCCGCTCGGCCGCTTCGGACGTATCAGTGATATCGAAAAGGCTGCCTTGTTTCTTTGTTCAGACGCCGCCAGCTTCATCAACGGCACGATTTTAGTGGTAGACGGCGGTCAGTGGCTACTTGGAAGCAGACTCGGTTAGCCTTCTGCCACGAATCAGCGCCCTCATCTCAACGGTGCGTGAAGGTTGGGACATTGTATTTCTCCTTTCAAGGTGGTGATGAGTCTTGAATCAACGGAAATTAGAGATCATTACAGCGTCGCTTTGCGTGGTGCCCCGCACAATCGCCACGTGACGGCCATCGCGTGACCATTCGCGCCACAGGATGCCTTGTCCCTTGAAATCGGTTAACTGTTTGGCTGGACCGCCCTTGAGTGGTTGCGACCAAAGATTCGTGACGCTGCCGCGTTTGTCAACATACGTCAAGGCGCGCCCATCCGGCGTCCAGCGCACGCCCATGTTCCAGTGAACAGTTTGCGGGAGGTCGAATGTTTTGATCGGATCGCCGCCGGCGAAATTGAAGACGATTAGCCGAGCCATATTTTGAGAATCGTTATGAAAGCAGGCGATCAATTTGCCGTCGGGAGAAATATCCGGCTCGGTGGAGTATACATTGGTCAGTTGCGTGACCGAACCGCCGTTAATTGAAGCCTTCCAGAGCACAAGCTTTCCCGAACTATACGATGAATAGACTACCCACTGGCCATCGGGTGAAATCCGCGGCTTAGTATCGTAATTTCCATTTGTCAGTTGCGTCGGGTTGCTGCCATCCATGTTGATGCGCCACAGATGCACTCCGCCATGCTCGGAGACGTAGACCACGTAACGGCCATCAGGCGAAGCAGCCGGTGCAAACTTGGTGTACGTGTCGTTTGTCAGTTGTTGCTGTCCGGCGCCGTCAGATTTCATCGCCCAGATTTCCGTGTTACCGCTGGCGCTCGACATGTAAACAATGCGGCCGTCAGGGCTCCAAGTGACGCCCGCAGCCCCATCGTCGCGGCCGCTGGTTATCTGGGGGGCTCGGGTAATGTCAGTACCGGCGCAGATGCTTGACGTGACGTCTGTTTGCGTTGCGACTAAAGCATTGGAGTCTGCGGTAAGAGAAACATCTACATACGAATTGAGATCATGGGTGATCCGGTGTGCTTCGCCGCTGGGATAGGATATCTGCCATATTTGCCGCGTCGCCGTAGTGCCGCTATCGCTCGCCGAAAACACGATAGCACTGCCGTCGCTTAACCACGCCGATCGGCCGATGCTGTCCCAGCGCTGCGCAGTTAGGTCTTTAGCACTGCCGTCTTTCACGTTAACAACTACCATAGTCATTTGCGGGTTTTTGCGATCATCGCCGGCGCCACAGGCGATGAAGCTCGAATCGGGAGACCACGCCACGCCACGTGATGCAAACCATTCGTGGCCGGTGCGTGTTGTAAGCTTGCGCTCATTCGAGCCGTCGGCGCCAGCAACCACTAAAGTGGCTGACGAAGAATTTGCGTCATACCGTTGAAAGGCGATCTGACGGCCGTCCGGCGAGAAGGCGATGCCTTCGCTGACCTTACCCAAAACTTTTACCGGGGTGGCCCCAAGCGTGGGGATACGAAATACCGATCCGGTCTCATCGTTCGAATCTCTGGCGACGTAGTAAACGTAATTGCCGTCAGGACTGAAGGTGAGATTTGCATAAGTACGAGGAGCGACCGCGACGAGCGGCACAGTGCTGTTGGTTGCGATCTGTTTGGTCCAAAGACTCTGTTGGTCGCCCTCGTTTTGCGAGTAAGCCAAAAACTTGCCATCCGGTGAAATCGCTGCCGACTGGACCCGGTTCGTCGCAGTCAATCTACTTACTTTCATATCCATTGTCGGGCGAGCTATCGGGGTTGGTACTGTAGATGTCCGCAGTCGAGTTACGAAAAAGACGACCGCCGTCATTAACAAAATCAAAGCCACTACAACTAATCCAATCAGGTTTTTGTGACCGCCGCTGCCCGTGGCTAGACTGACCGTCGGCGCGGTTGATGAACCGTGTGACCGCGTTTGGGACGCTGCTGAGGCGGGCAAGCTTTGTAGCGAAGGGACGGATGCAACCGGCCTGAGGCCACCGTTGGAAAATGAATAACCAGACGACTCCGAGTCGATCACGCGCAGATCATGTTGCAGCTCATCGAGCTCAATGGCCACGTCCTTGATATTTTGATAGCGTCGTTCACGGTCCTTCGCCAAACAACGGCGAACGATCTTTTGTAATTCCTCGGGCGCCAGCGGATTTAACTCTCTTACCAGCGGAGTCGGCCCGTGCACGATCTTATGAAGAGAATCGATGGCATCCTTCCCCTGGAAAGCGCGGTGACCAGTCACGGCTTCGAACAGTATGCAGCCGAACGAGAAGATGTCTGAACGGTGGTCGACATCATGCACTTTGCCCTGCGCCTGTTCGGGTGACATGTAGCCAACGGTACCCATCACGGTGCCTGGCAGCGAGTGCTGGGGAATGATTGCCGTTTCCAGTTCGCTAAAAGTCTCGCCCGAGGTGAGGGCACTCTGTGGCTCCAACAATTTCGAAAGACCGAAGTCAAGTATCTTCGCGTAGCCATCGTGCGCAACCATTATGTTCTCGGGTTTGAGGTCGCGGTGAACAATGCCCGCTGCGTGCGCTTTGGCCAAACCTTCAGCAACTTGCTGAAGGTATTTCAACCTCATTCTGAGGTCGGCGCGATCGGTGCGAAACAGATCCCGCAGCGTCAGTCCTTCGACAAATTCCATGGCGATGAACTTCACCTCGCCGGCCTCGCCGATTTCGTAGATGTGGGCCACGCTCGGGTGGTTTAACGCCGCCGCCGCCTGGGCTTCCTGGGCGAACCTGCGCATCCGTTCGCTGTTAGTGGCAAGCGGTGCCGGCAGAATTTTAAGGGCGACCTTGCGATGAAGCTGGGTATCCTCGGCCAGATAAACCTCACCCATCCCACCGGCGCCTATTTGGGAGCGGATCTGGTAACGGCCAAGACTTGTGCCTGGGGCAAGCGACATCTGAACAAAGACTTGCGTTTCTAGAAGGTAGCTGCCGGCGGAATGTTGGCGTCATTCTAGATGAGTTCTCCGGGGTGCGCCAGAAAATTCGCGAGGACGTTCTCTGATTTATCCGCCCCAGGTTCATCGAAACCGTAGCAACCTTCGTCGGCTCTGAAATTTGTTAAATGACCAGTCAATTGTTTCCACAACGGCTGTGGATTAGTTCGCCCCAGTTGCGCTAGAGTGCTATCTATGACGGTTGGGAAAGTCACGAGCGCATTCTTTGCCTGCCTCTGCCTGGCTGGTTTGACGAGCCTCTTGTTCGCTCAGGAGCTGCCAAAGAGTTCTGACGCCACCTCCAACATCCCAAAAAAATCCAACGTGCGACCGGCGGAGATTATCGCCAACACTCCAGAACCGTTTGAGAAAGAATCTGTAGAGAAGATGGCTGCGCAATGCGTCAGCCTTGAAACGGAGTTGGGTGTGATTGAGATTGAAATGATTCCCGAGGCCGCGCCGGAAAGTGTGCGCGGCTTTCTCAATCTCGCCGCTACCGGCGCACTTGACACAACAACCTTCAGCCGAGTGGTTAAAGACTTCATAATCCAGGGCGGCAATCTCTCGACCAGTGAAAAGTGGGGATACGACCTCGCAAAGAGAATGACACGCAAGCTTCCTGACGAGCCGGGTCTGGTCAAGCATGTTCGTGGCACCGTCTCGATGGCACGTCCCGAACAGGCAAATAGCGCCACGACGCATTTCTTCATACTCGTTGGTGAGGGCCATCATCTGGATGGAAAGTTTGCTGCCTTTGGCAGAGTAACTAATGGGATCGAGGTCGCCGATACCATCAATAAAGCACCCGCTGAAGGCGAGAAACCGACCAAGCCTGTGCGCATCAACCGCGCTCTTGTAGCGCCCTGCAAGAAATGAAACGGGGGCCTGAAACTTTGGGTCTGGCAAAAACCAGCGGCACCGGGATTCTACTCCTTTGTGTCTTGCTGGGCTTCTCGGGTTGCGGGCAGCCCGCCAGCCGAAAGCCCACGCCAGAGGCAGCCAAACAGATTCTAAAGTTGCGCGGTTATGAGTTTAATGAAAAGTCATTTCTGTCAGCAGCCGCAGCGAATGACGTGATCGCCGTCAATGGATTTCTAACGGCAGGCATGGACGCAAATGTTAAAGACGAAGACGGGGTGACGGCATTAATTACGGCTGCTTCGCATGGCAATCCAGAAATCGTCAACGTGCTGATAAAGGGCGGCGCCGATGTCAACGCGAAAGACAATTTCGGCTACACAGCTATCCTGCTCGCGATCCAAAACGAGCACGACGAGATCGCAGACGCGTTGCTCGCCCAGCCGAAGCTTGATGTGAATGCCCAGGGCGTGAATAGTCCGACGGTGTTGATGAGCTACGTCTGGCGCGAACGCGAAGATGCCGTCAGAAATCTTCTTGAACGAGGCGCCGAACCTAATCTTCATGACCAGGACGGCGATACCGCCTTGCATGGCGCGGCACTACGCGGCAACGTAGAGATCTTGAAGCTGCTTCTTGATGCCGGCGCAAACCCTAATGCCAAAAATAAAGTCGGCGGAACGGCGCTAATGTGGGCGGGTACTTATGGCCGGGAACAGGCGGCCCGCCTGCTCATGGAACGAGGGGCCGATCCGGCTTTGAAAGATAATGATGGCATGACGGCGTCAGCCTGGGCGGCCAAAAATAACAGAGATAACTTGGCGCAGTTGCTACGCGATGCAGAAAAGAAACGATAGCAGTTGGTGAGCAGCGTTCCAGTTTGGCGTCTTTTTTGTGGCAACTCTGTGTTCTCTGTGCCTCTGTGGTGAATGAACCAACCCAACACTCACCACGGAGACACAGAGGACACGGAGGTTGCACAGAGAAATGCAATGCGCCTGCTCTCGTAAGTGATCGCTCTAAGCCGAGCACAAAAAGATTTCCAATGGTCAGCAACGTCCTGTGCAATTACCTGAGCCGTCTAATAGACCGCGAGAGTCTCAATCGCCGGGAAGCGGGAGAACTGCTGGAGGCGATGCTCCGGGAGGATGCCAGCGATTCGCAGATTGCTGCGACGCTCGTCGTTTTGTCTGCAAAAGGTGAAACAGTCGAGGAGCTTGCAGGAATGGCGAGCGTGCTGCGTGAGCGCGCGGTTAGGATTAATTCTTGTCACGCACTATTCATTGATACGGCTGGGACCGGCTCGAGCCCCGCGAAAACTTTCAACGTTTCAACTGCGGCGGCATTTGTAATTGCGGGAGCTGGTTTGCCGGTCGCAAAGCACGGCAATCGCGCCGCCAGCAGCAAGTCGGGAAGCGCGGATGTGTTGACCGCGCTTGGTGTCAACGTCTCAGCTCTAACAAAAGTTACGGAAGCCTGCCTGAATGAAATCGGGATCTGTTTCATGTTTGCGCCGCTCTACCACGGTGCCACGGCTCGCGTCGCGGGCATTCGGCGCGAACTGGGGATTCATACGACGTTCAACCTGCTTGGGCCCTTGAGCAATCCTGCCGGCGCGCCGATGCAAATCATCGGCGTGTGGCGACGGGATCTGGTTGAGTTGCTTGCGAATGTGCTGGCGGCACTGGGAACAGAGCGTGCCTGGGTGGTACACGGTCAGGACGGTCTCGATGAAATCACGCTCGCGGGAAAGACATTCGTCGCTGAAGCGCATCAGGGGAAAGTTACCTCATTCGAAATTGCGCCGCAGGACTTTGGATTGTTTGTTGGTGTGCTCGATCATCTTCGTGGCGGCGATGCGGAAGCAAACGCGCGCATCGTTCGCGAGGTGCTTTCAGGCGAGCGGCGTGACGAGGCACGCGCCCTGGTTGTCGCAAATGCCGCAGCGGCATTGTATGTAGGCGGTAAAGCGCAGACGTTGAAAGAAGCAGCGGAATTGGCAGAACACAGCCTCGACAGCGGCGCGGCGTGGAGGAAATTGGAAGAGTTGATTAGGGCCACCAATTCTTAGTACAGGCGCCTTTGCCGATGCCTTGATGGATATACTTTTATCAGATCATCGTGCAACGATCCGCGTAGCCCCGAAATGTTTATAAAAGGTTTAGTTAACATTAGATCTCAAGCTCCGGCAGGAGCAAAATGTTTCACCCATAAATGGGCTATGATTATTTTTCTGGGTCAAGTATATAAACGTCTCGTCCCTCCGGGACTTCCTTAGGCTCCTGAAGGTGGCTGAATCAAGTGCGGGTTGTTTGCACTGTCAATGTCTGCTGATTTTCTAACCAAAATCATGGTTGCCAAGCGCTCGCGCGTGGAGGTGTCGAAACGTGTAATTTCCAAAGCGGCGTTGCGCGAAGAGGCTATTCGGATGCGAAGGTCCGCCCAGCATCACGCGCTTCTTAAGGCACTCGATACGGAGAACAACGATGGCCGGGCCAACATTATCGCCGAGTTCAAGCGGCGCTCACCTTCGAAAGGTATCATCCGCGCGAATGCCGATGCAGCGACAATGGCGCGGGGCTACGTGTCAGCCGGTGCGGCGGCGATCTCCGTCTTGACTGAAGAGAACTTTTTCGGCGGCTCGCTCGATGATTTACGTGTTGTTCGAGAGGCAGTTTCAATTCCAATCCTGCGCAAAGATTTCATCGTCGACGAGTTTCAAGTGTACGAATCGGCAGCAGCCGGAGCTGACGCGCTACTGCTAATTGTGGCGGTGCTCGATGATGAAACACTCGCGCGATTGCGACTGATAACCGAAGATGAATTGGGCATGGACGCGCTGGTTGAAGTGCACACGGAGAAAGACCTGGCCAGAGCCAGTGGGGCAAAGTTAATCGGAGTTAACAATCGCGATTTGCGGACGTTCAATGTTTCAACTAAAACTTCCGTACAGCTGGCGCGCTTCGCGCCGGCGGATGCGGTTTTGGTCAGCGAGAGCGGACTTACTCCTGCTGAGGTAAGCAAGCTACGAGCTTTGGGCTACAAAGGATTTTTGGTGGGCGAGGCGTTAATGTGCGCTGAAGATCCCGAGCAGCAACTGCGAACCTTTAATGGCAAGAACAATAGCTAGCGCTGACAAGGCTGAGAGACATGACTTTAGTTAAAATCTGCGGCATTACTAACCTCGACGATGCTATGGCTGCGGTTGATGCCGGCGCTGACACCCTGGGCTTCAATTTTTATCCGCGCAGCCCGCGGTACATCGAGCCAGAGAACGCGCGGGTGATTATCGATCGCCTGCCGGAAAGCGTGATGAGGGTCGGCGTCTTTGTAAATGAGGATTTGGAAAATATCCAGAGAATTGCCGCGACCTCGTGCATTTCATCGTTGCAGTTGCACGGTGACGAATCGCCGGAATACTGTAAAGAGCTCAAGCTCAAGCGTCTTTATGTAACTAAAGTTTTCAGCACGGGCGAGGATTTTACTCTGGAGCGAGTGAAGGAATACGACGTGCCGGAGATCATGTTGGATGCCCCTGGTACCGCAGCGCGAGGCGGAACAGGCAACCTCAGCGATTGGTCAAAAGCGCGGCAGACAGTGAAACTCTTTCCGACGATGTTTCTTGCCGGTGGCTTGTCGCCGGAGAACGTCGCGGCGGCCATTGAAGCGGTGGATCCCTTCGGCGTAGACGCGTGCAGCTCGCTGGAAAGGCAGCCGGGCCAAAAGGATCATGCGAGGGTTCGTGCTTTTGTCGTCGCCGTGCATAATGCTCGTCTGCACCAGCCGCATCATTTGGAAAACGACGATGAGTGGATCTCCTAAGCGCACAAGCGTGACGAGAGTAGGATGACTGAGCTTAAGACACAACCGGATGAACGAGGCCATTGGGGAACCTATGGCGGACGTTACGTTCCGGAGACGTTGATGGCGCCGCTGGAAGAGTTGACCGCTGCCTACCTTAGTGCCCGCGAAGATCCCGCGTTTGAGTCGGAGTTGGCAACGCTGTTGCGAGATTACGCCGGCAGGCCGACACCTTTGTTCTACGCCGCGCGCTTAACCGAACACGCCGGCGGCGCGAGGATCTATCTCAAGCGTGAAGACCTGCTCCATACCGGCGCTCACAAAATTAACAACACGCTCGGCCAGGTCTTGCTGGCTCGACGTATGCGAAAGAATCGCGTGATAGCAGAGACCGGCGCCGGGCAGCATGGCGTGGCGACAGCGACGGTCTGCGCGTTGTTTGATTTGGACTGCGTGGTTTACATGGGCACGGAAGACATGCGGCGGCAGGCGTTGAACGTTTTCCGCATGCAACTACTCGGTGCTGAAGTGCGCGAAGTAAACGCCGGCTCGCGTACGCTCAAGGATGCGATCAACGAAGCACTGCGCGACTGGGTTACCAACGTTGACGATACATATTACCTCCTGGGAAGCGCGCTGGGACCACATCCTTATCCCCTGATGGTCCGCGATTTTCAAACTATCATCGGTCGCGAGGCGCGTGCGCAGATTCTGGAAAAACAGGGACGATTACCCGACGTCCTGGTTGCGTGTGTTGGCGGCGGCTCGAATTCCATTGGCATGTTCTATCCTTTTCTCGGCGATGAATCTGTAAGGATGGTGGGGGTCGAGGCCGGTGGCCGGAGTGCCGAATTGGGTCAGCATGCCGCCCGCTTCAACAGAAATGGCGGCGGTCGTCCAGGCGTGTTGCAAGGCACGATGAGCTACGTCCTGCAAGATGAGCACGGCCAGATCGCCACCACCCATTCAATTTCAGCGGGACTGGATTATCCCTCGATTGGCCCCGAGCACGCGTCCCTGCATGACTCTGGTCGCGTTGAATACACTGCCGTGTCGGATGCAGAAGCGCTCGAGGCTTTTCAAACCTTGTCAAAACTCGAGGGCATCATTCCGGCGCTGGAGTCGGCCCACGCGGTAGCACACGCTGTTAAAGTCGCGGCAGAAATGAAGAGCGACGAAACGGTGATTGTGAATCTTTCAGGACGCGGGGATAAAGATGTGAATACGGTTGAGGAGAATCTGAAGTTTAAAGTCGGGGGCCTTTGAATCTTGGGACGAATCGAGGACGCGTTTAGCCGGCTAAGACGGGAAAGAAATAAAGGCTTCATTCCTTTCATTACTGCCGGCGATCCTGATCTCGATACAACTGGCGAGCTGCTGGTTAAACTCGCAGACTGTGGAGCTACTGTCATCGAACTCGGCGTGCCGTTTAGCGACCCGATGGCGGATGGTCCGGTGATCCAACGCGCTTCCGAACGCGCCCTCAAACACGGGTTCGGGTTGAAAGAAATCTTCGAAATCACCGCAACAGCACGTGCCAGGATCGACACCCCGATAGTCCTTTTCAGCTACTTCAATCCGCTACTCCAATATGGCATTAATAATCTCGCGCGCGACGCCGCGCGGTCGGGTATCGACGGAATTCTTGTAACTGACCTGACGCCGGAGGAGTCCGGGCAGTTTGCCGCAACGCTGAAGTCAAATGGTCTCGACATGATCTTCCTGGTTGCGCCGACGTCTACCGACGCGCGTCTGCGAATGATTGCTGCGCATGCAAGTGGTTTTGTATATGCCGTCTCGCGTGCTGGTGTGACCGGAGCTCGCGATAAACTGAGTCGTGAGGCAGAATTGCTCGTCACTCGCGTGCGCAGGTTTTCCAGTTTGCCTGTTGTAGTCGGGTTTGGTATCTCCAGCGCTGAGCAGGTAGAACAAACTCTTGGCTATGCTGATGCTGCGGTAGTGGGCTCAGCCATTGTCGCCCAAATTGAAAAGCTCTCGGCGGAACCGAATCTCGTGAATGAAATAGGCCGGTTCGTGCGCAGTCTGATCCCTACGGGAGCGACAACAAGATGAAGGACACGGGGGCGGACAGCTCGAGGATCGGTCGAGGGTCGGCAGTAATAATTGTTCTCCAAAGCCCGCGCGAAAAATGTTGGGGCGTACTCGACGAGATCAATCAGGCTGGAGTATTCTTGCGCGGCCTCGACCTGAATGCATTTGATGAATGGGTAAGCGCGGTAACTCATGAAGAACCGTTTGTCGGATTTGGGGATCTGTTTTTCCCCCTTTGGCGCGTCGAACGCATTTTGAGAGATGAGACCGCTGGCGGCGTACCTTCGTTGTCTAAACAGGTCGAGCGTCGCACGGGCCAAACCGTAGAAAAGTTGTTGCGAAGCGACACTGCCAAATCGGAATAAGATCCTTTTGGCCTAAGAAAAATTTAGAACTGAACAGTAAGCAGAAAATTGGAATAGAGAGCTGTAGCGATAGGGTGGGATACACTCCCGCTGCTGTCCTGGAGGAGATCCGGCCACTCGGTCGCTACCGCTCCCGGGTCTGATGAGACAGGCGCAACCTCACCGAAATACCGGCGCAGAGAGGGCTGCCGTTGCGCACCAAACCGAAGATGGACAAAACCGAAACCCTCCGGAAATTGCTGTTGCAAGCATGAAACACTGTTCCATTCTCGCGCAGAATGTGTTATGCTCCGCGCAATTCGCTATCGGATGAGAAGTGACATCGTGGCGACTTATGAGAAAAGGAGCGGAAGAAAGAGATGTATGTCATGGCTGAAGATCGAATAAGCGTAGATCGCGGCAAGGCAGTGGAAGCGGCGCTCTCCAACATTGAGAAGAAGTTTGGCAAGGGCTCGATCATGCGTTTGGGCGAGCGCGAGGTCTCGGATATCCCGGCGATTTCCACTACGTCATTAAGTCTCGACGTTGCAGTTGGCGTTGGCGGTGTGCCGCGTGGACGGATTATCGAGATATACGGACCTGAAAGTTCCGGCAAAACCACCCTTGCACTCCACATCGTAGCCGAAGCCCAAAAAGCCGGCGGCGTCGCTGCCTACATCGATGCCGAACACGCAATGGACGCTGATTACGCTGGCAAACTGGGCGTAGATATCGATCAACTTCTGATTTCCCAGCCTGATTCGGGTGAACAGGCGCTGGAGATTGCCGAAGCCCTCGTGCGTTCAAATGGAATTGATGTAATCGTGGTTGACTCAGTCGCGGCATTGGTTCCGCGCGCGGAACTCGACGGTGAAATGGGCGACTCACTGCCCGGCCTTCAGGCACGTCTGATGTCGCAGGCGCTGCGTAAGCTTACGGCGATTGTTTCGCAGTCGAATACCTGCTTCATTTTCATCAACCAGATTCGCGAAAAGATAGGGGTAATGTTTGGCAATCCGGAAACCACGAGCGGCGGCCGCGCGCTCAAATTTTATGCTTCCATGCGACTGGACATCAGGCGCATTGGGGCTATCAAGGATGGAGACCGTGTGGCGGGCAATCGCACCCGGGTCAAAGTGGCGAAGAACAAAGTGGCGCCTCCTTTCCGTGAATGCGAATTTGACATCATGTATGGCGAGGGTATCTCGCGCGAGGGCGATGTGCTCGATCTGGCTGTCGCACAAGGCGTTGTCGACAAGAGTGGCGCATGGTTTTCCTATAAGGGCGATCGCCTTGGCCAGGGACGCGAGAATTCGAAGCAGTCGCTGAAAGAGAATCCGGAACTCCTCAAGCGCATCGAGAGGGAAGTGAAAGTAAAACTCGGCATGCCCGTACGCGAGGAAAAGCCCGAAGCCGTTCCCAGCGCCAAAGCTGCTGCGACTGATAAGAAGTAGAAGTAACCTAACTCACAATCGGCGTTCGGCTGCGGGATTTGACCATCCTGCAGTCGGGCGCTATTTGTTGTTTTGGATTTACTGCTTTACAGGCCGACTATCTAAACCGATAATCCGCCGCGGTAGCTGCCTGGTAACAGGTGTCGGGTATCAGGTGCCGGCTGTCCGAAGCACAAGCACACGTTCGCTACGCACATCATAAATACGTAACTTGAACCCGGCTCTTCAGTATCCGGCACCCGGCATCACCTGATACCCAATGAAGAAATCGATTCTCATCAAAGGCGGAACGCTCTTAACGATGGACGAACAAGACACCATCGTGCAGGGAGACCTCCTAATCCGCGACGGTCTCATTACAAGCATCGGCGAAACAGGTCAAACGGCTGACATTGTCATCGACGCCCGGGGTTGCGCGGTTCTTCCAGGCTTTGTTCAGACCCACATTCATCTTTGCCAGACACTATTTCGCGGCGCCGCCGACGATTTGCCTCTACTCGACTGGTTAAAGAAACGCGTATGGCCCATGGAAGCGGCGCACACTGCGGCCTCAATCAATTCTTCCGCACAACTCGGCATCGCCGAACTGATCAAGGGCGGTACGACGTGTGCTTTAACTATGGAAACTGTGAACCACACGGAAGAGGTTTTCAAAGTCGTTGAGGAGTCAGGCTTCCGCGCGACGGTGGGCAAGTGCATGATGGACAAAGGCGACGATGTGCCTGCAGCCTTGCACGAACAAACCGAAGCTTCGATCAAGGAATCGTTGGCGTTGCTTGAAAGATGGCATGGCAAAGGCGACGGACGAATACGTTACTGTTTCGCACCTCGTTTCGCGCTTAGCTGCACGCGCGAGCTTCTCTCTCGTGTAGCTCAACTGGCAAAAGAGCGCGAGGTTATGGTCCACACTCACGCGTCGGAGAACAAGAATGAATGCATTTTGGTTGAAGGCGAAACTGGTCTGCGTAACGTTGCTTATCTCGATTCACTTGGAGTAAGTGGTTCCAAAGTCCTGTTGGCTCATTGCGTACATCTCGATGCAGCGGAATTCGAGATACTCGCAAATACGCACACCAACGTCGCCCATTGTCCGTCGTCGAATCTGAAGCTGGGTTCGGGCATTGCGGAGATTACGAGGATGCTCGAGAGAGGAATCTCAGTTTCGCTTGGTGCGGACGGAGCAGCTTGCAACAACCGGCTCGACATGTTTACAGAGATGCGCAGCATGGCATTATTGCAGAAAGCCATACGCGGTCCGGAAGTGCTTTCAGCAAAGCAGGCGCTGCGCATTGCCACAATCGGAGGCGCTCAGGCGTTGGGGTTGGAAAATCAGATTGGAACTCTGGAAACCGGTAAACGGGCCGACGTGACAGTAGTAGATCTGAATTCACTTCATTCAAGCCCTCGTCCAGCTGATTTGGTATCCGCCGTGGTTTACTCCGCCCAACCGTCCGATGTTCGAAGCGTCGTGATTGATGGACAAGTGATCATGAGGGACAGGGAGCTTCTGACGATTGACGAAAAATCCGTTGTTCAAAACGCGGCTCAAGAGGTGGCTGAGTTGATTAAGCGCGCTGGAATTTGAAGGCTGAAAAGCGGAGCTTGCGGCAGGGAACTGTCGAAGAAAAATGAAGCCTAAAAAAGGCTGTGCCAGCTCGAAGGTAGCGACTGCGGGGGGCGCGATCGGCGGCCGAGCTGGCACTGGCGGGCACTTTCAATTTTGAATCGGATGTCGTCTTTCAACTTGGACTGACGTTTGGGCGCCAACCCCATCCTCAACGATTCGGATTATACACCTCCCCGACAATCAGTCAACGAAATTCTGTGACTAATCTGACAAACTCCGCGTCTTTTGAATGTATTTGATTGACGGGCCAGCGGCTGCCTGCCGTACGGGGAATTTCGAAGATTAATGACCCATGGAACTCTTGCCGTCGTAGGGACGAGAGGCGCTTTTGCCACGAGACGTGTTTTCTAACGCGTTCGCTTTAACCATTAGCAAAACGGAAACATTACGCTTGGTCCGAGCCTCCCTTTGTAGCCTTTTGGCTTCTTTTCTATTGCCTTGCTCTAGCAGATTACAAGCCACTTCCAACATTTTAGTGGATGCCTGGAGGGCCTCCAATGCCTGCTCTCGGAGTGGCGCTGACAGTTCATTATTCATTACACTTCTCCTGCACCTTTTATTATCGAACAATGTATGCCGGGTAATGAGTAGAGGCGCAAAATGCATACCGTGAAGGCCAAAAAGCGGCTAAGCACTATCTCATTTTATTCGTGAGTTTGAGCGCCGAAAACGGCGCAGTGTGCTCTGAACCCTAAGCCTGTTGCCTCATGTAAAAACCTACTCCAAAGCTGAGCTGCCTGAGTTGACGATCCTTTCGTAACTCCCTATACTACGCGCTCTTTCTTACCCATCGGCCAGGTAGCTCAGTTGGTAGAGCGCGGCCCTGAAAAGGCCGGCGTCGGCGGTTCGATTCCGTCCCTGGCCACCAATCCTTTCAATAACTTAGCCTCACTCAGAAATCGTGTAAAAATTTCTCGCGCGTACAATACGCGTACTCCGATTTTCCAAAATAGCCTCAGAGGTTGGTTTCACATTATCCACACGGTGTTGCCGGTTCTGGCGATTTGCTTTCGCGCCAACCTGTCATAGCGCTCTGTCATCTTGAGATTCGAGTGGCCCAAGATCTTTTGCCAGCTTAAACGTGCGGCCGTTGAGGCTGTGCAATTGAATTCCAGAAAGGAGGTCTATGTATTGGCCCACTTGGAAACCGATCCGAGGTGGCCGGTGTTCGATGATGACGACGACCTTACATAAGATTAACCTTGTCCAACATGTCACCGAGCCTTAATGGCGTCCCTAAGGTTCTTTAGATCAATGAGTGACTTGGTATTGTCAACTTAATTCAAGAAGAAACAAAACTAGGGACTCAATCGCCTCGACGCAAATCGCCTCTTCCCATACGGCGAATCTCGCTTTCATCACTGCTCGGTAACCGCTAGCTCTGTACAGATGTCTCCCAAACTTGGAAGTGTGACGTAATGATTCCGAAGGCCGAGAGAAAACACTGCGCGTGGTCCGCTGACTTGAACCGCCTCATCACACGCTCTCGCAATCTGGTTGGCTGATGCGAATTCCCCGTTCGGTTGTTCCGATACTGCTGCTGGAGGTGTTCGACACTCGGCATCACTTCAGCTTTCGCGGAGCTGTAGCTCCTCAGCTTGTCTGTGATGATCACACGAGGGACATACCGCAACCCTGTTAATAGCTTGCGGAAGAACTTCTTGACTGCCTTCTTGTCCCTCCGGCTCTGGACCAGAACATCCAACACATCGCCATCCTGATCCACGGCACGCCAGAGGTAATGGAGGCGTCCGTTGATCTTTAGGAACACCTCATCCAAGTGCCACTGGTCGCCAGGCCGAGGAGACTTGTGGCGTAAGCCGTTAGCGTAAGTCTGAGCGAACTTAAGGCACCATTCTCGGACCCTCTCATAGCTGAGGCAGACGCCGCGACTGGCCATCATCTCTTCGACATCGCGGAAGCTCAGGGCGAAGCGAAGTATAACCAAACGCAATGACTGATAATCTCGGCGGGGAAGCGATGACGGTGGTAGCGGGAGAGGGAAGTGCGCATCCGTGAAGTATGTCTGGAAGATTTTGATTACACCTTCGTTTAACCTGACAATACCTCACCGCTTCACCTCAGCCGTCCAGTTGAGGATCACACTGACTGGAGAGGCCTCGCCCACCTGCGTCCCGATCAGGAACCGCTGCCCGTCTTCCGTCACGTCATACTCAATCCCCGACTGAATCAAGTTCGTCAGCATGCGTGTTTTGAATAACGCTTTGGGCGACTCGAACTCAAGAGTAGCGCCGCTCAGTTTCAGGGCAACAACCATCATCTGCCCGTCGGCGGCGACGTAGAATTAGTTCTGGCCCGCCGCGCCTGAAGCGGGGGTGATTGCCGCCGCCGGTCGAGATTCGCTCTTGTCGCCGCCCAGCTTGCCCTCGCCGGTAAAGGGTTGCACTTACACTTCATAGCTGCCCGATTCGTCCGAGACGTAAGCTAACCAGTGCGCGTCTGGCGAAAGTTGCGCCCTGTATTCGTCAAGTTGGCTGCTGAGGAGCGGCAGGGCTGGCGGTCGCCCGCGAAGCGGCAGCGCCCAAATGTCTCGGCGTCTCGGTGCTTAGATTGTAAAAAATGAATCGCCCATCCGGTGACCAGTCTGTGGGGTGACTCCTTTTAACAACAACTCTTCAGTCCCGACGCCGTTCGCGGACTTTTGGTAAAGGGCCACTCACGCCTCCTCTGTCTGTACGGAAGACGATGCGGCTGCCATCCGGCGACCAGATCGGATACCAATCAAAGGCGGGATCAGAGGTCAGACGAGTGGGAAGGTCGCGTGCAAACAAAACGAGCATCACCGCTTCAAGTCCGCCGTCCAGTTCAATACGACTGTGATCGGCTCGGAAGAGCTTTCCTCGACGGGAACAGCGACAAGAAATCGCTGCCCATCCCCACTCACATCGTAGTTCCTAGTACCATTCTTCTCAAACAGGAGCTTCGGCACACCAGGCTCGAAACTGGAGCCACCCGCCTTTACATCAACTGCCATCAGCTTCTCTCCGGAAAAGTAGAACAACTCTTTACCGTCGCGCCGCCAACGCGGAAGGCTGCCGCCGTTTATAGAAACACGCCAACTCCTTCCCGACCCCTGGAACTCCCGTACGTACACCTCGCTCGTCCCCGCCTCGTCAGATGCGTAAGCGACCCACCGCCCGTCAGGAGAGAATCTTGCAAAAGGCTCGTCAAACTCCCGGTCGAGGAACGGGTAAGGCTTCCTGTCCCCGAACATCGGCAGCACCCATATGTCAGACTTAGTCTTCACGCCGTAGGTGCGATAGAGGATGAATCGCCCGTCTGGAGACCAGTCCTGCGCATGCTCCGCTTGGTTAGATTTTAGCAAGCCTTCTTCTTTGCCCGCACCGCTTGAAAGCTTCCGGTAGAGGTTCATTGCCCCCTCTCGGGTACTAGAGAAGGCGATTTGGCTCCCGTCGGGCGACCAGACGGGAAAGTCGTCCATACTGGGCTCGGAAGTCAATTTCGACGCAACGCCCCGCGCCAGCTCTATCAGCCAGAGGTCAGCAGCGACCGCAGGCGGGTCAGTGCGAGCCACTGCCACCCGCTTCTCATCCGGTGAGAGCCGGAGAGATAGATAGTCTGCCTGCAGGCCGACGGTACCGAGTTGTGTGCCGCTGCGATCAAACCAGGTGAGCTGAGTTGCAGAGTTGCCAGTTGAGTAAACCAGCACCCCATTCTCTGATACAGAGAACCAAGCCAGTGCGCTTTGAGACATGTACCTTATATGTTCTGCGACCGAGAACTCTTCGCCAGTCACTCCTAGCTTATCAACATCAAACGGCTGAGCCATCAGCGTCCCCTCCCGCGCAAAGAGCAGATAACCTTGCGGGGCATAGGCCACACTAGAATTGGCACTGAGGACCCTCTTAGTCTCTTTCGAGTCCAGCGAGCCAACGTATAAAGCAGTATTCTCTCTTTGCGGGCTGCGAGCGAGGTAAAGGAAATGGTGGCCATCGGGTAAGAACAAGGGCCAGCGGTGGCTGATCTCCTGACGCGACTCGTCGAGAGTTGTAAGCTGCGTCCTCTCTCCTCCTGTTGCAGACACGCGGTACAGGGGAGATGTGCCATCGGGCGCGAAAATGATCACACCTTCTCGGTTCCAAGAGCCGCCCCTCGGGTTGGGGACATCGGTGAGCGGCTGAGCAGGCCCGCCCGAGAGCTGCATCTTTTTAAGTTTCCCGTCAGCGAAGAAGGCTATGTAGCGACCATCGGGCGACCAGAAAGCGGGATAGGAGGTCTTATCCGTGCCGGGCAGCGCCTGCGGGGTGACCGAATCGAGCTGACGGATCCAGAGCTGCCGCTTACCTTCGGTAGAGGCGGAATACACCAGGCGTCGCCCGTCGGGAGAAATAGATGGGTCAAGCAAACCTTGCTTCTCGGATGCGGGGATTACGAACCGTGTTGCGCTCACCTCAGTCGGCGCGCGGCGGAAGTTAGCGACGATAAAAAGCAACACCGCGACCAGGCAAAGAAGCGCGCCCGCAACAAGCCAGGCCAGCCGCTCGCGATTCCTGCCGCGAACGACGACAGGCGTGCCGGCCTCCGAGCCTGCCTCTGCTATCCACTTCAGCTCAAGCATCAGGTCGTGAGCAGTCTGCCACCTCTCGTCAGGGTCTTTCGCAAGGCAGGTTTTCACCACTCGATCAAGCGTAGGCGGTGCCATCGGCTGAACCGTTGAAACCGGAAGCGGCTCCGATGCGAGAATAGCTGCGATCAGACTCGCCTGGCTCTTGCCACTGAAGGCCTTCCTGCCAGTTATCATCTCGTACAGCACGGCCCCGAACGCGAATATGTCTGTGCGCGCGTCCACTGCCCCTGCCTCCAGCTGCTCGGGAGCCATATATTGGAGGGTGCCTACTATCGTTCCCTCTCGGGTAAGGCGTATTCGCTCCGTCGGCAGGTCAGATTGCTCTGTAAATACAGCCTCAGAGTCACTGCCGCGCAGCTTAGCCAGCCCGAAGTCCAGCAACTTCGCTCCCGACTTTGTCAGCATAATGTTCGCCGGCTTGAGGTCTCGGTGGACGAGCCGCGCGCGGTGTGCCTTGTCCAAAGCATCCGCTACTTGAATGGCGTATCTGAGCGCATGATCAACTGGTAGAGGGCCTTTAGCGAGCCGGTCTGCAAGCGACTCGCCTTCGATGTACTCCATCACCAGGTAGTCGATGCCGTCCTGTTGACCCACGTCGTACAGCGCGCAGATGTGAGGGTGAGATAGCCTGGATACTGCTCTTGCTTCCCGCTCGAACCGCTGCCGCTGCTCGGGATTCGACGAGAGATGATACGGCAGGACTTTGACGGCGACTGTGCGATCAAGGCGAGTGTCCGTAGCGCGGTACACCTCCCCCATGCCGCCCGAACCCAAAAGCGACACGACCCGATAATGGCCCAGTGTCCGCCCTACCATTGATTGCTTCTGCTCGGCAGCCAGCATCGCTGCTGCCACATCATCCGGCGGCGTCTCGATGAACTGCTTCGCCCGCTCATCATAACCGAGCAGTGATTCCACCTCGCGGCGCAGCGCTTCATCCACGCCACACGATTGGTCAAGGAATGCCGCTCGCTCTTCTGGCTTGCGCCCGAGCACCCAATGGTAAAGCTCCTCGATTTGCTTATACCGTTCAGGCTTCATCAATCTTTGCTCCGCTGCAACTCCCGAAGCAGCCACACCTTCGCCATCCGCCAATCCCGCTTCACGGTCTCAGCCGACACCTTCAGAACCTCAGCGGTCTCCTTCACGCTCAGCCCTCCAGAGTAGCGCAACTCCACTACCCGGCTCTGTCTCGGAGCTAGATCTGCCAGGCCGTCAAGCGCATCATCGAGCGCCACCACCTCAGCGGCTCTCTCCGCTGTCACCACCGCTGCCTCATCAAATGACACCTCGTGCGCTTCTCCTCCCCGCTTGGCCGCGTGGCGTGCCCGCGCATAGTCCACAAGGATGTGGCGCATGGCCTGCGCCGCCATCCCAAAGAAATGCGCACGGTTCTGCCAGCCCTTCTCCTCCTGACCCACCAGCTTCAGGTAGGCCTCGTGGATGAGTGCCGTCGTCTGCAGGGTGTGACCTATTGGCTGCGCTCGCATATAGCGTTTGGCCATCTTGCGCAGCTGCCCGTACACCAGCGGCATGAGCTGATCTAGTGCTGCTTGATCACCGTTGCTGTAGCGAGCGAGCAAGTGGCTGATTTGGTGCGGCGAGGCTGTCATCAACACTTCTGACGCTGATCCCTCTTTCTGTTGCAGCGGATTATACCATCCGGCCCCCAGGTTCTTCGGTAGCCAAGAAACTTTACGAAGTCGTGACCCTTTTCTGGGACCGCTCCCGTTTCTGTAGGTGGGAGCGAAGAGTTACTCCCGGCGAGGCGGACCAACTGGGGCGTCTTGCGGACAACCTGGCGGGAGTGAATCTTCACTGACGCCATCGACCAAGCAAGGAGGTCGTATGAGAAAGCAAGCGCTCAGAC
>WNGE01005463.1_pt1 | contig 20654 bp, 18 predicted proteins | sample 5400651 | NCBI WGS metagenome assembly WNGE01 (sample SAMN13153370, study PRJNA577476) | soil metagenome | isolation source: 60 cm soil or saprolite under grassland replicate 2 | place: USA:California | collected 2016-06-15 | reverse complement strand
ATGGATGCGGTGCGCCGCCGGTTTTTCGGCGAGACGGAGCTTCCCGCGGCAACCATGGTCGAGGTGTCCCGGCTCGCCCTCCCGGGCACGGTCGTCGAGGTGAATGCGATTGCGGTGATCGAGGATCGTTGAATCTCTAAAGCGCGGCAGTGGCCTGAAACTCGATAAGCAGGCCGGGGTCCGCAAGATGATTGACCTCGACGATCGTGCTGGTCGGCAGCTTGTCCTTGAAGAATTCCATCCGCGCGGCGACGATTTCCTTGAACTGGCGTATGTCCGTCGTGTACACGACGATGGATACGATGTCCGAAAGGTTTCCGCCCGCCGCTTCCAGCACTGTCTGCATGTTGCGGATGGCTTGACGCGCCTGTTCCGCCATGTCGCCGGGCCCGACCAGATTGCCGTCGGCGTCGCGGGAGAGCTGTCCCGACAGGAAAATCAGCGTGCTCGGATTATCGACCCGGATGTAATGATGATAGATTTTGGTGCGTACGTTCTTGAGGTTGGGCGGGTTGCCGCGCGTGATCTTGGTCATGCGTGTTCCTCGTCAGGGCCGACAATACGGGTGCGCAGGGGCGCGAATCCCTCGATGGCAATCTCGACCGTGTCTCCCGGCCTCAGGTAGAGCTCGTCGGCATTGGGCTGGCCGACCGCGACGCCCGCCGGCGCTCCCATCGCGATCAGGTCGCCGGGCTCGAACGGCATCCAGCGCGAGAAGTGCTCGAGGACGTCGCCGATACGAAAGATCATGTCGCCGGTATGAACGCGCATTCGCCGCTCGCCGTTCACCGCGCAGGTGATCCAGAGATCGTGGGGATCGGCGATCTCATCGAGCGTGATGACGAACGGACCCACGGGACCGAATCCCGGCATGTTCTTCGATGTCCAGAAGCGCGTACCCGACGCGACCTCCTGCTTCTGGATCTGGCGGGCGGTGAGGTCATTGGTAAGCGTAATGCCGGCGACGTATGACATCGCGTCGCGGCTGGCGACGCGAAACGCGCGTTTGCCTATCACAAACGTCAATTCCGGCTCGTAATCGAGTGTCGTGATCCCGTCCGGACGGACCACGGCCGCGTCGTCGCCGACCATGACTGAGCTCAGTTTCACGAATCCTGTCGGTTCCTTCGGGATTTCCTTGATCAACTGATTTCGAACCAGCTCTTCGAGATGCGATTTGTTGTTCTTGCCGACGCAGAAGAAGAGATGCGGGTCGAGAATCGGTGGCAGAAGGCGCACTTCCTCGCGCCGCAAGCGGATGCCCTCGCCCGCCTTTGCGCGCGTTGCCGCGTCGAGGCTGCGCCTTGCTGCCGCGAATCCGGATGGTCCCGCTGCAATCAGCGATCGGAGCGAATGCGGGAACCCATCGTGCGCGCGATTCGCCAAAGCTCCGGCGGCCTCGAGGTCGACGATATCGCCATCGAGCCAGGCTCCGACCCTGGGTTTCGCGTCGGGTTCTCCGCGGATGAAGCTAAGCAGTTTCATGGAGCATGAGCGGGCAGCTGCGGACCAAGGGAGACTATCAGCAACATATCACGAGGCTTGATCCGGCCACTCGACCACGTGATCGGACGGATCGAGCGGTGCCGATGGCGCAGGTGGACTTGCGTTGCTGCCCAGATAAAGGAAGCCGACGATGGCATCGGTCGGTGCGAGACCGAAGGCCGATTTTATTTCGGGGTCGTACGCTGCGTCACCGGTCTTCCACGCGCAACCGAAGCCGAGCGCGAATGCGGCGACCATGACATTTTGTGCGGCGGCTCCCGCCGACAGGACCTGTTCGATCACCGGAATATTGGAATGCTCGTCGACCTTCGCCGCGACGACCAGGAGTAGCGGGGCCCGGAGCGGCTTGCTCCTCTCTTTGTCGATCTGCGCGGGCGTCGCGTCGGGATGGCGCCGTTTGTACGCCGCAGCCATCAGCTCGCCGAGTCGCTGCCGCGCCGCTCCTTTCACCACCGTGAATCGCCAGGGTCGCAATCGCCCGTGATCGGGTGCGCGAATCGCGGCGGACAGTATCGAGTGCAGCTCGAGTTCGTCGGGAGCGGGATCGATCAGCACGCTGCCGGATACGCGCTTCGTAAGGGCTTCCATCGCTTCCATGAGACAACTCTCCCGTACACGTTGTCGCCTGTTGCCCTGTGAACCCTGGACGCCTTTCGTAGGTGCGAATTCATTCGCACACGACGCCACATCCACCGGCGCGGCCGAATGAATTCGGCCCTACGAACCTACGAATACAATTCACTCAAACATCTTCCGCGGCACCCACTTGTCCGCCGCAGCCGCGGGCCGCTCGCTGAAGAGCTGCTCGGCGATCCAATAGCCTAAGCCCCGATAGCTTTCCCACTGCGCCTCGTCGTAGAACTGGTCGGTGGTCGACTGCTGCGGGAAGTCCGGGCTCGCCTGCTTGTAGTTGAGGATATCGAGCGCCTCGATGCCCGCGACACGTGGCTTCAGCACCAGCAGCAGGCCCTCCGGGGCCTCCAGATAGCGCACGCGCGCGAGCGTCGCGTACACCGGTTGGTGATGGTCGGGCCTGAACTCCTCGGGCGTGCCGAAGTACTTGCGCACCGACGCATCGACGACGGCCGATAGCTCGACCGAAGTCAGGAATTTTATCTCGGCATCGAGATCGATCCGCGCCTTGCGCACGAGATTCGCGATGTCGTCGAAGGCGTAATCGGCGTCGCGCCCGTTGTCGAGAACGATGATCCGCGGCACGCGCCGGCGGATCAGCTCGTAGGCGGCCGTGTTCTCGAAGTGGCCGCCGTCGGAGAGGTACCAGTGCGAGCGCCGTGTGCCGTAATAGCGGGCGAGCATCTCGTTGAGCAGGAACCGCTGCGTGCGGAATCCGCCGGAGAGCTTCTCGAACCAGGGCGAGTCGGCCGGCTCGTCGCGCGTCGGCTCGGGCGGCTCGACCTCCGCATTCCACCAGTAGCCGAGCCGGACATTGGTGAGCGCGAGCAGCAGCGACAGGCCGAGCGTGGTTCCCTTGCCGTGCCCGGTGGTGAACGCCGCGCCGGAGATCGCGCACCAGTTGCCGATCGAAAGCGGCTCGACGACCAGCTTGGTGTCCTTCACGAAGCGCGGCAGCGCGGAGACGTCGGGCTCGCCGATCACCGTCGCCGGGCAGCGCTGCAGGTTGTAGTTGATCCTTTTGAGATCCCACTTCACGAAGCTGCGGTTGCCGATCGAAAACCCCAGCGGGCCGATCGCGACGTTCACTCCCTTGCGGTCGCGCTGGACGAGTTGCGAGCCGCTCGCCACCGTCTGGTTCATCGTCACGTTGATGAAGTGCACGGGCGCGAGCGAGCCGTCGTTGTAATACGTGTCGACCGTAATGTCGTCCGCACGCGCCGGGTTGCGGACGTCGCGCTCGACTCCCGGATCCTCCGCGAACAGCGAGGCGCGCAGGTACGAGCGCATCAGGTACCCCGCGTAGTAACGCTGCAGCGACGACAGGTTGATGAAGCCGACGCGGCGCCCCGTGAAGATCGAGATCACGAGCAGCGGAACGAAGAGCCATCCCCACGATGCCGGCTCCAGCGGTCCGGCGCCTGCCACGCATTGCACGTCGCGAGCTGATCGGGCGACGACGATCCGGCGCGCGCTATCGAGCGAGACGTCTTGCTCGGAATCGTCTTCGCCGGGGGTGATCATTACGCAACCGGGGTCGCCCGCGGGCCGCTCGCCGTTCCAGATGAGCCCCTGCGTGAGCGCCGACCACAGGCTCGCCACGGCGACGAACAACGCCACGCCGGCGATGAAAGCGAGCGCCGACATCGGGATTCGCACCCACGACTTCGTCGCAGGGTCGCCGGAACCGGTGACCAGCGGCAACAGCTTCTTCAGCAGCGGGATCAGTACCGCGATGGTGCCGCCGCCGACCAGCCACTTGCCGTGTGCACCGACGGTCCACAGCGCGTAGACGGTCTGCCCGATCGTGTCGACGAGCGCGTATGCGGCGAACGCCAGCGTGACGATCAATGGTCCCATCACGGCGTGCGAGAGCATCGTCTGCGTCACCGTCGTTGCGGTCGGTTCGAGGTCGCGTTCGCCTTCGCCCGGCTGTGTTGGCGCGGGCTGCGTGCTGCCTTCGCTGACCAGTTGGCGGGCAGCGTGCTTGGTGATGAGGTAAATGACGACCGCGAGCGATGCGGCGAGCCCGATGTAGGCCGTGGCAATCCGTGCGGGTTCCCAAGTAGCGGGTGCGGTCGGGCTCATCTCCGGCACGGCGGCTCCCCCGAGCCACATCGACAGCCAGGTAAGCCGCGGCGCCCCTCCGGCGAATGCGTAGGTGAAGCACAGCACCGCGATGCCGATGGCTGTGATCAGGGGCAAATTCAAGCGAATCCGTTTGCCCTTGCGTTCGGTCTGGGCGAGGAAGAAGCCGACGCTGATGGGAACGACCAGCAGCGCGAACGTCGCCAGCGCCGGCACCCACCACATGCTGGGCCAGAAATTGCCGCCTTCTTCCGGCATGAAAAAAGTCTCGACCGTTCCGACCCAGAATTCGGGGAAATACGCGAAGCCGAGCACGCGAACGACGGCGGCGAGGAGGAAGATCGCCACCAGCGACACCGCGATCACATAGTGCAGCCCGACGAAGTTGCGCACCGCGACGGCCGCCGCGTAGAGATAATCGCCGCCGCCCGTCGGCGCCAGGTAGCGGCCGTTCTCGCGCAGCCAGCGCATCGGCGTCATGCGGCTGCCGTCGAAGATCGTGTCGCAGAGCACGTCGGTGGCGCGCTCGGCCGCCTCTTGCCACTCCGTCTTGGGCGGCCGCACCTCCTCACGTGCTACCGCCTTTCGCGCCTGCGGAGTGACCTGCGCACCCTTGGCGCGCTCGTCCTTGGGCAGAAACAGGCTGCCGAAAAAGGTGGCGAAATAACCGCCGCCCGAGACCGAAGACATATAGTCGATGCGCGAGAGCAGGCGCGGCCGTGGCGGAATCGTGGCGGCTGCCGGCGCAGGCGGTTCGCCGTCGATCGCGGGCTCGGCTTGGGTCACCGGCGCGGCGGTCTCGTCGCGAACGCGCTTCTCTTCGTGCGCGAGATACTGGAATACGCCGAGGCTCACCGTCGCGCTGCGGATCCCGCCGCCCGAGACCGCAATCCCGAGCGCCGGCGCGTTGTCGGCGATGTCGAACTTGCGGCGGCGCGAGAGGACACGCGCTTCTTCGTCCTGGGCGATCTCGGCGGGAATGTGCGTGTTCATGGCTCGGTTACTTGTCCCAATGCCAATCCGTTCGGTCCAGACCGAGATCCTTTAGCGCCAGGATTCCCGACCGGCCGAACAGTGGGTCGACGGTGTTCGAGTAGTCGAACATCACGTCGGCCTTGAGGTGGAAGCCCTGGAATTCGAGATCGATTCCGCGCATGAGCGCCGCAGGGACGCTGCCGCCGACGCCGCTCAACGTCGTCGTCGGCTTGGGCGGCAGCGCAATGCCGGCGCCGAGGCCGGAATGCTCGGACAGCACGACATAGTCCGCTCCGCTGTCGATCAGAACGTATCCGAACACGTGGTCCGAGCGCGAGCCGACGCCGATGAGAGTCAGATGACCTTCGGGTCGAGGCGTGGTGAACGTCGGCGCGAGAGACGCCGAATTCGGGAAATGGACGGTCTTCATGCCCGAGCTCCGACCCTGACGAAAGCAAATACGAAACTCTCGGGATCGACGCCGGGCTGGCGGGCGAGAAGGTCGAAACGCTCCGCGGCTCTTACGGTGCCGTTCGCGTTCACGGCGATCCATTGGTTGGGGTACTCGTGGAAAAACATCTCGCGGCTCGCGTCCAGCCGCCCTAATGCCGCTTCTTGTGCTGGATTCACTGGCTCTCCGTCGATGCTGATCGACGAATTGTAGACTGCAATTCTCAGCCAGCGGTAGGGTCAGCGTCGAGGGCTGCGTCGTCGCCCGGAAGCAATCGGGGGCGATGAGGCGCGCAGCAGCCTTCGCAAGCGCTTCATTGCCTCCTCGCGATCGATTCTGGATGCGGCGACATCCCACGCGAGCGTTTCCCAGTCGTCGATGGTATCGCGTGGCAAACTCGCCCTCGGCAAGCGTCCGTTAGCGTGCAGAAAAACCAGGCACGCCGCGAGCGCGGTGCGCTTGTTGCCGTCGCTGAATGGGTGGTTGCGCGAGAGATAGAACAGGTACGCTGCGGCGATGCCGATTGCATCCGCGATCAAGGGCTTGCCCGCATGCGACGCCTGCGGCGCCGCCACGGCGGACTCCAGGAGCGCTCGATCGCGTATGCCGGGACGACCGCCGTGCGCGGCGATCACTTCGGCATGTATCGCCGCGACCGCAGCGGCATCGAGATGGATGAATTGGCGCGCGCGGCTGGGTCGGGCCACCGCTTCGCGACCGCTAGGCCAAACGCTTAAACAGCGCCGAATTGCGGCGAATCAGGGTTTTGGCCGCCGCGGCCGCATCCTCTCTGGTCAATGTCGCCCGCATGGGCGTGATGACGATGGCACCGCCTTCATGCACGGTGACGTTCACGCGGTCGCCGGCCTGGAGCCCGGTGAGCTCGCGCAGCGCTGCATCGAGGATGAGCCCTTGCGAATTGCCTATCTTGCCGATGGTCTTCAGCATGAGCGCCGCCATAAAACAATGTTTGACCTATGCTAACACCGCGCCGGGAGGACCTCAAGCGTTGAGTTCACGCCGGACCGAATGAATTCGGCCCTCCGAACCCCTCGGCCCCTGAACCGCTGACTCCGCAGGTGGGCCTTTGCCGGCATCACAGGTAATCGAATACACTAGGCCGCTCGGTCGCGACCGAACTCGATAGAGGAGTATTCATGCCAGCAGCACCGCGGCCGATCCGGCACATCATCCTCGTCATTTTCGACACCCTGCGGCGCGACGCCGTGAGCTGTTACGGGGCACCGCCCAAGTGGGCGTCGATTCCAACGCCGCATCTCGACGCTTTCGCGCGCGAGGCGGTGCGCTTCGATCGCGCGTATCCCGAGGCGCTGCCCACGCTCTGCGCGCGGCGAACGATCTACACGGGACTCCGCACGTATCCGTTTCACAACGGCGACTTCCGGCACATCAAAGGCGATTTCGTCGGCATTGCGCCGGGCTGGGGACCGATTCCCGAGGACCAGATGACGCTGGCCGAGATCTACGAAGGGAACGATTTTCGCACCGGGCTGATCTCCGACTTGTATCACGAGTTCAAGCCATCGAAGAACTTCTGGCGCGGCTTTCATCAGTGGACGTTCATCCGCGGCCAGGAAGCGGACGCCGCGCGCAGCGGCCCGTTTCCCTCGCAGGAAGAAATCGACTACTGGGTACCGCGCGAATTGCAGGAGCTGCGAGGCAAGGCGACCGGTCTCGAGCAACCCGGGTACGGCGCGCAGTGGTTCTCGAGCCGCATACTGCTCAACATGCGCGACCGCGTGCGCGAAGAGTTGTGGTTCAACGCCCAGGTCATGCAGGAGACCGCGCGCTGGGTCGAGCAGAACCTCGATGCCAAGCGCTTGTTCCTCACCGTCGAGTCGTTCGATCCGCACGAGCCCTGGTTCGTGCCCGAGCATTACCGCAAGCGGCACGACGCCGGAACCAGCCGCGAGCAGGTGATCTCGCCCTACGCCGAAATGCCGAAACTCGCGCCGGAGCTGGTCAAGCGCACGCGCGCCAATTATGCCGGGCTGGTCGAGATGTGCGACCGTTGGTTCGGGCATTTGATGGAAACTCTGCGTGCGACCGGCGTGCTCGACGAGGCGCTGGTGATCGTCACCTCCGATCACGGCCACAGCCTGTGGGAGCGGCGGGGCTACATCGGCAAGCGCGGCTACCCCTCGGATCCGGAAAGCTACGAGGTACCCCTGCTGGTGCGCCACCCGCAGAAGCTCGGTGCGGGGAGCGTGTGCAACGCCTTCGTGCAGCATCACGACATTTCCGCGACGCTGCTCGAAGCCGCTGGCGTCGTTGTGCCGGCGGCGATCGACGGCCAGTCGTTCTGGAAGACCGCGTTCGTGGACGGGCCGCCCATCCGCGATCATGTCACCGTCGGCTGGGGCAGCGCGATGACGGTGATCGACGACAAGTGGTGGCTCAACTGCAAGATCAATGGCCGCGGCCCGTTCCTGTACGACTCGCCGCGGCCGAAGCCCGACGCACCGAACTTGGCCGACAAGCATCCCGACGTCGTGCGGCGCCTGTTCGAGATCGGCAAGGCCGACGCCGGCGGCAGTTTCCCGGCATACTTGCTCGATCAGGCCGAGAGCGCCGACGACGCGCCCGGATGCAGTCCATTCGCGGCTATCCGCTGACCACGTGCCCACGAAGGAGGAGCGACATGAAAGACGATTCGAGGAACAACATCGAGCAACCCGGCCGCCGGCGCGTGCTGAAGCAGGCGGTGGCCGCCGGCGCGGTGCTCGTCGCAGGGCCGTACGTGATTCGGTACGCGAGCGCGCAGGCGGCCGATCTCGGTCCGTATCAGAATGCCAAGCTCAATTGGCGCCAGGTCGAGGGCGAGCAGATCACCGTGGCGGTGATTCCGGCCAGCTATTTTGACAGCCTGATCGAGCTCGCGCCGCAGTTCGAGGCGCTCACCGGCGTCAAGGTCCGCTTCGAGAAAGTGCCGCCCGGTCAGATCCGGCAGAAGGCGATGCTCGATCTGTCGTCGAAGACCGCGACCTACGCAACCAGCGCGACCGATCCGATGTACTACCCGCTGTACGTCTCGAACAAATGGGTCGATCCGCTCGACCGTTACCTCAACGATGCGGCGCTCACCGATCCCGCATGGTTCCGCTACGACGATATCGTCAAAGCCTGGCGCGACGCCGATTCGATCGACGGCAAGCCCTACGGCATTCCCTACGACGGCGAGATGACCGTGCAGGTGTACCGCAAGGATCTTTACGATGCCAAGGGACTCAAGCCCGCCGATACGCTCGAGGAGTTCGTGCAGAACGCCAAGGCGCTGAACGATCCGAACAACCGCCTGTGGGGCGTCGCGCTGCGCGGCTTCGCCGGCGCCGGACAGAACATGTACATCTATCCGTCGATCTACCGCGAGTACGGCGGATCCTGGCTCTCGGGATCGACGGTGCGTGTCAACACGCCGGAAGCGGTGCGCGCGCTGGACTGGTACGTCGACTTGCTGTCGCATTACGCGCCGCCCGCCGTGCGCAACTGGAACTGGCCCGACATCGCCGACGCGTTCTCGCAGGGCACGCTCGGCGCGTACATCGACGCGCACTCGTCCGCCGCGGTGCTCAACAATCCGGAAAAATCCAAGGTTATCGGCAAGATCGGCTTCGCCCGCTGGCCCAAGGGACCCACCGGCAAGCGCGTGACCTCGATCTGGAACTGGGGCTTCCCGGTCAACGCCGCCCTTTCCGATCGCGCCAAGAAAGCGACGTGGCTTTTCATTTCCTGGGCGGCGGCCGCAGAAACGCAGGCGCGAACGTCGTGGAAGTTCGCGGGTCCGGCCAAGCGCTCCGGCGTGAATCGCACGTCGCTGTGGAAGGCGCCGGATTTCGTGCAGACGATGCAGGCGCAAGGCGCGAATTTCGTCCCGGCCGCGCTGGAATCCCTCGAGCAGGATACCGACGTCGATTGGCGGCCGCGCGTGCCGCAGTGGCCCGCCATCGGCGACACGATGGCCACCGCGATCCAGTCGGCGCTGGTGGGCCAGGCTAAGCCGAAGGACGCGCTCGACACCGCGCAGGCGCGCATCGAGCAAATCCTCAAGGGCTGATCGGGGCGCGCGCCGGCGTGCGCACGCTCGCGCAGCAGGAGCGGCGGTTCGCGTTCGCGCTTCTCGCGCCCGCGCTGCTGATCCTCGTCCTGACGACGACCGCGCCGCTCGTCTATCTGCTGTGGACGAGCGTGCAGCGCGTCGATTTGTCGATGCCGTGGCTGTCGGGCTTCGCCGGCCTCGACAACTTCGCGCGCATGGGCGGCGATCCGCGCTTCTGGGGCTCGCTATGGCTGACCTTGATCTACACCGGCACGACGGTGGTACTGCAGGTCGCGATCGGCCTCGCGCTGGCACTGCTGGTGCTGCAGATTCCACGCGGCCAGGGTGCGCTCCGTGTGGCGGCGATCCTGCCGATCGTCTTGGCGCCGGTCGTCGTCGGCCTGTTCTGGCGCACCTTCGTGCTCTCGCCGGATTTCGGCCTGGTCGATCTGGTCACGCGCGCGCTGGGCCTGGGCTCCCACAACTGGCTGGGCGACCCCAGGCTCGCGCTGATCTCGGTGATCGCGATCCATACCTGGCAATGGACCCCGTTCGCGTTCCTGGTGATGCTGGCCAGCCTGTCATCGCTGCCGCCGGACATTTTCGAGGCGGCGCGCATCGATCGCGCCAACGCCTGGCAGCGCTTCCGCCGCATCACGCTGCCGCTCATCCGCCCGGCCATCGTCATCGTGCTCATCATGCGCACCATGATCGCGCTTTCGGCATTCGCCGCGATCTTCGCGGCGACGGGCGGCGGTCCGGGCACCGCGACCGAGATTCTCAATCTGTACGCGTACCGGACGTCGTTCAGCGAGCTCAATCTCGGGTACGGCTCCGCGCTGGCGGTCGTGCTGCTGGCGATCACGCTGGCAATCTCCTTCCTCATGTTCCGACTGCGCAGAGCGCGATGAAGGTGCGGCGCGCGCTTATTTTCGCCATCGCCGCCGGGGTGCTCGCCGTGTGGGCGTTTCCGGTGCTCTGGGCGCTGCTGACGTCGTTCAAGACCGAGCGCGACGTGCTCGCCTATCCGCCGAAGATCGTGTTCGCGCCGACGCTCGCAAATTATGCGGACGTGCTGTTCGGCTCGTCGACGATTCTGCCCAATCTTTTCTCGAGCTTCGTCGTCGCCGGCTTCGCGACGGTGCTCACGATCGTCATCGCCGTGCCCGCCGCGTACGCGCTCGCGCGGCTCGAGTTCCCCGCCAAGCGCAGCACCGGCTTCTACGTGCTGGCCACGCAGATGCTGCCTCCCATCGGGTTGATCATCCCGTATTACCTGGCCATGCAGAAGCTCGCCGCGCTTGACACCTATTCGGGACTGATCGTCATCTACCTCACGTTCTCGCTGCCGTTCGCCGTCTGGCTGATGGTGTCGTACTTCGAGGACGTCCCGCGCGAGATGGAAGAGGCCGCTCTGCTCGACCGCGCCGGTCGCCTGCGCGCGCTGTGGTATGTGATCCTACCGCAGGTGCGCGGTGGCATCGCGGTGACGACGATCTTTGTGTTCCTCAACGCCTGGAACGAGTTCCTGTTCGCGGTCGTGCTCGGCGGCAATCGGGTGCGCACGGTCACGGTGGCGATGTTCAACTTCATCTCGGTCGAGCAGACGCTTTGGGCGAAGCTCGCCGCCGGTGCCGTGCTCGCGATGTTGCCGGTGATCCTGTTGGGGCTCGTGGCGCAGCGGCATATCGTCAAGGGGCTTACGGTCGGCGCGGTGAAAGGCGGCGGGCGGCGATGAGCGATGCGGGAATGGTCGAGCTCCAAGGGATCGTCAAGCGGCATGGCGCGGTGACCGTGCTGCACGGCATCGATCTCGCGATCGCGCCTGGCGAGTTCTTTGCCCTGCTGGGGCCCTCGGGCTCGGGCAAGACGACGACGCTGCGGATTCTCGCCGGCCTCGAGCCGCACGATGCGGGGCGCGTGATCGTGGAGGGGATCGACGTCACCCAGCGGCAGCCCGGCGAGCGGGACGTGGCGATGGTGTTTCAGAGCTACGCGCTGTATCCGCATATGACCGTCTACGAGAACATCGCTTTTCCACTGCGCATGGTCGCCATGCAAGGCCCAGAGATCGATGCCGCAGTGCACGAAGCGGCGGCGAAGGTCCGCATCGATCACTTGCTCGAACGGCGTCCCGGACAGCTCTCCGGCGGCCAGCAGCAGCGCTGCGCGCTCGCCCGTGCCATCGTGCGCAAGCCCCGGCTTTTCCTACTGGACGAGCCGCTGTCGAATCTCGATGCCAAGCTGCGCGCCGAAACGCGCGTGGAGTTGCGCAAGCTCCAGCGCGCGCTCGGCATCACCACGGTGTACGTGACGCACGATCAGGAAGAGGCGATGACCATGGCCGATCGCATCGCCGTGTTCATGGAAGGCCGCATCGTGCAGGTAGGCACGCCGCACGACATCTTCGAGCGGCCTGCGTCGACATCGGTCGCAACGTTCATCGGCAGTCCGCCGATGAATCTCCTGGAGGGCGAGGTGCGCAACGGCAAGCTAGCCTTGGCCGGGGCCGAGTTTGCATTCGTCCGCCCCCTCGGCGCGGAAGGGCTCGTCACGGTCGGCCTGCGTCCGGGTGCGCTCGAGATTGCCGATCGCGGTATTCCGGGCCGCGTCTATCTGGTCGAGGATCTGGGCGAGCACAGCATTGTCGATGTCCAGGTCGAGCAGCATCTCGTCAAGGTCCGGATGCAGCATCGCCCCGAGCTGCGCGAGGGCGATACCGTCCGTCTCGGCTTCGAAGAATCCGCGCTCCACCTCTTCGATCGCGCGTCGGGCCTGCGGCGCTAGCGCGGCGGCGGTCGGCGCCGCCCTGACGACTTACCGCGCAGTCCTACATCACATTCAGACTTACGCCGATAGGCAGTTCCTGCGAATCGCAGTATGGTCCGCTACGCGCATGAGCCACATTCGAGGGGGTACATCATGAACCGCAATCAAATGAAAGGCGCCGCCAAGAACGTTGCGGGCAAGGTCCAACAAAAGCTTGGAGAACTGACTGGTAACAAAACCCAGCAGGCGAAAGGCATTGCGAAGCAGGTGCAAGGCAATGCGCAGAGGGGCGCGGGCAATGTCGAGGAGGCACTCGATAAGGCAAACAGGAAGAGTCGCTGAACGCAGTGTGCACAGGAAATCACCGCATTCATCGGCGGACCGCCAATGACGGCTGTCGTGGAGGAAACAACAATGGACTGGATGAACAGATTTCGGGGATCTGGGAGAGCCGAACCGGCCGACCCAGCGGATGAGACGGTTATCAATGATGCGCCGTATGAGGCCCCGAAAGAAATCCGATACCCCGCAGCTCCCGGCGACCCGTCAGACACGGATATTGCGGAGGAAATCAGGCAGCGACAGGTGTCGGCATTAGTACGTTACGTCGCGGCCTTCCGCGCTCGTTAAGCCGCATCGTTTTTTTAGTCGAATACATTCGGCCCTACGAATCCCGCGCTACGGCTTGCTCGTCCTTCGGGATTGGATGAGCGCAAGGCACCCGCAGGTCGCCGCGTAGGCGAATGCGGTCCAGTACCAATGTGCGAGGAACATCGCGACGAGGACGCCGAGGTCGAAGACCATGACGTACACCGGTGAGACCGCGGCCGGCGGGCTCTGCCGCAACGCGGAGCCTGGCGGCGTGCTCCACAGGCTGATGACGAGCATCGACCAGACGAATGCGCTTAGGGCGTATTGGACCCAGCCGACCTGCTCGATGACGGCGAAGTACAGCGCCGCGGCAAACAGTCCCTTCCATGCGATCCAATCAAGCCGGCGATCCATCGTTGGCTCCTAGCCGAGACCCTTCGCGGGCAAAGATGCTATCACTTTCCGGCGATTTGTAGGTGATTGTCCTACAAAAACGCTGTGGCGAATATAGGGCGAACTTACCCCAGGACCAGGGTTTCCAAGCTAGAGCCTCGACAGAAGGCGAGCCGCGATGCAGATACCCAAAAAAGCCTGGATTTTCCTCGGTGTCGCTGGGCTCATCGCGATCATCGTCGCTTTGTTCGAGTGGAATTGGCTGCGCAGTCCCCTTGCCAATTACCTGAGCGGAAGAGTCGGCCGCCCGGTAGCGATCGAGGGTAACTTGCAGGGCGAGTGGTCGCTCAAGCCGCTCTTTTCCGTCGATTCGGTCACCGTCCGCAACGCTTCCTGGTCCGCCGAGCCGGTGATGGCACGAGCTCAGCGGGTCGACGTGCGCGTCGACGTCGCTTCGCTTTTCAGCGGGCCCGTGTCCCTGCCCGAGGTCACGCTCGTGCAGCCGCAAGTACTGCTCGAGCGTGGCGCGGACGGACACGCGAACTGGGAGCTCCCCGGCCCGAGCGACATACCGGTAATCGGCCGCCTGAACATCGAGGACGGCGTCATTCGATTTCTGCATTCTGAAGCAGGCACCGACGTCACCGTCAAGGTCGCGTCTTCCGCATCGCCCGACAGCGGGACGACTCCCGTGCATTTCTCGGGCTCCGGCCGCTTGCGCAACAATCCCTTTACCGTCGAAGGAGACGCGGCTTCCTTGGGGCGCGATCTGTCGCAGCTCTACCCGATTGTTCCCGTGCCGTTTCCGTGGACGCCGCCGTATCGCGTCAGCGGGCAGCTCAAGCACGCCGGCAAGGTATGGACGTTCAACGCGTTCACCGGCAAGGTCGGCGAAAGCGACGTTGCGGGTAACTTCGCGCTCGACCGCAGTCCAGCGGTTCCGCGCGTCGACGCCGACATCGTGTCGCAGCTCCTCAACTACAAGGATCTCGGCGGCCTGATCGGCCTGCCGCCGGCGGATGCGCCGCCGAGCGCGAGAACCGCCGAGCAGAACCAGGAAGCGGCCAAGCGCGCGGCGTCCGGGCGAGTGCTGCCTGACAGACCCTACGACCTCGAGAAGCTGCGCTCGGTCGACGCCAAGCTGCGCTTCAAGGGCAAGCGCTTCATGGCGTCGAACCTGCCGTTCGACGACATGAAGATGACGATGGATCTGCAGGGAGGCGTGCTCAAGCTGCAGCCGCTCGATTTCGGCGTCGGCGGCGGCGACGTGAAATCGACGCTGGTGCTCGATGCGCGCAACAAGGTGATCAAGACCAATGCCGATGTGACGGTCCGCAATGTCGAGCTGAAGCAGCTCCTCCCCGGATTCAAGCCGCCGAAGGGAAGCGCGGGCAAGGTTGGCGGTCGCGTGCGCCTTTCCGCCACCGGCAATTCGATCGCCGACATGCTGGCGTCAAGTAATGGCGAAGTCGCGTTGATCAGCCGCGGCGGCGAAGCCAGCGCGCTCGCGGTGGTCCTCACGAATCTGGACTTGGCGCGCGCGGTGCCGTTGCTGTTGAAGGGCGACGAAAATTCGGCGATCCATTGCGTCGTCGCCGACTTCGTTGCCGAGAATGGCACCATGGCGGCGCGGACCCTGGTGATGGATACCGAGGCGGAAAAGATCCTTGGTGAAGGCAGCGTCGATCTTGCGAACGAACGCTACGCCTTGACGCTCAGCGCGAAGTCCAAGAAAGCGAGCGTAATGGCGTTGCGCGGTCCGATCCTCATCGACGGCAGCTTCAAATCGCCGAAGATTCATCCGGCGACCGGTCCGATTGCCGTTCGCGTCGGGACGTCGGTGGCGTTGGGTGTCGCGGCGACGCCGGTGGCCGCGCTCCTGCCATTGATCGATTTCGGCGGCGCCACGGACGCCGATTGCCGGGCGCTGATGCAGGACGCAAAGGAAAATGTGGAAGCGCGGGCGTTGAAGCAACCATCGCCGAACCCGCCGCGCGTCGGTGCGAATTCATCGCCACGCGGCGCCTCATCCACCGCCGCGGCCGAATAAATTCGGCCCTACGACCATCGCGTTTTTCCTGCGAATTCATTCGCACACAACGTATCGTTCACCCGCTGCGGCCGAATGAATTCGGCCCTACGACACTCGCGCCTCTCGTAGGTGCGAATTCATTCGCACACAACGTATCGTTCAGCCGCGGCGGCCGAATAAATTCGGCCATACGAGACTCGCGCACCTACGAAGCACGGCGCAATCCTGCCGGGATCATCCACCGCTCGCCGAAGCGGAAGCCGCCTTCGATCAGTAGCGCGAGAACGGCCGCGGGGATGGCCCCGGCGAGGAGCATCGCGTGGTCGTTGAGCGCGAGGCCGGTGACGATCCGCTCGCCGTAGCCGCCGGCGCCGATGAATGCGGCGATGGTCGCCGTGCCGACGTTGATCACCGCGGAGGTCTTGATCCCTGCCAGTATCGTCGGCGCTGCGAGCGGCAGCTCGATCTTGGTGAGGATCGTTCCTGCGCGCATGCCGAGCGATTGTGCGGCCTGCCTCATCCCGACCGTGATCTGCGTGAGCGCGGTGTGCGTGTTGCGCACGATCGGCAGCAGCGCGTACACCGCGAGGGCGATGAATGCCGGCACCGCCCCGATGCGCCCGGTCAGAGGAATCAGCACGGCGAGCAGCGCGAGCGATGGAATCGTTTGCGCGACTCCGGTGGCGCCGAGGATCAGCCCCTCGGTCGCCGGACGCTTGGCGGCGAGGATGCCGAGTGGAATGCCGATGACGATACTCGCCGCGAGCGACACGAACACGAGCCCGAGATGCTCGAGCGTCAGGCGCGCGAAGTCCGGTCCGAAAAGCTTGCTCCAGAAATTGCCTGCCGGCGCTGCCTTGGCGCTCGGCGATGCGATGGCTGTGGCCGCCCCCGGACGTTGTGCGAGAAAGCCCGCGGCGACCGTCGCGAAGTCCTTGCCTTCCAGCTCGGCGGCAGCGTTCATCTTGCGCATGGTCGCGTCGTCGATCCTGCCTTCGAGTTGCTTGAGCGCGGCCCAGATCTTCGGCAATCGCTGCGGCAGATCGGCGCGGTAGAGCAGCACCGCGTCATAACGCGGGAAATAGCTGCGATCGTCGTCGAGTACCGTCAAGCCATACTTGTCGATCTTGGCGTCGGTCGAATAGATATCGATCGCGTCGACTTGGTGTTGCGCGATCGCCTCGTACGCGAGGCCGTGATCGAGGCCGCGCGGCGTGTCGAACGGCAAGTCGTAGGCGCGCTTCAACCCCGGCCAGCCGTCGGCGCGGCCGATGAATTCCTGCGACAGCCCGAGCTTGAGCTCCGGATGCGCCTTGAGATCGGAGAGCCTGGCGATTCCCTTGGCGCGCGCGTCGTCGCCGCGGAGCGCGATGGCGTAGGTGTTGTTGAAGCCCAGCGGCACGCCGACGGCAAGCCCCATCGGGGCGAGCTTGGCGTTGAGCTCCGGCAGCGGCGGAACCGCGTCGAGCTTGAGGATTTCCTTGGCGATCGTGCCGGTGTACTCGGGGTAGACGTCGATGCTGCCGGTGGTGAGCGCATTCAACACGATCGCCGTGTTGCCGAGCCCCTGACTGTGCGTCGCCGTTGCCTCGCCGGCGTTTTGCGCGCTCTGCTTGATGATCTCGCCCAGGATGTACGACTCGGTGAAGCGCTTGGAGCCGACGTTGAGCGTCGATGCCGCGATCGCGGCGGTACACGCCGCGATCGCGACGGACCCTGCCAAAATCCCGATTGAAATCTTCGCCCGCATGAGCCCCCCGCAGCCGTAGGTGCGAATTCATTCGCACGCTTCGGTACATGATACGCCGCGGCCGAATGAATTCGGCCCTACGAAAAGCGATTCCGGCCGTAGGGGCTGCCGTAGGTGCGAATTTATTCGCACGCGCCGATTGCTCTGGGCACGGCTCGCGAGAATCGACTAAGCTTGCGAGTCTTCGCTGGCAACTTCCTCTGATGCCGTCCTACCCGCACCTTCTTGCGCCGCTGAACCTGGGCTTCACGACGCTCGCCAACCGCGTCCTCATGGGCTCGATGCATACGGGGCTCGAGGAAGCGCCGGATGGATTCAACAAGCTCGCGGCGTTCTATGCGGCGCGGGCGAAGGGCGGCGTGGGGCTCATCGTCACCGGCGGCATCGCTCCCAACTTCGCGGGTCGGCTCGAGCCGCGCGCATCGCAATTTTCGTGGCCGTGGCAAACGGCCAAGCATCGTATTATCACCGACGCGGTACACGCCTCCGGCAGCAAGATCGCGCTGCAGATCCTCCACGCCGGGCGCTATGCGTATCACCCGCTGTCGGTCGCGCCGTCGCGCGTGAAGTCTCCGATCACGCCGTTCCGCCCGCGGGCGCTGACACGCTGGGGCATCCAGAGGACGATCGCGGCGTACGTCCGCTGCGCGAAGCTCGCGCAAAAGGCGGGCTACGACGGCGTCGAGATCATGGGCTCCGAGGGTTACCTGATCAACCAGTTCGTCGCGCCGCAGACCAATTTTCGCGACGACGAGTGGGGCGGCTCGTTTCTCAATCGCATGCGCTTCCCGGTCGCGATCGTGCGCCGCACGCGCGAAGCCGTGGGCCTGAAGTTCATCATCATCTACCGTCTGTCGATGCTCGATCTTGTCGAGGGCGGCAGCAGCTGGGACGAGGTTGTCTCGCTCGCACAGGCGGTCGAGGCGGCAGGCGCGACGATCATCAACACCGGCATCGGTTGGCACGAGGCGCGCATCCCGACGATCGCGACCATGGTCCCGCGCGCGGCATTCGCGTGGGTGACACGGCGGCTCAAAGGCGAGGTGAAGATCCCGCTGATCACGACCAACCGCATCAACGATCCCGCGACCGCCGAGACCTTGCTCGCGCGCGGCGACGCGGACATGGTGTCGATGGCGCGGCCGTTCCTCGCCGATCCGGACTTCGTCCACAAGGCCGCGCTCGATCGCGCCGACGAGATCAACACCTGCATCGGCTGCAACCAGGCCTGCCTCGATCAGATCTTCGAGCGGCAGACGGCGACGTGCCTGGTGAATCCGTACGCGTGTCGCGAGACCGAATTGAAGCTCGTGCCCGCGGCGAAGAAGCGGAAGGTGGCCGTCGTCGGCGCGGGCCCCGCGGGAATGGCGTGCGCGGTGACGGCGGCGGAGCGCGGCCACGACGTGACGCTCTTCGACGCGGCGGCCGAGATCGGCGGCCAGTTCAATCTCGCGCGCCGTATTCCCGGCAAGGAAGAGTTCGCCGAGACGTTGCGGTATTTCCGCACGCGGCTGGCGAAGCTCGCGGTGAAGGTCGAGCTCGATCGCCGCGTCGGCGTCGAAGATTTGCGCGACTTCGACGACGTGATCCTCTCGACCGGCATCGTGCCGCGCCGTCCTCCGATTCCCGGTCTCGATCACCCCAAGGTCGCGAGCTACGTCGAGATCGTCGAGGGTCGCAAGGTCGCCGGCAAACGCGTTGCGCTGGTCGGCGCAGGCGGTATCGGCTTCGACGTGGCGGAGTTGCTCACCGCGGACGGAGCGGCGGACGGACACTTGAGCGACGGGCATGCAGACGATCCGGCGATCGCGGCGTTTCGCGACGAATGGGGGATCGATAGCGCCTACGCGGGTCGCGGCGGGCTGAAGCCTTCGCGCGACGACACATCGCCGCGGCAACTCTGGCTCGTGCAACGCAAGACGGCAAAAGTCGGCGAAGGGCTCGCCAAGACTACGGGCTGGATCCGCCGGACGCTGCTGCGCCGGCGCGGCGTGACGATGCTCTGCGGCGTGGAGTACGTGAAGATCGACGACGCGGGCCTGCACATCGTCGTGGACGGCAAGCCGCAGGTGCTCGACGTCGACACGGTGGTGATCTGCGCGGGCCAGGAGCCGCGCCGCGAGCTCGTCGCGGATCTCGAAGCGGCAGGGATCGCGTCGACGTTGATCGGCGGCGCCGACGTCGCGCTCGAGCTCGATGCCAAGCGCGCGATCGATCAGGGAACCCGCGTCGCGTTGGCGCTGTAGGTGCGACTAATTTGCATGCGGCGCTGCAATGGCGCAGGCCGAATGAATTAGGCCCTACGAAAGCCGCCCCTACGATAATCGGCCCCGGGCGGCTACTCCATCACGGCTCGAATTCCGATGGTCTCGAGCTGCGCCATCCCGGCTTCGCCGTCAACAGCGGCATAGCCCACGATGGAAAGCAGCAATGCAATCCAAAGGGCGACCATTAGCTCGCGCAGCCGGTCGCGATAGGGTGCCCGAGTCGACGCCGATCCTTTGCGGATCTTTGCGTGCGCCCGTCGCGTGCGGAAGCGCGTGCTTCGGGCGAGCCTTTGGCGCGCTCGAGTCCATCCGCTGCCGCGTCCAATCTTGAATGACGCGAGCAACGATATTGCTCCGGCGAGTCGGGCGAAGCTTTCGATGGTATCGGCGCCTGTCAAATCCCCTTGCCCAGCGCAAGCGCCGTGCCAAAGCCATGATTTCACCCATGCTTAATATAAACAGTCCCTTAATCGATCTGGCCGCCCGTGGAGCACCGCGGCGAATGCACTATTGCAATGCAAAAATGAGCATGCCGCACCAACACGGCTCGACCGTAGAGATGCGCCTGTAACGAGCGAGTAGCCTGGGTTGAGCCCGGAGGGGAACAACGCCACACCCGGCGCTTCGTTCCCGACATCGCCTCACTCGGCCCCGGGCATCCCCCGGATCAAGTCCGGGGTCAGCCCGGGCTACGCGCCCCATGCGGAAAGATCGGGCCTGCGCCGATGCCAATCGGTCGCGCGCTGAAAGGCGCGCCCTATCCGAACCAGCGTCGCATCCGCGAACGGCGCGCCCATGAGCTGCACGCCGATCGGCAGGCCTTCGCGCGAAAATCCCGCCGGCAACGAGAGCGCGCAGATGCCGAGGTAGTTGGCCGCACGCATGAAGGTGGCGAGCGGTGTCGTCGCTTCGTCGACTTCGGTCAATGGCATGGCGACGATCGGCAGCGTCGGCGTCAGCAGCGCGTCGCGGCCGCGCATCCAGTCGGCGAATGCGGCGGCGATTTTCGTGCGGGTCGCCAGCTCATCGATGTAATCGGCCGCGCCGATCGCCTTGGCCGCGAGCAGACGCGAGCGCACGCCGGGGTCGAAGGGCTGCGTTTCGTCCTCGATGTAGCCGCGATGCAGCGCCCAGGCTTCGGC
>WNGE01009516.1_pt1 | contig 20656 bp, 18 predicted proteins | sample 5400651 | NCBI WGS metagenome assembly WNGE01 (sample SAMN13153370, study PRJNA577476) | soil metagenome | isolation source: 60 cm soil or saprolite under grassland replicate 2 | place: USA:California | collected 2016-06-15 | reverse complement strand
ACCTTTGCGCGGTTGTCTCCAGTGTTCGCCACCGTCTTCAGACAACCAGATTCCGTTTTTTGCGCCCTGCTCAGTGAACGTGGCGAATATTACGCCCGGGTTAGTGGGATGAAACAGGATCGCGTGACACCAGTAATTGTTCGGAGAAATAAAGGTTTCCCGCTGCCAGGTCACGCCGCGGTCACGCGAGACAAACATCCCGCCAAAATCATCGCGTCGTGGACTGGATTCGTCCGCACCAACGCCCCCTATCAACAAATGCGCTGAATCGAACGGATCAACCGCGATCACGCCGATGCGCGTGGGAATGCCCAGCTCGGATGCTCGAGCCAGCAGCTTCCAAGTCGCGCCGCCATCGCTACTTTTATAAATGCCAACTCCACCGTAGGAATCGAGTGAAAGGTTCGCTTCGCCCGTCCCGCAATAGATGACATTTGGATTTGCTGGATCAATCGCAAGCGAACCAATGTTTAAGCTGTCTTGTTTATTCCATAGCGAGCGCCATGTCTGGCCGGCATCCTTGCTTTGCCACACACCGCCGCCTGCCGACCCTACCCAAATCCGATCGGGATGTTTCGGGTGGCAAACTATGCTTGTCAGTCTTCCACCGATGTTCGTTGGTCCAATGCACCTCCAGCGGGCCCGAGCCTTCGACACTGGCAGATCTCGCTTAACGCGATTTCTCTCCAGTACCAGTTTATGCACGGGCGCCTCGCGATACGGCCACGCGCTGCGTGCGCGAAACCACACACTTCTCCTTTTATGACCTGAAAGCCGCGGCTTTGATACACGTGGTTTCAGATCTTTCTTCTGAGGACCCGGCGTAATCGGAACTATGTTTTTCCCACTGATTACAGACTTCATCCTAATTCGTGGTGTCCCCGGCCGGGATTAGAAACTGAAAAAGGCACATTTTGTCTGAAAACCTTTCAGTTCAAATTCGCCAAGCGAATGCGCCGGAACCAATTCGCCAAGTTTTGTGTGTGCCGATTCGCTCAGCGCGCACGGCTGGCCCAGTGAGCTAGCTAATTTTTCCAAGCGAAAGATCAAATTCACTTCGCCCCCCATCAAGCTTTCTTCGCCCATCGACGCGACGCCCCCCATCGCGACGGCTCCGAAATGAACAACGAAGCGAAATTCCGGCCACTGTCTTTGCTGTAATTCTTTTAGCGCAGACATTACCGCCACGATCTCCTCCCGGCTCGTAGCGGCTTCCGGCCAATAGGCAAGGAAACCGTCGCCGAGATATTTGTTAATTATCCCGTGATGATTTTCGATAATCTCCTTGCAAGTAAAAATCCACGATCCAAGAAGAACATCCAGATCCTCACTCTGCATGGAGCGGCTGAGCGGTGTGAAGCCGCGAATGTCCGCGACGACAAGCCAGCACGGAACATTTTCGATCTCCCGCAATGTTCGTTGCACTAAATCGGTTCTGTACTCCTTTGAAATGGCGACGGGCTGCCGAAGCGTAAGAGTCTGATCGCCGATTATGATTTGATCGCCGTCGTTTAATCGAATCGGGTGATGAATCCGCCGCTTGTTCAAAAAAGTTCCGTTGCTGCTGCCGAAATCAATCAGCCAAAGTTCGCCGACATTTTGCAGGTGGATGAGGGCGTGCCGACGCGACACTTTGGGAGATTCCAGGACGATTGTGTTCGCGGCCGTGCGTCCGAGCGAACAACTACCGCGGATCGGATGGCGTGTGCCATCGGCCGCTTCCAACCAGGCACCTTCCTCTGGGGGTGCGTTCACGCGGAAAGAAGCTATCAAAAGTAATACCGGATGCAAAGCATCCGAGATGTACTGAATTTCGGCGGGCAAAAGATCGCGGTTGTGGGGACGGCGCTATTAGCTTTTAACTTCCTCCCTACCTTAATGATGTATACTTGCTCAAAGTGAGCAACGAAGGGGCAGCCAACGTCATAGCGGTGACATCGCGCGAGCTTGTCAGCGGACAAAAGGTCTTTGGCCGCTACACGCTGATCAAGGTCCTCGGACGAGGTGGAATGGGAGTAGTCTGGTTGGCGCGCGATGAAGAACTGGAGCGCGATGTTGCGCTGAAATTCCTTCCCACCCTCATGATGCAGGACCATGCAGCGTTCGATGACCTCAAACGAGAGACGAAGCGCTGTCTCGAATTGACGCATCCGCACATCGTTCGCATTCACGACTTCATACACGACGAACGTTCCGGGTGCATTTCAATGGAGTACGTTGATGGCGAAACACTATCGAACTTGCGAGCTGAAAAAGAGCGGAGGGTCTTCGAGCCGGATGAGATTGCTGCCTGGATCAGTCAACTCTGCGAGGCACTCAACTACGCGCACCATCACGCGCACGTCATCCATTGTGACTTGAAGCCCGCAAACCTGATGGTGAATCAACGCGGCAGTCTCAAGGTATCCGATTTTGGTATAGCACGTAATCTCACTGATTCAGTAAGCAGGTTAACAGCTCAGCAAGGCCGAGGTGGCACGCTCATTTATATGAGCCCGCAACAACTAAATGGCGAACGTTGCACGCACCTGGACGACATCTACTCGCTAGGCGCGACCATCTACGAACTGCTTGCCAGCAAGCCGCCGTTCTATTCGGGGAATATCGACCGGCAGATTTGCGAGCGAATTGCTCCTTCGATGACGGAACGGCGCAAAGAATTGGACATCGAGCCAGCGTCGGTTGCGTCGATTTGGGAAGATGCGCTTGCAGCGTGTCTGGCGAAAGATCCGTCGCGCCGTCCGCAGTCGGCCGCAGAGGTTGCGCAGCGACTGCAACTCACGTCACCACCCACAGGAACAAGAGTAGCACCTGCTCACAGAGCAAACAGAAAACCGCTGGTTATAGGTGGCATTGCAATGCTGTCGATTCTTGCGCTTGCTGGCTTGTACCTCGGAATGTTGAAGCGGCAGCCTGAACCAGTGCCACAAGCGGCGGCAATTCCGGAAAAATCAATCGCCGTACTGCCATTCGAAAATCGAAGCGAGGACAAAGCCAATGCGTACTTTGCCGACGGAATTCAAGACGAGATTTTGACACGCCTGTCGAAAATCGCCGATCTCAAGGTCATCTCGCGGACATCCACCCAGCATTACAAAAGCGCGCCTGAAAACCTGACCGAGATCGCCAGGCAACTTGGCGTCGCTCACATCCTGGAAGGCAGCGTGCAGAAGAGTGGCGATGCCGTGCGGGTGAACGTACAGCTGATCAAAGCAGCCAATGATTCGCACGTCTGGGCCGACACCTTTGATCGCAAACTGACCGACATCTTTTCAGTCGAGAGCGAGATAGCCAAAGCTGTCGCCGATCAATTGCAAGCAAGGCTCACAGGTCAGGAAGAGCAAGTCATCGCCGCCAAACTGACGGACAATACCGAGGCATACGATGCCTACCTACGCGGTCTGGCTTATACGCTGAAAACGCTCCCCTCAACCCCCAATGCCCTTGGCGCACAGAAATATCTAAAAGAAGCAGTGCGGTTGGATCCAAAGTTTGCGCTTGCCTGGGCACAGCTGTCGATCGTTACTTCACAGGCCTATCGCACGCAGAGCCTTTCACCCACGGTCGCGCTGCGTGAAGAGGCACGGCAGGCAGCCGAGACTGCACTCACTCTTCAGCCCAATCTAGGCGAGGCCGTATTGGCGAAAGGATCTTACTACTACTTTTGTCTGAACGATTATGACGCCGCAGTGCGTTACTTTGAACAAGCACAACAGCTCCTGCCGAATAGCAGTCGGATTCCAGAATCACTGGCTTATGTCGCACGGAGACGAGGGCAGTGGGATCGGAGCGACTTGTACTTCAACCAAGCCGAGAAGCTTGACCCTCGCAATGTCTATGTGCTCACCCAGCACGCGAGTAACGGTATCTTTCGTCGGCGTTTCCCAGAAGCGCTACGGAAGCTTGAACAGGTTCTCGATATCACACCGGATGATGTGGATGCTCTCGCACTAAAAGCGGGCATCGCACAAGCGCAGGGCGACCTTTCACGTGCCTCGGCACTTCTGGCTCCGCTTCATCCGTCGGCCTACGACTCCAGCGCAGTCGAAACACAAGTTTACCAAGCTATCCTGGAGCGCCGGCCTGCATTAATCATTCCTCGGCTAAAGGAAATACTCGCCAATCCTGATCCAACGTTGGGTCATTATTTGAATGGCTTCCTGCGCTTTTGGTTAGGCTGGGCGCAGGAAGTTGGCGGCAACCACGCTGGCGCCCAAGCCACCTGGCAGCAGGCACGGAGCGAACTCGAACCTCTTCTAAACGAACAGCCGGAAAACCATCTTATCATGGAATATCTGGCGCTGACTAATATGGGTCTCGGTGACAAGGCCGCTGCGCTGGCTTTGTCGGAACAGGCGATGGCGGCGAATCCGATCGAGGCCGACGGCGTGGTAGGTCCGTTTTCGATCGAGCTCCTCGCCCGGGTAGCGGCGCGCATGGGAGAGCCAGACCGCGCCATCGGCGCTTTGCAGAAACTCCTCTCGATACCGTATGCGGGCCTAGCTGGAAACGTACCGCTCACTCCAGCGCTGCTCCGGCTCGATCCGATGTTTGACCCGCTCAGGAAAGATCCACGCTTCCAAAAACTGGTCGCACAACCTGCGCCGAAGTAACAACAAACGCAGCTAAGCTGACTACAGCTTCTGCGGATGAATCATTTCCGCGGGCGACGCGGTTTGCGCGTGGGGCGCGGTTTCCGCGGACGGCTCGGTGGTTTGAAGTCGAAAACCTGTGCTCTCATACGCCAGATGTCGACTTGTTTCATACGTCATGTCAAGCTTTTAACATCCGAGATTCTAATCGGCTGCGCCGAAAAATCCCGGCCACTTAATGAGCACCGGTTTCAGGTGTTGATGTTATAGCCGGAAGGTCGGGCGTGATTGAATCCAACCAGGCGTCGCCTTAACACAAATAAAGTGTAAGCGACTTCATTCTTAATCGTGAACGGTTGCTTAAGGTCGTGCCGATAATCGTACACCCCACAGATTTCCAGCGATGGAACCGAAGCGAGCAGCCTTTGAAATTGGCTTGCAGTGTACGTGCGGTAGCGAAATTGGTGTGTCAAACGAAGTTCCTTCGAGCCGCGACGCACCAGCAGGCATACCCGAAAGATCTCGAGTCGGCGACGGAGATCAATGCGTAGAACGCGCAACGTTACGGTTACTTTTGTCCGACCTCGCTGCTGCGTCCAGCGCTCGGTATCGCCTTGGTCGATGTCGATTGGCAGCAGATGTAACCCGAGGATATAGATGCCGCCGGGGCGAAGCGTTTTGGCAACGCAGTTCAGGTGGCTGCGCGCTGTCTCCTCCGTCAACAGGTGCCGAAACGTGTTGATGGTGCAATAGGCCGCATCCACTCGTCGGCGGAGATGAAAATACGACATTTCAGCCTCGAACGTCGTAATATTGAGCCGCCGGCGTGTAATCTGCCGTCGAAGATAGCTTAATGCTGGCTGGCTCAAATCGAAGCCAGTCACTTCGTAACCTCGAGCAGCCAACGCGGTGACTAGTCGGCCAGTGCCGCAGGCCGGCTCCAGCAACCGGCGGGCGTTGAAGGGGCAATACTTGCGGCATGCGGCCTCGATGAAATCGGCCTCGCGCTCAGTGTATACCTGGAAGGCAATATCGTAATACTCTGGATGGTCATACCAGGTCCCTTCCAGCATGCGGCTTCTTGTCATTGTCGTCGATGGACATCAAACTTGCATGAACTTCACGCGCAAATTCGCGTTCACTTTGGAAACCAATTAATAGCTGGGCTTGGCGTTGCTACATCGGACGCACGCTGGCGTCATTGTAGAATTCGATTTGCTTCCCGCCGAGACGACGTATGGCGCGCCAGCCGTGACGTTTTGCAAACTCGTCCAGCTGTGCGAGGGACATCTGTCGAAGAACCCGCAGTTCCGCAGGCTGCGTAACGACGTACTCGGAGCTGCGTGATAGGACCTTGGCGGCCTTCGCGGCGACAGCTGCAAGTTCTTCGTGCATATTGTTGCTCGCCTAACGGTTGGGCGCGCCGCTCGGATTTCGGAAACTCTTCTTCGCCGGCTTGGAAGGCGTAGCCTCAGCGAAGGCGGGCAGGGGCGGCGGACGCTTCATCTTTCGATTTAATCGGGGTCCCAGTGCGTGATGCGCTTTACGGCTCGGCGAAGGTCCGCGGGCGCCAGGCTTTTCCATATCGATCTCGGTAATTGTAGAGGCGCTCGCCGCAACGAGCGCCTATCCACTAGCTTGAACGCTGAGCACAGCCCGCGCCACAACAATTTCGCCTCACTGGCGCGTTGGTTTTCATCAGGTAAATTCTTTAGGTGTTTTCCGAGACGATCGAGCTGCGCGGGCATATTATTGATTCGCTCATCCTGCCAAAAGTGCTGGATCAAATTCTGACCCACGGGGCCAACTTTAAGATCACTGAGATCAACATCGGCAAGAAACGGGCTGATCAGAGCTTTGCCCGAATTGAGGTGTCCGCCGAAACAGGCGAGGCGCTGGACGAATTGATCCTACGTCTTCGTCAGCAGGGCGCCGAAGTTTTGGAGCGCGCAAATGCGCAAATCGCTGCCGCCTCCGCCGACGGAGTCTTCCCGCCCGATTTCTACGTGACGACGAATCAACAAACGTTCGTCCGCATCGACTGCAAGGAAATCGAAGTGCAGCCAGCCATGATGGACAGCGCTATAGCGGTCGATCGAAAAAGAGGTACCGCCAGAGCTGTTAAGTTCTTCGACGTTCGCAAAGGCGACGAGATCGTGATCGGTCACCAGGGTGTGCGCGTTGTACCGGTGCAGCGCGCAACCACGGGCACGGATGTTTTTCAGTTCATCAACACAATCGTCGATGCCGACGAACCGAAATCGGCCATCATTCGCGAGCTGGCCGGCGAATTGTATCGTGCGCATGCAGCGAAAGGAAAAATTGCCGTGGTCGTCGGCCCTGCGATCGTCCGAACCGGCGCCGGTCAGCATTTGGTGCGCCTCATCGAATCGCGTTATGTCGATCGGCTCTTTGCCGGAAATTCGTTTGCCGCTTATGACGTGGAACGCGCATTGTTCGGCACTTCGTTGGGAATGAGCCCTGATCTGGCCTTCGCGCGCGGAGGACGTGAGAACCTGATCCGAGCGGTCAATGCAATTCGCGAAGCGGGAGGAATCGCCAGCGCCGTTGAGAAAAAGATCCTGACCAGTGGCATCATGCACGCCTGCGTCCGTCACAACGTCGATATCGTGCTGACGGGTTCGATCCGCGACGAGGGACCGATTCCTGGTGTAACGACAGATGCGATCGAGGCCCAAAAGATGATGCGCAAAAAACTCGACGACGTGACGCACGCCCTGCTCTTGGCGAACATTCAGCATTCGCTCGCCGTGGCCAGCATGCTCGCGCCAACGGTGAAAACGGTGTGCGTTGATATCGATCCTTCGGCAGTAGAGCGCGCGGTCGAGCATCAGCCGTTGCAATCAATCGGCCTGGTCACGGATGTGGAACCTTTTCTTCGCGAACTCGCCGATTGTCTCGCGTCATGAAGTTGTTAGTTGATGGTTGATAGTTGATAGCAGTCCATCGTTTGGCTTTCGTCCATCAACTATCAACTGGGAACTATCAACTCCTTCAAATGCGCGAGCTGCTTCTTTGTCCGCCCGATTACTACGGCATCGAGTACGAGATCAATCCATGGATGAGCGTCGCCCGCGCTGCCGAGGCGCCGGTTGCTCAACAGCAATGGAAACAATTGCACGCGACTCTTTCAAAATTGGATTGCAAGGTTCATTTGGTTACGCCACAGCCAGGGCTTCCCGACATGGTTTTCACCGCCAACGCGGGACTGACCGTCGGCCGCAAATTCATCCCCAGTAATTTCCGCCACAAAGAACGCGCCGGCGAACAGCCGTTCTTTGCCGAATGGATGAAACAACATGGCTACGAAGTGTCCTGGTTGCCGGAAAATCTTTACTTCGAAGGCGAAGGCGATGCGCTCTTCGGCGGCGACGTGCTCTTTTGCGGCTACAAATTTCGCTCCGACATCCAATCCCACAGGGCCATAGCAGAAATGCTCGGTTGTCTCGCTGTCTCCGTAGAATTAGTCGATGCGCGCTTCTACCACCTTGATACCTGCTTTTGCCCGCTGCCTGACGGCGGCGCATTTTGGTTCCCCAATGCCTTCGATGAATACGGGCAGCGCGCAATCCGAGAACACGTCACCGATTTGATCGATGTCGCGCCGGCCGAGGCGATGCACTTTTCATGTAACGCCGTCGTTATCGAGCGGGATATCGTCTTGCCCGAAGGCGCGCCAGAGCTCGTGACGACGCTGCAAGAGCGCGGTTACCGCTGTTACGAGTTGCCGATGAGCGAATTCATCAAGGCCGGCGGCGCGTGCAAATGTCTCACCATGTTTATGCCGCAACGGGAGCGACTGGATTAAAGGAGTATTGGAGCAATGAGTAATGATTCTCAGCACTAATATCCCATTACTCCACCCTTTGACGTTTGACCCGTAATGCAGCCTCGATTTTTCCCAGCGGTAGACAATTCACAACATCTTCTTTGGTGAGCCACCCTTTCCGCGCGATCCCAATTCCAAACCACAAATCCTGCAAACGCTCGGTGCGATGAGCGTCGGGGTTGATGACGCATTTGACGCCTTTCTGTTTCGCTAATGGCCACCAGCGCCAGTCCAGATCGAGCCGCTTTGGTGCAGAGTTGAGCTCAATCCACGTGCCGGTGCGCGCTGCTGCATCGAGAATTGCCGAGATGTCGATCTGATACGGCTCGCGTTTCAGCAGCAGCCGGCCGGTCGGATGTGCCAACATCGTGACCAACGGGTTCTCCATCGCGCGAATGACGCGCTGCGTCATGGCCTGTTCGTTCAAATTGAAGACGGAATGAACGGACACAATAACGTAATCAAGTTGTGAGAGGACGTCATCGGGCAAGTCGAGCGAGCCGTCACGCAAAATGTCGCATTCGATACCTGCGAAGATGCGAAAGCCGCGCAGTTTTTTGTTCAGCTTTCTAATCGTGCCGATCTGTGCGCGGAGTTTTGGTTCATCGATTCCGTGTGCCTGAATTGAGCTGCGGCTGTGATCGGCGATGCCGAGATATTCCAGCCCCAGTTCTTGCGCGGCAACCGCCATTTCTTCGATGGAATTGTGTCCGTCACTCGCAGTGGTGTGACAATGAAACGTTCCCCGCAAGTTTTCCTTCTCGAGCAGCTTCGGCAGAGAATGTTTCTCGGCAGCTTCGAATTCGCCCCAGTTTTCCCGTAGCTCCGGCGCGATAAAATCTAGATCAACCGCGCGATACAACTCGGCTTCATCATGCACCTCTGGAATTTTTTTCACCGGCCTTTTCTTTTTTGCATTTGGATCGACCGGAACCTGGGCAAGCCGGTATTCGTTGAGCGTCCAGCCTCGCTGAAGCGCGCGGCTGCGCAGCTCGATGTTGTGTTCCTTGTTTCCGGTGAAATAAGCAAGCGCGAAAGGGTATTCCGCAGTGCTCACGACGCGCAGATCACACTGCACTCCGGAGCGAAGCCGCACGCTCGATTTCGTCGGCCCGTGCGCGATGGTCGATTCGACCAGCGGATGCGAAATGAAGAATTGCATGATCGCTGCCGGATTTTTTGTGGCGACCAACAGATCGAGATCGTGCAAAATCTCCTTTCGTCGCCGATAGCTCCCGGCGATATCCACCTGCGAAGCGTCGCTGTGCGCCGCCAGATCAGAACGCAACGTTTCCGCTTCAGCAGCGACTTGCCCGAACTGAAACGAACCGGCATGCGACGCGCGTTTCGCGATCGCGTCGGAGAGCTTTTGCTGCGTGGTCTCCCCAAAGCCGGGTAATTCAGCGACACGCCCGTCTTCGCACGCCTTTTGCAGCTGCTCGATCGACCGCGATGCTTTTTCCGATTCCTGGAATTTTCGCCAGCGCTTCTTCGTCCTGAAAATTCGCGATGTTGCCGCCAAAGGTTTCAATCGCGCGCGCTGCATTAGTGTAAGCCCGGATCTTAAACGGATTCTCATCCTTCAGCTCGAGCAGCGTCGCAATCTTCTCCAGCACTCCCGCGATTTCCTCCTTGGTCATCACAGAAGACCGTTAACCTGAATTGCGCCGCCGTCGACGGCGTTATGCCCTTCGCCTCGTGTTGGATTCGCTGATGGCCATGCTGTTCGGTGTTGTTGCTGCCACGCGGGCTGCGTTAGGCTCCCATCATCGTGAGTAGAACGAAGGGAATCTTCGCCGGCTTGGTCGCCGGTTTGCTCGGCGGAATCTTGATGACGACAGCGATGCTATTGCTTGTTATGCTAAGAGTAGCTACGCCGCTAGTGATCATCGGTGACCGGCTTTCGGTTTTTATTCCACCGGGTCCATTCCTTTCGTTGATGGGCAAGGTCGGCGGTTACAATCACCTGAAACAACTCGGCGTAGGATCAACAATTGCGGGCCAGCTTCTGGTTGCGGCGATCGTCGGAGCAATTTTTGGCTTGTTTGTGCGGCGGAATCCCAGCCGTATTCCTGCGATTTGGACGATGTCGATCTTCGTTCTCTTCCCGCTCGTGGTATTTGCGATCGCACTGTGGCCGGTTCTCGGCACAAGCTACATCGGTCTGCCGATTGAGGTGGCGCGACTGGTCACGCTCGTTGGTTTTGCGCTTTGCGTTTTTTTATTCGAACGAACGCTGGTAACGGGTTTCCAGTTTCTCACCACCCGAAAAATTGCAAACCACGATTACGAATTCACTCCGGCCATGGGACGCCGCGCATTCGTGCTGGGAGCAATTGGGCTCGCCGCGGTGGGCGGCGGAGTGGCGCTGGCGCGCAAACTGTATCGTGCCGCGGCATTCAGCTATGACGGTACGCAGTATAAGGGGCCCATCATTCAGCCGATTACGCCTAACGATTTATTCTACTGCGTCACCAAGAATGTGATCGATCCGAAGGTAAATATTGATCTCTGGCATCTTGAAATCGGCGGCCTTGTGCAAAATCCAGCGACTTGGCGATTCCAAGACCTTACAGGATTTAAACCGACCACGCAGGAAACAACGCTCATGTGCATCAGCAATGGCCTGGACGCGGGCCTCATCAGCAACGCTATCTGGAAAGGTGTTCCGCTCCGTGATTTGCTGGACCAGGCCGGCGTACTTTCCGGCGCGGCGCGAGTCCGCCTGCAGGGTGTCGATAATTACACCGATACCATCCCGCTGGAGAAAGCGATGCAACCGACTACGCTGCTCGCTTACGAAATGAACGGCGTGCCGCTGCCGGATCGACACGGTTACCCCTTGCGCGTAATCGTGCCCGGCTACTTCGGCGAGAAACACGTGAAATGGCTCACGCGAATCGAATTGACCGATGCCAACGCGAAAGGCTTTTACGAGACGCAAGGCTGGGGGCCGGATTTCATCACTCCGACGAGATCGAGAATTGACGTACCGGAGTATGACTCTGGATTTTTCTTGGGCCAATTAGGCGCGCCGATTGAAGTGAAAGGCATCGCCTACGGTGGCGACCGCGGCATCTCACGAGTCGAAGTTAGCTTCGACGGGGGCAAATCGTGGCGCGACACCGAGATTTACTATTCCGGCGGCGATCTGGCCTGGTCGCTGTGGAAGACACCATGGACGCCCGCTATAGCAGGCGATTACACGCTTGTCGTGCGCGCCACGGACGGGAAGGGCGACACCCAAGAATGGTATGAGGATCGCGGTCCGTTTTCTGGCGTGGCCGGCTTGCACCAAACCGTTGTACACGTGACGACGTGACTTGTTTCCGGGGAGCACAGGCTGCCAGCATTTACTCCCCGGAAAGAGTGACAGCAGCCTGAATGTTTGTAAGCACCGTAACTTGCGTCGTGTGCTAAATTTTATTGATGGAGAAAGTGATCATTGTCGGGAGTGGTTGCGCGGGGCTGACTGCCGCGATTTACGCTGCGCGCGCCAATCTTAGCCCGCTGGTGCTGGAAGGCCGGCAGCCCGGCGGACAACTCTCGACCACAACGTTGGTGGAAAATTACCCCGGTTTTCCAGACGGAATCGACGGACCGGAGCTCATTCTCAACATGCACAGGCAAGCCGAGAAATTCGGCGCGCGTTTCTCTTATGCGGAGGCGACAGATTTCGATGCAAGCAACAAACACGTCCGCATCAAAGCCGACGACGAATGGCTGGAGACACAGGCGCTGATCATCGCCAGTGGCGCGTCAGCTCGGTATTTGGGACTGGAAAACGAACAGAAATTGATCGGGCACGGCCTGACCTCATGCGCAACATGCGACGGCGCGTTTTACAAAAATGTACCTGTGTGCGTTGTGGGTGGTGGCGATTCCGCCGCCGAGGAATCGTTATTTCTCACCCGGTTCGCTTCAAAGATTTATCTCATTCATCGCCGCGACAAGATGCGCGCGTCGGCGATCATGCAGGAGCGGGTATTTGCGAATAAGAAGATCGAGCCGATCTGGAACACTGTGGTTACCGAATATATTTCAGACGAAAAAGGCGAAATGCGTGCCGTGCGTTTGCGCAACGTGAAGACGAACGAAGAACGCCAACTGGTGGTGGCATGTGTGTTCATGGCAATCGGTCACGACCCGAACAGTCGACCGTATCGGGGCAAACTCGACATGGACGGCGAGGGCTACTTGATCACAAAAAATCTGGTGGAGAGCAAGCACCCCGGTGTATTCGTCGCTGGCGACATTGCAGATCGCGTTTACAAGCAGGCGGTGACCGCCGCCGGCTCTGGCTGCGCCGCGGCGATCGACGCGGAGAAGTATCTAAGGGAGCTCGAACACTAATTGACTCCCGTGCCATGATGTCGAGCGACGTCGAGATGTAATTGCAAATGACGAAATCCGAATGGCGAATGACGAATCAAATCCGAATGACCAAATGGCGAAAGAATCGCGGTGCGCGTTCTTCGGACTTCGTCATTCCTTCGTCATTGGACATTTTGTCATTCGTCATCAACCGATAGGATCATCTACGGTCAGCATGAGAAAAACATGAAGATCTGCGATCTTACTCAGTTCTATTCACCGGTAAGCGGCGGGGTGAAACGTTATCTTCACGAGAAGATCGATTACATCGAAAAGCACGCGCCGCGCGACGAGCACGTTCTGATTGTTCCCGGCCCGAAGACGAAGGTAAAAACAAACCGGTGCTCGCGCGTTTACACGATTCGTTCTCCCCTGGTGTCGCGCACGGCGCAATATCGCGCGCTGCTGAATTTGCGCGCTGTCGAAGAGATTTTGGAACAGGAACAGCCGGACGTGATTGAGTCCGGAGATCCTTATCAAGTCGGCTGGAAAGCAGTGAAGGTCGGGCGCGCGCTGCGCGTGCCGGTGATCGGTTTTTATCATTCCCATTTTCCGGAAGCCTATGTGCGAAACAGCGCAAGACTTCTTGGGAAAATGGCGACCCGCAGGGTGATGAAGCTTTCCCGGGCTTACGTGCGGAAACTGTACAACGAACACGCCGCCACGTTGGTCGCATCAGAGCAGCTGGCGCGCGTATTGTCTGAATGGGGCGTGCGTAACGTGCGCGTCCTCAGTCTCGGTGTGAACACTGAGATTTTTCGTCCCGACAGGTCCGGCAACGATGGAATTCGCCACTCGCTTGCCCTGAATTCAACTCAAAAGCTACTTGCTTACGTCGGACGCCTGGCGAAAGAAAAGAACACAGCGACTTTGTTCGGCGCGTTCAAAATTTTGCAGCGACGCCGTCCGAACGAATTCCATCTGCTCGTGATCGGCGATGGACCTGAACGGACGCAGCTCCGGAAATTGCAGGCACGAAATAAAAATGTTTCATCGATTCGCTACTGCGCTGATCCGCACGAGCTCGCGCGTTACTATCGCGCCGCCGATCTGCTCGTTCATCCAGGCGTCCAGGAGACGTTTGGCCTCGCAGCACTTGAGAGTCAGGCCTGTGGAACACCGGTCGTGGGAATTCTGGGCAGCTACATGGACCGCATCATTTGTCACGAGCAAAAATGTTGGGCGAGAGAGAACAGTGCGGAAGCATTAGCGAACGCGATCATGCGTTGGCCCGTAGAAAAATTGTCGGCTGTTGGCAGGAGCGCCGCGAAGAGCGCAGGCAGTTTCTACAGCTGGGCACGGGTGTTTGAGGAACTGTTTTGCATTTATCGCGAGGTTCGCGCAAACTACCGCCGATTTTAAATGGCGGACGACGACCACAGGCCGTTTCTCATTCGTGGCTATCGCAGATCGGACCGCGAAGCGGTAAGAAAGCTATGCTGCGAAACGGGCTTTCTCGGCGACCCGATTGATCCCGTTTACCAGGATCGTGAGTTATTTGCTGATTTTCTCACTACTTACTACACCGATCACGAACCGGAATCGTGTTTTCTTCTGGAGGTGGACGGCCAAATTTCCGGATATTTACTGGGCTCGCGCAAGCCGCTGCAAAATCAGCTCTACGCGCTTTACCAAAATGTCTGGCTGTTTTTCCGCGCGCTGACCCGTTACTTCCGCTATAACAAACGCTCCCGTCGGTTCATTCGCTGGGTCCTGATGTACGGGTGGCACGAAGTCCCGGCTCAACCGCGACGTGTCCCGCATTTTCACATCAACCTTTTGCCGGAGGCGCGAAAAGTTTCCACGACGCGCGCGCTGATGAGCGCGTATTTGAGTTACCTCTATCGCTCCGGCGAAAAACGCGTTTGCGGCCAGATCATCACTTTTGAAAGCCGGCGCGGCGAAAAGATGTTCGAACGTTACGGGTTCAAGGTTCTGAACCGGGCGGAGATCACAAAATATAAAGCGTTCTATCCCGAGTCGGTCTATCTCAGCACTGTCATCAAGAATTTGGAAACAGCGGGACCTCTTTCCGCCTACTCGCGCGTCCGCGAATAATCGGAGAATTACTTCCAAAAAGCCGACCGAGGGTACAAAAAGTTAAATGGCTTTCTGAGCTTTCGGTTTTAACGTTGTAACGCTTGTAACCCTTTAACCTTCCTTTCGCCGGCATAGCTCAGCTGGTAGAGCAGCTGATTTGTAATCAGCAGGTCGTCGGTTCGAATCCGACTGCCGGCTCGTTTCATTTTCGAATCTGGACTTTCCCACCACGGTTATGCACTCTACCCAACCTGGTATGTGCACACGCATGAAACAAATCTTCGTTCTCCTGTTGGCGTCTGGATCATTTTGCTTTGCGCAACAACACCACGGCATGCCAAGGGATTCTCGTCCAACCCCGACGCCACGTCCGCCTCCGTCACGGTTTGTCGAACCGAACTTTTTGCTGCCTGCGAATCCCGACGTCAGCGATTATCGGCCTGTCCTTAACGCCGAGGGGACGATGGTCATTTTCGAGAGAAACCCCATCGCGACGCCGACTGATGTGAAATTGTACATTGCGGATCTGTCGAGCGGCAATGTTCAGCGGTTTGTTAACTTCGCGTCTGCCCGTGCCGATTGGTGCTGGAACAGGTCTGGCGGCGGACTCACAAGTGGCCCGGTCGCGTTCAGCAATGGCGACGGCATTTATCGCGTCGACGCCGGCGGCCAGCCGGTCTTGCTCCCGAACACGGCGGGCATGATCTACCCGTCGTGGTATCCAAACTGCCAGCATCTGGCCGTTGACGTAACGGGCGCGCAGGTCACTGCCGAGATCGATGCCACCACAGGCCAAGTGATCATTTCTCCGCTGGCAAATGAAACGGTGTGGGCAGGATTTGCCAGCGTAAATCAAACTAATCCTAACCTCATCTCCTTCGCGGGCCAGTTCAATGCAGAGAGCAACTATTACAATCAGGATCTCAATTACACCTGGGTCACAGACAGATCGACAACACCTCCCACAGTCGCACCGATGGATCGCAATGCGCCGAGAGGCGCGGCATTCCTGCAAAAGTTTCAAGCCCGTGCCGGATGGTGGTCACCCGATGGCAAATGGTTCGCCTTTGAGTCTAATCGGATCTGCAATGACATTAGCGGCAACACCTATGCCATCTTCATTCAAGATGCGGCAGGTGCAAGGCCAGCAATACAAGTTAGCGATTGCACGTGGAACATTCAGCACCCGAAATGGTTTCCGCCTGGCAACGACGGCAAAACCTTACTAATCGCAGCGGTTCAGGCGGGTCCGATGGAGCCGTTCAGGATTGCAAGTTTCGACGTGTCGCGCTTGTTGGGAGCACACTGACAACATCGGGCGTGGTCCTTAGGCTGAGGCGTTAGCGGTAGTTTTACCAGCCAAGTGCAGATGCTCGAGAATCTCGCTGCGCAGGCGGAGGAATGACTCACTGGTGCGATCGCGCGGACGCACAAGCTCAATATCGATCTTGCGATCGATCCGGCCGGGCGCCGGGGTCATGATAAGGATGCGATCGCTCATGTAGATGGCTTCATCGATGTCGTGGGTGACAAGAAGCATGGTGGTGCGGCGATTTTCCCAGAGGCGCAATACCTCGTCCTGCATCCGCATCCGCGTGAAGGCGTCGAGCGCGCCGAGCGGTTCATCAAGCAAAAGCACTTTCGGATGATTGATCAGTGCGCGTGCCAGAGCAACGCGCTGGGCCATGCCCCCGGAAAGATGGTGCGGATACGAATTGCCAAAGGCTTCGAGTCCGACGAGCCGCATGAACTCGTCGACTTCATTACGCTTTTCGTGCAACACGCCGCGCGCAACGAGGCCAGCCTCAATGTTGCGACGCACAGTGAGCCACGGGAACAAATTTGGATCTTGAAACACAAGACCACGCTCCGCGCTCGGACCGAGAATTTTTTCGTTGCCGACGAGCAATTCGCCGGAATCGGGCAAATCCAAACCGGCGATGAGTCGAAGCAACGTCGACTTGCCACAACCACTCGGCCCGATTAACGACACAAGCTCTCCGGCGGCGATCGAGAACGAAATACCGTCGAGGACGAGGCGGCTTGTGCCCGGCGCGTCCGGCACCGGAAAACTTTTGCAGAGTTCGTGAACGCGAAGCGCTGACGCGCCGGCGATATTCGTCATCACCACTTGATTATTCCCTTTTGCCAAACAAGAACTCGATCGCGCAGTTTGAAGAGCAAAGTCATGACACTGGAGAAAAAACCCGCCATGATTATCAGCGCGGCAAAAACTTTGCCGTATTCGGCCCAGCCTTGCGCCCAACTGACATACCAGCCGAGTCCGGACTTAACTCCCACCGACTCGGCGACCACAAGAGTTAGAAACGACGCACCGAGTCCCATGAATAAGCCGATGAAAATATTCGGAATCGCGGCGGGAATCGCGACCCGAAAGATGAGATAGGCGCGCCCGGCACCCAGCGTTCGAGCTACGTCAAGGTACGATGCGCGAGTATTCGAAATCCCGGACGCAGTCAACATTGTGACCGGGAACCACACTGCGAGCGCGATTAATCCCGCCGCTGACACAATTGGAGGGTGTAGCCACTCACGAGTAAGACGAGCGAGTGCCAGGTGCTATCGAGCAAAAGCGAGCGATCGCTAATTAAACTGCGTAAGACCGCCGCGGGTCCGGGAAAGTACGGCAGCGGAAGCAAGCGGAGACCCGATGTAATTACGTCCCAGACACCGATTACCAGGATTGCAGCCGTGAAAATCGGCCACATGTACCCCATCCATTGGCGCAATGTCGGCCAGAAACTTTGCGCGATTGCGAGAGCAATCGAGACTCCCACAATCTCCCAAAACAGCAGCATGTAAGAATGTGCCTCCAGTGGCGGCGCGTTTTTGGAAAACAGCAAATGAATTCCAAATGTCAATAAAGCTGCGGCTGGAACAGCCAGCTGCATCGGCCAAGGCAATGTCGATCCGCGCTTGAGCCGATCCGCGCTGTTATTCTCCGGCCGTGTTTGCACAAAACTTAACTGAGCTTGCGGCACGGCCCGGCTCAAGTATCCGTTTGCGCCAAAGGCGCTGTGTCATACGAGCCTGGGGCATCGCCCCAAGAGTTCAGATGGCCGCGAAAAAAGCGCCGAAAGCGCGTTTCAACAGTTCCGGAAATGAATCGCGCTTTCAGCGCTGACGCCTTGGGAACCCTTGGTCCTGAGGCGATGCCCCAGGCTTGCGGTGAATGCTGCGCCTTTGGCGCTAACCACATAAGCTCACTCCCCAGCGGCTACGATATTTTTCTGAAGACACGGTGCGTCAGGGTCGGCGAGATTCGGCGCTTCCTGGTCCGGCTGATCGAACATTTTTCTTCGGCAACACGAATCTCCTCTGTCTTTCTGGATCAACTCGGCAATGAGCCGGATATCTTCGTCCGGTGAGACCTGTGCTCCAGCAATTTTTTCCACTTCCAGATTCTTAATCCACTCGTCTGTAACGCCGTCCAGATGCATGAAGGCACGTTTAGCGAGCGCTTCAGTGTCGGTCTCCGGAGAAAGCATCTTCGCGATTTTCATTTCCCGGCCGGCAGTGTGAACTGACTCTTCGGCCAGTTGGACGCTTGGTATGTAGCGCAAACGCGCGAGGGCGGCCGTATTCAATTCGGGCGTTGAGGCGAGATATTTTTTCTCTACCGCCATGATAGCCGCAGCCCTCGGATTGGTCTCGACCCATTTGGCGCCTTTCAACAGGGCGCGCGTTGCTCTGGCCGCGGTATCCGGATTGGCGTCCACCCATTTGCCGTTCGCGATTACCTCGCAGCAATACTCGTCTTTGTAAGGCGCATCCATTATCTGGTCGGCAATGTTTCTTACCTTGCCCTCCGCGATCAGAAGACTGCCGATCGGTTCAGCGTTGGCTACGGCGTCCACTTCCCCTTTATCAATCGCCAGACCTAATTCGCCCGCCGGATAAACTTTCCAGGTAATATCTTTCCCGGCATCGATCCCGTGTGTTCCGAAAACACGATTTGCGAAAACGAAGGGAGGCGTGCCCATTCCTGGCACGCCAATTCGCTTTCCTTTCAGGTCTTGAATTGTGTGAATATTCGTTTTCACGCCCGCCTGGACGCGCAGACATCCGCGGTGGATTCCGGCCAGGAATCGTACGTCCAAGCCCTGTTCGATCGGCTTGAGGAAATACATCACCAGGTGATGAGTAATGTCGTAGCTCCCAAGCGCCAACGCGTCTTTGTAAGTTGACCAGTTGCACTTCACCAATTCAGGCTCGAGTCCCTCCTCTTTGAAGAAGCCCTTCTCATAAGCGGCGTAGATCGGAGCTTCGCAGGTCAAACCGATGTAACCGACGCGGACCTTGTTTGAATTCCGAATGGTGGAACTGGAATTTTTGTTACAGGCCGCCACCAGCAGAACACTCAGCGAAACGGCGGTGATGAGCTTCGAAGTCATTTGTATTGGTTTTGGAAATAGCCCGATAAGTTTTGCCTATGCAAGCAGAATCCTGGCCCGCAATCAACCCCGAACTCTGAAGGCGTTCGTCCGCCACGGCGAGCGGGCGCTTTCGCGGTCAAGCTCCTCATTGCTTTTCCCGAGCCCGCCGAACAATATTGCCTTTTCCCATGCCGGAGCTTTTGGACATTCGCCACCTTCGCTATTTTCTCGCGGTTGCCGAAGCGGGAAGCTTTAGCCGCGCAGCCGACCGGCTCGGAATTTCGCAACCGAGCGTCTCGCAGCAAATGCGGGATTTGGAAGCAGGTCTTCGCGTGCCTCTGTTTCAGCGCCGAGGGAAGCGGATTCTGCTTACCCCGCGGGGTCTAATTTTCCAGGAGCATGCCCGGGCGCTCTTGCACCACTTGGAGAATTTTCTTCAGGAACTGAACAGCGAACCCGGAGAATTACGCGGCGCATTGCGTCTGGGTGTTATTCCGGTGCTGAATGTGCCGCTCGTGCCACAACTGCTCGGCGCGTTTGTCGCGGATCATCCGGCGATCAGCGTCACCGTTGAAGAAATCTCTTCCACCGAGATCGAGACGGCACTGGAAGAAGGCCGGATGGATGTCGGCCTGGGTTTTCTGACGCGTCACTCTCCAAACTTGCGGTACGAGCGTCTTTGCACAGATGAATTCGCTTTAATCGTGGCCCGGAACCACCCGTGGGCAAACCGGCGCATGGTTGATTTTTCAAAATTGCACCAGCAACGCCTGCTTCAGTTACCAGACACTTTTGTTATGCGCAGAATGTCGGACGAAATTTGTCGAAAACATAAGGTGCGTCCGCATGTGATTGCTGAGATCAACGCTATTGAAACCCTGCTTCGCTCGCTCGGCCCCTCGCAAGCCGGCACTTTGATGCCAAAAATCGCATTGCGCGGCCGGGAAAATCTGGAATTAAGAGCCATCCGGTTACGGGGTAAAAATCTCGGCCTCGATATTGGCCTGTTGCGACTGAGCGATTCAGCAGCAAACACTGCCGTCGCCGCGTTTACGAGCCTCGCGAAGGCGACCGTTCCGAAAATGATCAAACGGTGAACGCGGATCCACAGAGGGTTCGAGCTACGGCGCGCCAAGGAGGCGCGTGTGTTCCTCAGCATTACAACAACTGATACGGATCGACGTCGACGGTGACGGTGACGTCTTCGGGGAATGGCAATTTGTCGAGGGTTTCGCGCACGAGCCGGCTCAGGCGCATGATGGCTTCGCCGCGGATCAAAATGTGAAAACGGAATTGGCCTTGCAATTTTTCCAGCGGCGCGGGCGTTGCGTCGCCCAAAATAAATTCGTCAGGCAAGGCTTGACCCAGGCGGCGCTTTAACGTTTCGGCCGACAATTTTGCGC
>WNGE01003776.1_pt1 | contig 20661 bp, 26 predicted proteins | sample 5400651 | NCBI WGS metagenome assembly WNGE01 (sample SAMN13153370, study PRJNA577476) | soil metagenome | isolation source: 60 cm soil or saprolite under grassland replicate 2 | place: USA:California | collected 2016-06-15 | reverse complement strand
CCCGGTAGCTGAACATGTCGGTGCCGGCGAAGTCCGCGGCCGGGGTGTAGCCGAACGAGCCGTCCGCGTTCAACGTCAGCGTCCCGTGACTCGGCCCGGACACCAGCACCGCGGTCAGCGGATCACCATCCGGGTCGGTGTCGTTGCCCAACACCCCCGGCGGGGCGACGGTGAGGGCGGTGTCCTCCGCGGTGCTGTAGGCGTCCGCGGCGGCGGTCGGGGTGTCGTTGACCGGGGTCACGGTGATGGTGACGGTGGATGGGTTCGAGCTGAGCGCGCCGTCGCTGGCCCGGTAGCTGAAGGCGTCGGTGCCGGCGTAGTCGGCGTTCGGGGTGTAGCCGAACGAGTCGTTGGCGTTCAGGGTCAGGGTGCCGTGGCTGGGCCCGGACACCAGCACCGCGGTCAGCGGATCACCATCCGGGTCGGTGTCGTTGCCCAACACCCCCGGCGCCGCCACGGTGAGGGCGGTGTCCTCCACCCCGGTAGCTGAACATGTCGGTGCCGGCGAAGTCCGCGGCCGGGGTGTAGCCGAACGAGCCGTCCGCGTTCAACGTCAGCGTCCCGTGACTCGGCCCGGACACCAGCACCGCGGTCAGCGGATCACCATCCGGGTCGGTCTCGTTGCCCAACACGCCCGGCGCCGCCACGGTGAGGGCGGTGTCCTCAGCAGTGGTGTAAGCGTCCGCGGCCGCGGCTGGAGGGCGGTTGGTGACGGTGGTGTTCACCAGCACGGAGACGTTGTCGTTGTTGAAGTTGCTGACCGCCAGGTCGGGCTTGCCATCGCCGTTGAACTCACCCACCGCCGCCGAGGTCGGGCCGCTGCCGACGGTGAAGTTGGTCGGACCGGTAAAGCTGCCACCGGCGGCGCCGAGCAGCACCGAGACGCGGCCCAGGTTGATGTTGGTGACGGCGAGGTCCGGATCGCTGTCGCGGTTGAAGTCGGCCACCGCGACCGCGGACAGGCCGCTGCCCAAGGTCAGGACGGTCGGGCCGGTGAAGCTGCCGCCCGTGCTGCCGAGCAGTACCAGGATCTCGCTAGGGACTGGTCGGCGGCCGCAAAGTCCGGATCGCCGTCGCCGTTGAAGTCCCCCACCGCGACCGAAACCGGGTCAGAGCGCGAAGCGACCGTGGCCGGCGCGGTGAAGGTGGCGCCGGTGCTGCCGAGCAGCACCAGGATCCTGCCGGAGAACTGGTCGGCGACCGCCAGGTCCGGGTCGGCGTCGCCGTTGAACTCGCCCACCGCAACCGAGAACGGACCGGCAGCGGTGGCGACCGTGGTCGGCGCGGTGAAACTGCCGCCCGTGCTGCCGCGCAGCACCAGGATTCCGCCGGTCGCCTGGTCGGCGACGGCGAGGTCCGGGTCACCGTCGGCGTTGAAGTCGCCAACCGCGACCGAGGCGGGAAAGCTGCCGGCGGGGAAGTTGGTCGGGCCGGTGAAGCTGCTCCCCGTGCTGCCGAGCAGCACCGAGATGACGCCGTCGAAGGCGTCGGTAACGGTGCCGACCGCGAGGTCCAGGTCGCCGTCGCCGTTGAACTCGCCCACCGCGACCGAGAACGGGAAGCCGCCAGTGGCGACATTCGTCGCCGCGCCGAAGCTGCCACCAGCGGCCCCGAGCAGCACCGAAACACTCCCGGCGAACTCGTTCGCCACCGCGAGGTCGGGGTCGCCGTCGCGGTTGAAATCGCCCACCGCTACCGAATTCGGTCCGTCGCCGACTGCGAAGTTGGTCGGACCCGTGAAGGTCACCGGAGTCACCGCCAGCACTGCCGGCGCCCGGAGCAGAGCGGCGACCACGAACGACGCGACCAGCACGGCGAGACGGATCCCCCGCATGTGACCTCCCAGCCATGCGGCGTACACCTTGAGCGTAGTCGCCCCGCCGCCGCCATGGCCGAGGCGACCGGCGACTGTTCGCAGGTCGACGCCGGCGGCGATGAGTTCAGTGGCGGAGTAGTGGCGGAGGCCGTGGAACTTGCCGTCGACCTTGAGGCGCGTCAATAGCCGTGTGTACCGCTGGCTTACCGAGTGCGGCACCAGCGGCGTGCTGCCGTCCGCCGAGAGGGAGAAGACGAATGCGTCGTGAGGGAGCTCCAAGCCGAGAGCGGAGGCGCGCTCCGCGCATGTCGTGAGGTGGGCGCGGAGGAGGTCGACGGTCGCGGCGTCGATCGCGATACGCCGCTTCTGGTGGGTCTTCGTGTCCTTCTCGTGTATCCCTCCGCCGGCGTGCACAACGTTCCGCTCGATCGTCAGGATCCGGCGTACGAGGTCGAGGTGGCGCCATCGCACGCCGCAGAGCTCTCCACGTCGGGCGCCGGTCGTCATGGCCTTCCAAAGGAAGAGGCCCCACTCGGGGTCGCTGGACCATGCCTTGTCGAGGATCCGCGCGGCATCGGCTGCAGTCGGCGGCTCTGGGTTGGCGGGCGTCGGTGACGGCGGCTCGTTCTGCTTCGTCGGGTTGACCGCGAGCCAGCGCCAGCGGACTCCTCGCTCGTACGCCGCGCCAGGTGTGTAGTGGATCTTCCGGATTGACGCGGCCGCCAAGCCGCGGCACACGTGGCCCCGGCATCTCTTCTCGGCGCAGTCGTGCGGCCCTTCGACCCGGTGCTCGATGGTGCGTTGGCGCCGGCCGTCGCATCGGTCGCGACACCGGCGCAGCTGCGCGTACAGCGTCTCCACCATTTCGGGGTCGACACGGCCCGCTGGGAGGTCGCCGAGCGCGGGACGCACGTGTTTGTCCAGCCGCTTGACGTAGTCCTCCCGCGTCGTCGCCTCCAGCTCGGCGACCTCCAGCCATCGGTCGAGCAGCTGGTTCAGGGTGGCGTCGTCTTCGGCTGGCGGCGCTCGTCGACCCGGGCGAGGAGCCGGGTAAGGGCGCGCTCGGCGTCCGCAGGCGTGTGCACGATCTCGTCGAGGTACCGCCGACGGCGGGACAGCGGATCGACGCAGACGATCGACCGTTCGCACCACGGGCGGCACCACGCCGCACCGACAGAGCGATCGGTTGCGGGTGAAGTACCAGGTCAGAAGGGGTGGCCCCGGCAGGATTCGAACCTGCGACACCCGCTTTAGGAGACCGGCCGACCCCCTCGACAGGGCTCTCACCTGCGGCTTTGCACGACAGACAGAGGCCCGAGCGGCGGGCAGACCGCCCGGAAAGACCGTCGTTCATTCCCTGACTCATTCCCACGGCCCACGCCGCTCCCGCGATGGCGCGCTTCCCGCGCGGGCTGGCGACGAGCCAGCGTACGCGCTGCTGGCAGCGGGCGTACTTCACTTCTCTCTGCTGGGCCGCGTCGCTCCTGGGCGACGGCCTTCAACAGCTCCAGGCTGCCGGGCTTGGATCTGGGGACCGGCCGGGTAGAGCACCGGCGTATAGCCCGGATAAGGGCTATCCCGGCATTCCGGTCGCTGCCGGCCATTCTGACATGTTCCACTGACCAACAACGTAACGACGCGGCTACACAGGCAGCGGCGGTACCATGACCCCTTGGAGTAAGATCGTGAGAGACCTCTGCCCCCCTTCCGGCGTTGGTATCTTCGTCTCGCCGAAACGAGGTCTGACCTGACGATCTGCGACCCGCGTCGTGACTATCACGGCTAGCAACGTTGGAGGATAGCATGACGCGACCACGATACCGCGATCTGTACTTCGGGCTGAGCGACTCTCGAAACGAAGCCAATCAGAACCGGGAAGCGTTCATCAAGACTTACGTGGATCTCAACGATGCCACGGGCGCCGTCATCAACGGTGAGGAATTCTTGGTACTTGGACCAAAAGGAACAGGGAAGTCGGCCCTAGCCTGGTACCTTGAGGCTACCGAGATCAACGGCGACCATTTGGCCCTAGTACGAGACGCATCCGACTTGCCCCTTGCCGAGGTGCCGCGACTACAAACGGGTCAGGAGCCGGGCCCGGAGCGAACAGTGGTGGCCTGGAAGTTCATCCTGCTCTGCAACTACCTCGAACTATTGCTCCGCGACCAGGGCTGCTCGGTCCAGGGCAATAACGAAGTCCTCCGCGTAGCAAGACTTCTTCGCGATTTCGGGTTCATGGGCGATGCTTCCGGGCATGCCTTGCTAAGAGCAGCGAATACGACGATAACTATTCCGATACCAAAGCTGGGTCCTATCTATAAGCGGGAGAGCCGGCCCACGCTCAATATCTACAACCTGATCCCCTATCTGGAGACTTGGGTGTCCGAGGCCGCCTCGATGCTTCGACACGTTCTCCTAGTGGATGGTCTCGACTCGATCTTCCTAAATGATGTGAAGTATGACCAGAGCCTTTCCTCCTTGGTTCAGGCAGCATACTCGGTTAACCAGAGATTGCGGCAACGTCAAGCGACCGGAAGCATAGCGTTACTGCTACGTAACGACGTGTTCTCCCGTATAGCACTTGCGCTGCCGGACTCACAGAAGATGAGAGATGACCTCTCTATCGATCTTGACTGGCGCATCCTCTCGGGCCAGTCCGGAGTGCGAGCGCCGCTCATGACCCTGGTCAATGCCAAGGCAGGAAGGGCAGTAGGCGAGGAGTCCGTAGACGTTCTTGGCTATTTCCCGTCACAGATTAAAGTCGGAGGACGTGGAGACACGCCCCGGCGATTCCCGACTTTCCAATACCTGCTGAACATGACCCGCCACACGCCTCGGGACCTGCTGCGGCTTTTCGAGGAGATCCGGAGAGTGGAAGCGGCGGAGGTGTACGGGAAGGCAAATGATCTCTTATCCGAAAGCGCCATACGGGAAGGCGTACTGCAATACTCGACGAAGTACTTTGTCGGCGCAATCAGCAATGAGTTCGCGGGTTATGCAGGTGGCCCCGAGAGTGCGGCGGCAGCACTGACAGCATTGAAGGCCATTAATAAACAGACCTTCAACGCTGACGAGTTCCGAGGGCTCTCGAAGACGGAGAGTCAGCACTAGTACCGATGGCAAACGACCTTCTGCGTCTCTTATTCTTCGCTGGGGCTATCGGCAACCACGTGGGTGGAATGCGTGGAAAAAGCTACATGCAGTTCTACCACCGCCGCGATGAGTCGGAGATCTATCTCAAGGGCGAATTCGTGCTTCATAATGCGCTAATCCATGCGTGGGGAATGCGAAGAACACTGTCGTCGCCAACGGTCAGTGAACCGATTCTCCCTGTTGGTTTTAACCCACAGTCCGAGAAGCCGGAGCGCATCAGGCGGCGCACTCGCCGCTGGGCGGAACCCTCGTGACCTCAAGGACATACTTGCTTTGTTCGAAGGGACGGGCCAGAAGGGGCGCCGGGCCGGCGGTTGCTCCGTACTCCGCCGTGGGACACAGATCGATCTTGACGTCCGTCCCCGTGTTGTCGATCGGGGCGAGCGGATCTGCGCACTAATCGGGCCCGGAGGCTGGACTGGTGTCCCCGTACGTGCGCACGGTGAGACCGCGTCGGGGGCGAGGGCGGTCCAGATCGTGCACTCGTCCCAGCGGGGATCGCGAGACATCGAGCACATTGGTTCGGCGCACGATGAGGCACAGGCTGACGGGGCCGATCGCCGGGTGGTCTGTAGGCTTGGCCAGGATGTGGGCAGTGGCCGGCCCGTCTGGTCGCTCTCAGCTCACAGTGGTCGCAGCGGAGGTGGCCCGGTTTGACGATCTTCACGCCAGACAATGAGCCATACATCGGGGTCCGTGGTGTGTACGCGCTCGACATCCTAATCCCGCCGTTCATGCATCAGCAGGTGTTGATTGCCGAATGGACCCGGCGGAATGCGCTGTCTCCTATTCAGAAGGTCGCCAGCGAACTTGTTCCGGGCGCGAGCGCGATTGCGTTGGGAACGCGAGAGTTGGTTCGCCAGGGCTACCTACTGCCGGCTCAGATTCTCACTCGTCCCATGCTTGAGAGGGTCGCGACGCTGAGCTATCTGATTGAGAATCCGGGGACGCTGCCACTGTGGGCTCGGGGTTGGAAGCATGGCGACCGCCCGAGTCTTCGTGAGCGGATGAAGGCGATGCACCTGCCACATGATATCCCACTTGATGACAACGAGGTTCTTCCGGGCGACGAGTTTACGCAGTTTCTATTCAATAAGTATAATAGCCTGATCCACGGCGATCCAAGCGCTGCTCTCACCAGCGCGATCCTTCGGTCAGACGGAGCAGCCGCATACACCGTTGGTAAAGACCTCAGCTCCCCGGGACGCGCTGACCGAGTATGTACCGAAACCGCGAGTTGGCTCGGCGTGCTCCTTGCCCGCTGCTGCGAGCTGTTCCCCCAAGTACAGGAGGAAGGCGCTCAGACTGAGGGCCAGCCGTCCTAATGACACTGGCGGCGAGGCAGCGCTGGTGCGGGCACCGAAGTCAGGCTTCAACATCTGACGTCCGTTGTACCTCGATTTCTCGCTCCGCCAGCCGCTCGATCGAGCGCATCAGGCCGTCGGACAATATTGCGCTGAAGTCCTCGGGCGAGATGCTCAGGCCGCCGCGAGCATTCCGTGCTAGCCATTGTCGGCGAATCTGTGCACGAAACCACGCCTGGTCCTCGGCGTCCCCGGCTGCTGCCGCTTGAATCCGCTCCTCTGCGACGGCCCGGGCCTGCTCTCGGCGGCGACGGGGCGCCCAGTCCCTAATTACGCCGAGAAGGAAACCGAGGGCTGTGACACTCGCTGCGCCATACGCGAGGATCTCGGCGTCAAACGGGTTTGTGTACTGCAAACTGCGAACCCGGAGCGGACTCTCGGGCAGTTGGGTCACCGTGTAGTCGGCCCGGAGTTGCTGAAGTAGATTAGCCACCGGCCCACCACCCAACGAAGATGTCAAGAGTTCCAGAACCAGCGCATCCCGGCGTCGAGATCGGGGAAGATCAGGACTGAACGGCAGTTCATCGAGGAGGAAGTCGTAGCCGTAGCTGCGCTCGGCAAGACGGTCGAGTCGCTCGCCCTCCACGCCGAAGGTACCGGGCAGCTCCCTCCGGCGTGCTTCATCCAGCACTCGACGCAACCCGCCTCGTCTCAGCAAGCTGCGGATGTAGGCGTCGGTGGCACCGTCTGCCTGACGGACGGCAAGCTCGGTAGCGCCCTGACCGACCGCCTGGATGTCAGCCACTACCTGCGCCACGGCGGCCAAGGGCGCGTTCGGTCCAAGGTCGCTCGTGATGGTGAAGAGATCAGCCACGGCAGGGGAGTATGGCACGTGCTGTCGGCTATCGGCCGCCGGCCGTAACTGACCAAAGCGTCTCGTGCCGTGGCTACCATGATCGGTGTGACCGAGTCGACGCCTGAGGGCCTCAGATGGATTGTGCACGGAGAGCGAACCATGTACGACAATCCGTGGGTGCGGCTCGTGCTCGTGGATGTGGAGCCGCCGGCCGGCCAGCGGTTCGAGCACCATGTCGTGCGGCTCGGGCGGATCGCCATCGCCCTGATTGTGGACGACCAGGAGCGCGCGCTAACTCTTTACCGGTATCGGTTCGCCACGAACGAGTGGGGTTACGAACTCCTCGGCGGAATCGTAGAGCCGGACGAGGAACCGGCGGTCACGGCGGCCCGGGAAGTCGAGGAGGAAAGCGGATGGCGACCGCAGGGTGAGCCGGAACGCCTTGCTACCTTTCAGCCGCTGCCTGGAATGATTGACGCACCGATAGATGTGTTCCTATGGCGTGGCGCCGACCAAGTTGGCGAGCCGACGGATACGGAGGAGGCGGCGCGGATCGAGTGGAAGCCGGTTCAGGAGATGGTCGAACTCGCGCGGCAAGGACAGTTACTTGGTTCGGGGACGATCATTCCAGTTCTGCTCTACGCCATATCACGGTCCGTCCGGTAGGCGCAGATCGCCAAGCCGCTTCTTCTGGCGCTCGGAACCGATTCGGGAGGCGAGTTGACGCGCTTGTCCCGAATAGCTCAGCGCCGCTTCGCGGTCCCCTATCCGGGAATGTGCGAATGCGAGGCTGACCAAAGCACCCGTCGTCGCGCGGAGTGAAGTCGGCGTCTTGCTAGCAAGTACTCTCTCCAGGTCCGCGATCGCGCCTTTGTCGCCGAGTGAGGCCAGGGCATTGCCGCGCCACCGTGCGAGATGCACCGCGTTGAGCATCAAGTATGGCAGGTCCGGGTCGTTCGCTTCGGTGGGAAGCGCTGAGTTCGCCTCCTCGAATGCCCGCAGCGCGGCGTCGCGCTGGCCGGCTTCTGCGAGGCCCTCTCCGTGTGCGGCCGCAAGCCAGCAGCGGAGTAAATCGTCAATTCTTGTTGGGTACATGGACCGAGCGTAGTCGAGGAGTTCCACGGCTCCGGCCGGATTGCCGAGATCTATCAGCAGGAATGCTTGTTGCGCTGTCGCGTAGGCGAGCAAAGACGGCGAGCTAGCTTCGCGTGCGGCGGTCTTTGCCGTCTCGTGGTGTCGCCAGGCCAGCGCGAGAGACGTACGGTCGAGGGCTTCCCATCCGGCCAGCGTCGCCGCTTCGGCGAGGATGGCAGCCAGGGCCTCGCGATGCCGCCGCACCGTACCATACAGCAGTAGATCGCCGATCTGTTGTATCTGGCGGTTCAACTGGTCAAGGAGGGCTATTGCGCCGAGGCGGCGGTCTATGTGCCGGAAGTTGTCGACCTGGCGACGGAAAAGCTCGATGGTGGCCGCGTCGATTGAGCGCGCCGTAAGGAGGCGCTCGCGCAGTTCTTCGGACGCGCCGTCCACCGCTTCGGGCGGGAAGCCGAGTTCCTCGTTGGTGCGCCCGTAGTACTCGCGGAATAGCATCCGGTACATGGGCTCAGTGACTTGGTCGTGTCCGTTCTCCCATCGGGAGATCATGACGAGCAGCGCAGACTTCGCGGCGACAGGTAGGTTTCGCTGTCTGCCCTGCCGAAGCATGAACTCAGCGAGTCGTTCCTGCGTGTGCTCGCGGCCGAGCGCCCAGCGGATCTCCTGGAGTCGGGTCCTGGCTACCTTCGCGGTCATCGGGCGACGCTCATAGTAGGCCGCTGACCTGGGAACCTAACTCGAGTTAACGCGGGGTGCGTTAGGTGCCGACAATTGTTCGGCTGCCGCTCCGTGCCGTTCCCTTGACCCATGACAACGACCAACGAACCGAATGGCCGCGAGCGACACCTACCGCGTTCCGCGACGCTTGCCGTTCTCACCGAACACCGCCGACTCGATGCGGCTTACCTGAGTCCGGAGCCCGCGAATCTCTCGAATGAGAGTATTCAGCGCGACCACAACCGGATCGGGTTTCGGCACCGGAGGCTGGCCGGCATCGGGTGGGACCTTTCCAGCCAGTACCGCGCTCAGGTGTTGTGGATGCCGCTGCAACGCCATGGACAGGGCTTCGAGTGTGCGCGGGTTGCGGTTCCGCTGGACCTTGCCCTGCTGAATCTCGCGCACGATGGCGAGCGACACGCCGGAGCGTTCGGCTAGCTCCCGCTGCTTCAGGCCGAGTTCGGCCGCGCGGTAGTTCACCTCCCGCGAGACCGCCGTCCAGTTGTCGCTCATGCACGCCTCCGTGCGCCGCCGTCCGGACCGACATTAGCCACGCACGGATCACGACTGCCTCGATAGCGCTGACATCAGCGTGAACTTGTTGCGGATCAGCGCCTATATGAGCCTCCACGAGAAGGGAGAACGACTGTGACCGACGAAACAAGCACGCCGCCCGACATAGCGCCCATGTTCTACACCGTCCCGGAAGCCGCTCGAATCCTCCGCGTCGACCCCGCCACGATCTACCGGGCGATCCGCGCTGGCGAGTTCCCGGCTGTCCGGGTGCGTACCCGCTACATCGTGCCTGCCCGCGCGGTCGACCGGATCGCGGCCATCGCCGCCGCGTCCGGCGCGTGCGTGGACGTGGCGCGGCTGGCCGCCGCGAGCCGGCTGCCGGACCGCGCGGAGTACGAACTATGAGCGGCGACGTCCCGGGCGCCGGGCTCGGGATTCCGCCCGCAGCACTCAGCCTCGGCCGCGCCTGCCCGTGCGGCGCCCTGGCCGAGACCGACGCCGCCGAGTGCCGCAAGTGCCGCGCCCGGGCTCGCTGGGCGCGCCGGCGTGGCCTGCGGTCGGTCGCTACCGGCAACGGGGGCTGAGCCGCCCCGCCTCCGCGCCCGATCGAGAGGAGGTGAACACCTTGATCCTCAGCGTCTCCGTGGTCCTGCTCCTGGCCGTGGCCGTCGCGGTGCTCTGCCGATGGGCCGGACTGCGCGCCTCGCACGCAGTCGTGTGCGTGCTGCTCGGCTTCTACCTGGCTTCCTCGCCGCTGGCGCCCGCCATCGCGAACGCGACGCGCCAGCTCGCCCGCCTCGTCACCGGTCACTGAGCGGCCGAACCAGTCCTACGAGTGAAGGGAGAACGCCCTTGACCAACTTCGCTGCACGTCCGCCCCGTCCGCACCTACCCGTTCTCGGAGTCGACCTTGACGCGATCAGTGCCCGCTACTGGGCTATCCACAGCACCCGCACGCCTGCCGAGTTCCGCACCGCCCTGGTCGCCTCCGTGGTCGACATCCCTGCACTGCTGTCCGAAGTGGACAAGCTCTGGACACGTCTGGTGCAGACGCGCCGCCGGTACGCCGATCTGCTCGCTGCGGTGCGAGCCACGCTCGCCGCTGCGCGCGACGGCGATGCGGACCCGTTGTGGTACGTCCGCGACGAGTTCGACGCGCAGACGGGACAGCGGACATGATCCGCCGCTACCGGCCTCCGCGCCGCCGTTGGGGGAGACGGCACGAGCCGTCTCCCGTCCTCCTGGTCGCCGAAGACGACCGCGGCCTGCTCATCGCCGCGTCCGCCCGGTTGGTGTGGCGGTACCGGTCCGAACTCGCGCCGCCCTTCACGGCCGCCGTGCTCGCCCTGAGCGGCTCGTGGGCGCACGCCCGGCGTGCAGGACTGGGCCGTACCACTGGCGATGCTTACAGCGGCTCTCACGGTTGCGCTGGCGGTCCGGCCGGACCGCTGGCCGGTCGGACGGTGGGCGGCGCGCTGGCCGGTCGTCAGCCGCCCGGCCGAGCGGCTCTACGCCGCATCCGTGGTCGGGCTCGGCGGTGCATGGCTTGCCGCAGCGACCGCGTACGGGCCGACCCGGCCACCGCTGCCCACGCTGGCAATGTTCGGCACCATCGCCGCTGGCGTCCCCTGGTGGGCACACCATCGCCGCCGCGCCAGAGTGCGCGTCGAACGCACGATCGCTGCATGGCCACAGTTCGCCGATGCCGTCGGGCTACCGGGCTCGCGACTCGTGTCCGCCGACGTCGACCGATGGGGATGGACCGCGCGGCTCGCGTTGCGGCGCGGGCAGACCGTGCGGAACGCGGTCGAGAAGATCGGTGCGATCGAGTCCGCGCTCGGGGTGCGGGCCGGCTCGGTCCGCATCGAGCCGGACGCGCGCCGCTCGGACCGAGCCGTCATGCGCGTGGTGGAGACAGATCCGCATGCCGAGCCGATCCGGTGGCGGGAGCGGGGCGCGGCCGCGTCGGTGCTCGATCCGGTTGACGTCGGTGTCTTCGAGGACGGCAGTGCGGCCCGGGTGCTACTGGCCTACCGGCACGCGCTCATCGGCGGTGTGGTCGGCTCGGGCAAGTCCGGGGTGCTGAACGTGCTCCTAGCCGCCCTGGTCGTCTGCCGCGACGTCGCTGTGTGGGGTATCGACCGGAAGGGCGGCATGGAGCTGCGGCCGTGGCTGTCCTGCCTCGGCCGACTCGCAACCGGCGTGGAGGACTCGGTCGGCTTGCTCCGCGACGCGGTCGCGGTGCTCGACGCGCGAGCCGAGGAGCTTGCCGCACGAGGCGAACGGTTGTGGCGGCCGACAGCCGCCGCGCCGGCTCTCGTGATCGTCGTGGACGAGTACGCCGAACTCCCCGAGGAGGCAGCCGAGTCCGCCGACTCGATCGCCCGACGCGGCCGAGCCGTCGCCGTCACCCTCCTGGTGGCGACGCAACGCCCGACACAGCAGGCCATGGGCAGCAGCGCAGTACGGTCGCAGATGGACGTCCGCATCTGCCTACGAGTACGAGAGCGGCGCGACGCCGACCTCATCCTCGGCCAAGGCTCGGTCGCCGCCGGATGGCGCGCCGACACGCTCGACGCGCCCGGCAAGTTACTGATCTCCGACCCAGAGCACACCAGTCCGCGCCCGGCCCGCGCGTACCTCATCAGCGACGAGGACGTACGCGCCACAGCGGCCGGACACGCCGCGCGTCGCCCGGTCGTCGGCAACGTCGCCGACGAGGGCCAGCCGTCGCAAGCCCAGCCGTCCGAAGTCGACCACAGCCACCTCAGCGACGCACGCGAACCGGCGCGCGGCCGTCGCGAGGCCCTGTTGTGGCGGGCGCTCCAGAACGCCCCGGACGACGGCGTGACGGTGGCCGACCTCATCCGGGTCACCGGGATGAGCCGCCCGTGGATCTACAAGCGGCTCCGCGAGCACGCCGCAGCCGGCCGGGCCGCGCAGAGCGGACGCGGCCGGTGGCGCGCCACGGCGCCGGCCGCCGAGTAACTCACCGTAACCGCCAGCAAGTTGTCTCCGTCTCCGTCTCCTCGCGCGCCTGCACATGATGGCGCGTGTAGACGGAGACGGAGACAACCGGGAGACGAGCACCCAACGTCACTGATGGACGGATGGTGGGTTGTCGCCGGGTGTTGCTTCGTCGACCTGCCAGGGCGGGGAATCGGATCGGAACCCCTGCTCCACCCACTCACGGACGGCGGGGGTCGCGGCGAGGACAAACGCACGCGGCTCCCCGCTTCCGTGCGGGACGATCACCAGGCCGACCTCGCCGGCGGTCGTCAGCACCCGCCGAAGGTCCACCGTGTACGCGGTCGCGGCACGACCTCGCGCCGAGCCGTGGACGGCCGAGCCGGGGATGTCGCCGTGGATGTGGACGCTTGCCCCACCGGAGATGTGGCAGCCGGCGAACGCTGACCAGCGGCCGTGCTCGCCGGGGTCCGAGGTCGGTCGGCTCCGCGCGGCCCTCGGTCGGTGCCTACTCGGCATGGGCCACCACCGCGACGGGCACGAGCGCTTCGGCGCGATCAAGGCTGATGCGGATCAAGTACATCTCGTGGTCGACGTCGGCGAGGTGCTCTACGGGAGCAGGTACGCCGGCACGATCGAGCAGGTCGCACAGCCTCTCGTCCGAGGACAGGTCGATGCCGACCGGCACGCGCTCGATAACGATCAACTCGTGGCAGGTGCGGCCGATCTCGGGCGCGGCCAGCTCCCGGAAGGTCACCGGAGAGCCGGCCGGCACTCTCAGCTTGTCCAGCGCCCGAGTCAGCGCGAAGGGTCGCGGGCCAGCCGTCAGGAGCCACCGGTCGCCCAGCTCTGCAGTGCTCACCGGAGGAAGTCCCGGGCGCGGCGCGCGGCACGGAGGAAGATCGCCCCGGACTGTCTCGGCACCACCACGGGCACGCATCGCTCGCCGGCCAGGTCGAGCGCGTTGCCGTCCGAGAAGCCGATCCGGACATGGCCGCGCGATGGGTCCCGTTGCACGCTGACGACCTCGGCGCCGGACGGCGAGCGGTCCCCCTCGCTCACCTGCCACGCCTTGACGGCGGCCGTTCGGACATTCATCAGACACCGGGGTTTCCGCTGTGCGTCGAGGCGCCGGAGTCCTCGTCCGCGTCACTGACGAGCCGCTTCTCCAGGGTGTCGAGCCGCGCGCGGATCTCTCGGACCTCCCCGAGGATCTGGTCCAGCGCGGCGAGCACGGGGGCTTCCCGCTGCCGGTCGTCGTCGTTCGCCATGCGATCATGCCTTCCGGTGTGACAGACCCTCGGCAAGGTTGCGACCGCTGACGGCCGCTGAGAACGACTCAGCGCCGACCTCTCGCGTCGTCTGGCGACCTGCGGCGTTCGCCCGTGAGACCATGTCAGCGCGGCTCCAGCGCTGACATCAGCGGGCGAGCGAGACAAGGACATGGAGACAGCAATGTCGGCAGTCGACCACCCGCCGCGCACCGAACTCGAACGACTGATCCGCGAGCGACGCAAGACGCTCGAGGAGTTCGGCCGGGAGGCCGACCGGTTCGCGATCGAGCACGGGCTGCGGGCCACGCTCAGCCCGCGTCACCTACAGCGGCTTGCATCCGGACGCCGCGAGGACGGCCGTCCGGTCGGACCGGTGCGGCCAGCTACTCGTACGCTCCTCGAAAAGATGCTCGGGCGACCAATTGAGGAACTCCTCGGCGCGCCGCGCAAAGTCAACCGGAGCGAGCCAACTGATACGGCCGCCGAACTACGCGCTCGGCTCCGGGCTTCCCGAGCCCTTGACGCTTCCCTGGTCCGCGCGTTCCAGGAACAGATCGACCTCGCCCGCGTCATCGACCGGCGGCTTGGCGGAGTAGGACTCCTGGCAGAACTTCGCCAACGCATAGCACAGATGCAGTCCCTCCTATCGTACGCATCCAGCCCTGATAGGCGCTCTGAGCTTGCACGCGTCGTCGTCGACGCCTGCACACTGGCCGCATGGCTCGCTCTCGACCTAGGAGAAGTAATCGAGGCATGGCGTCTATACGACCGTGCAAGGACCGCTGCGCGGGAGTCAGAGTCACTCGCGCTTGAAGCGTACGCATGTGCAGGACAATCGACGGTCCTGATTGACATCGGCGAGAGTGCTGCTGCCCTAGAACTTGCGGATTACGCGGCGTCGATGGCTCGCAATGCCGCACCGCGACTACTTCGCTCATGGCTGGCCGGCGCCTATGGGGAAGCCTGTGCGGCCGATGGACAACAGACGACGAGCCTTCGCGCGTTCGATGAGGCTGCGTGCTTGATTTCAGATGGGACAGATCCCAAGGAGGCGCCGTATCTTGTGTTTGATGCCGTCCACCTCGCCAGATGGCGCGGTAACGCGCTCGCCCGGCTCGGCGACCGAAAAGCGGTCAGCGTGCTCTGCCGCGCGCTGGATCGGCTGGACCCGTCATTCACCCGGGCCGAAGCGGCAATGCGCGTCGACCTGGCCCGGGCGCTTAGCGCCGTGGGAGAAATCGAAGCGGCCACGATGCACGCGAATCGGGCTCTGACTCTGGCGTTACAGATCGGCTCGGTCCGGCACCAGAAACGGCTCAGCCGTCTGTCAACCGACTGGGAGTGAAGACGCGGGAAATAGCCACCCAAGCTAGTCAAGGGCTCTGCTGTCCTTGCTTGCCCAGGGCGAGCGTCCGGGACGATATCGTCGCGACGGATCACCGGGTTCAGGTCGGATTCGTCGCCTCCGACACCCGCCAGTCGAGTTCCTGACCGGCGAGGAATGGGACGATGCCGCCGTACTCGGCCGGTACGATCCACGAGCGCCGCTCAATCGTCAGGCGCCCCCTGTTCAAGGGAACTCGATAGAACAGAGCGCCGTTCACCGAGGTGAAGCGCTCCAACTGGGATAACCTCCCGGTCTCCTCGAAGACCTGAGCTAGCGCAGGGAGTGCAACCGGCGCCGAGAACACGCCGGCAGACCCTGCCGCCGACTCTTTCGCCGACCGCAGATGGGGCGCGCTGTCCGTACCAAGAAAGAACCGAGCATCCCCGCTAGTGGCCGCCGCCAGTAGAGCCGACCGGTCCTCCGGCCGCTTTGGCACCGGCTTACAAAAGTTGTGGGGACCGAGCGAATCTCCGATAATGTCGTCGAGGGTCAGCAGCAGATGGTGAACCGTGATCGATGCGGCCACCATTCCTGTGTCAGAGTGGGTCCTTTGACCAAGAACACACTTGACCGCTGCCGCGGTCGACACATGTTCCAAGACGATCCGCAAACGCGGGAAGTTCGTAGTAAGGACCGGCAGGACCTCCGCGACAAAAGCCTCTTCACGGTTCAGGCAGAAGACACCAGGCTGCTCGCCGTGGAGGCAGAGCACCATTTCCGCGTCGGCCATCGCCGCCAAGGTCGGGAAAAGCCGGGTGACGTCCTCAACTCCGTCGATCGAGTTCGTCGTCACCCCGACGGGGTACATCTTGCCGGCCACGACACCGGCCTGTCGCGCACTCCAGACATGTTCGGGTGACGTATCCGAAGTAATCTTGATCGTCATCAGTGGCTCGAAGTCCCATCGGCTGACCGCCTGCACTTCCTGACGATACTCGTCAACGTCGTCAGCATCGAGTATCGGAGGAATGGTATTAGGCATGACTAGCCCTCGCGCGAACTGTCGAGCGGTGTACGGCAGAACGATACGCAGCAACTCCCCACGTCGCAGATGCACGTGGAAGTCATCCGGCTGCCGAATCTCGATGGAGTCCATGTGAATCCCGATCCCCGCCCAATGTGTCCCGTGGCCTTGTCCCTCTTGATCGTTGATCAACGTGATGCTCGTGCAGCAGCTCACAGCCCGCCGTCCTGAGTACATCACCCCGGGCTCACGTCTTGTCGTTGCGGGTCCTCCCGCTCCTGTCGTCGCTGAGGTCGCCGGGCGTTGGATCAGGACGCTAGCGGCCTACGGGATCGCGACCAGCTCGGCCCCATACTTGGCTCTGGCCCGGCGCCGCCCTGGCACGGATTGGGCGCCCTGGGCCGATCGTGACTGGCCTGCCGGTCCGAGCCGCGGCTGCGGAGTCGACGAGTATCCGCGTCGCCGCAGGTCAGGACGCCTTCTCCGTGCGTGCAGCTCACCCGGGCGCGTCACAAGTGACAGGCTGTGGTTCCGGCCGGTAGTCTCCCCTGGAGAGTTCCGGGTCTTCCGGAACTCCCGGAAGTCCGGACGAAGCCCGGACGAAGCCCTACTGTGTCTACTTGGCCGATTGGGGACGGCGAATTGATGAGGACGAATGCCATGATAAGGACTGGCGGGCAGACATACCCGACTATAACGGACGCTGCTGATTACTTCAAGGTCTCGACCAAGACTGTTGCGGCCTGGATCGTTAAAGGTATCATACCGGCGCCGCCGCACATTACATACGGCACGCGCACCGTCGAAGTGTTCCCGGCAACGTATTTGGAGGAAGCAGCTAAGGCACTGAACAAGTTCAGGAGCGCTCGGCAGAGTCCGCGCCGGCGCGCCGTCGGCCGGTCTGGGGAAGGGGCGTCGTAATGGAACGAAGCGAGTCGGGGATCAACCCCGCGGCGGATCAGTCCCCTACCCTAAGTGAGACTGCAGCATTCCAGGACCAGGACACTACAGTCATCCTTCAACTGCAGAGGCTTCGGCTGAACTTGTCTCGCTTCCTCTCGACGCTGGGTGACGACCAGATACGGACGCAGGCGGAGGGATTCCTAGCTCAGTCAGAGTGGGCCGAGTTGTTCACAATGTCGCAGGAAGAGCGTGAGGTCTTCACCTCGCGTCTTCTAAGCTTCTGTCTGAAGAGCCGGCTACAGCCAATCCTCGCGTTGAGCGATATCGCGGCGCCCGCCTACAATATCGTGGAGACGTTCGAGGAGAACGCCCGCGGGCCGTGGGATCGACTTCCGTTGACAAGCCAAATCTCAACTCCGATAGAATGGAGTCTTCTTGGCCACCCCGTTCGCTTCCCACTTGGTGTACCCGCATCTGTGCTCACCGAGAGTGCCGAATACGTCCGATACTATGCTCGTCGCGGCTTCAACGTCATTACATACAAGACAGTACGAAGCCGTCCGTTCCAGGCCCATCGATTCCCTAACTGGGTGATCCTCAAGGATCTCCAAGAGCCATGGTTTGATATGTCGGAAGTACCTACAGTTACAGCCACCGAAGACGTGTGGCCAGAAAAGCCATATGCGTTCTCCACTGCAAATTCGTTCGGGGTGCCCTCCTCGGAGCCGAATGTATGGCAACACGACGTCGAGTCCTCCCTTGGAGAGCTTGCACCCGGGCAACTCCTGCTTGTCAGCGTGATGGGGAGTCCGGAGTTCTTTAGTGGCGCCGAGCTAGTAGAAGACTTTGCGCACACCGCTCTGCTTGCTGAACAGGCAGGGGCTCCTGTCATTGAGCTGAATCTCTCCTGTCCGAACACCGTAGATGAGCAAGCTCAGCAGGTAAAGGCTCCGATTTGCCAGTCTGCGGAGGTAAGCTTAGCAATTGTGGAGGCCGTGCGGGCCGCAGTCGGTACTGGTGTCAAGATTGTCGCTAAGCTCGGATGGCTGCCCGAGCCTGAGCTGACAAGAGTGGTAGTAGCCATCGCCCCGGCCGTGCACGGCATTTCCGGGATCAATACGGTCCCCGCCATCGTCCAGACGGCTGACGGCCAACCCCGCTTCGTCGGGACCGCAGCTAACGCGAACAGTGTCCGCGCCGTGGCCGGGGTCTCGGGAGTGGCAATCCGTGAGCTAGGACTTGACTTCACGCGAACGCTTGCCAGGTTGCGCCAGGAACATGGACTGGACTTCGACATACTTGCTATGGGCGGCGTAATGTCGGGTGACGATGTCTATGCCCGTCTAACCGCTGGGGCGAACTGTGTACAGGCCGCGACTGCGGCCGCTGTGAACGGCGTGCTCCCCCTTGAGCTTTCCGAATATGCAGATCACTCTGCGCCCAGGAGGGCGGCCTCCGCCCAAGAATTAGTTCGGGCGGCGCTCGCCGAGCCAGAGTGGGAGTTCCGTACTATCGATGGACTTTCACGTGACACGGGGCTTCAGCCGGAGGTCGTCAGCCGTGCACTCCGCGCATTGGGAAGTACAGTTCGCCGCGCCGAGGTGCCCGGGCGCGACGGCAAGGCGCTCTTTCGACTGGCCTCCCGCGGCGTTCCTGCTCGTGAGCGGCTGGCGGTCTGGCGGCGATCGGCAAGCCGAACCGGCTGAGATCAACCATCATGGTGTCTGGCGGCTGGGTCTTCTTCTGGGGATTGGTCGGCGGAGTACTCGCAGAATTCCTTTCTATCAGCAAGCATCGCGGTGAGGCCGTCAGAGATTGGCCGGCGAAGGTTCGTCTGCCGAGCTACTGGGTCTTCGGTGTCTTATGGGTGCTCGTCGGAGGTCTGCTCGCGGTCCTCCTTTCGAGCATGGAGGGTGTGCGATTCAACGAGCTGGTCGCCGTTAACATAGGAGCGAGCGCACCTCTACTCGTTGAGCGGCTAATCGCGAAGGCTCCTCCTATTGATCTCGGCAAGGTTGACTAGACTGGCGCGGCTTGCAGAGATTCTTCTCGTGGCACGGGCAGGAGATTCTCCACGTTTGATCGGACGACTGCGCGGCGCCCCCGCGTCACATCGATGAGGCCTTCGGAGAAGAGCATCGCTACAGCTCGGTGAGCGGTTCCCGTCGACACGTGGTGCTCGGCCGCAAGTTGGACAACCGTCGGGAGACAGTCGCCCGCCTTGAGGGTGCCGGCGAGAATCGAATTGCGGAGCACCGCCGCTACGCGCTCGTAAGGGTTACGTTGCTCGCGTTTCGCCGCGTCCGGACGAGGAACGATACTAGCGATTGTGTCGGCCGCACCGCGATCCGCCTTGTCGACCCAAGCCACGTAGAAGCGAAGCGTTGTTGTGGCGCTTCCGTGTCCGAGTCGGCCGGCGACGGTGCGAAGGTTCACGCCGGCCGTGAGTAGCTCAGTCGCTGAGTAGTGGCGCAGAGCGTGGAGTCTTGTGCTGCGGAGACCGAGCCGCTTTGCGAGCCGACGGTACCGCTGGCTAACAGATCGAGGGGTAAGCGGCGTCGACCCGTCCGGCGAACCGGAAAAGACGTACACAGCGGCCGGCAGGCGCACACCCAGTTCGGCACATTTCGCTCGGCAGCTATCCAGATACGCCCTGAGTAGAGCGATTGTGTATTCGTCCAAGGCGATGCGCCGCTTCTGACGACTCTTGGTCTTCTTCCGTTTTGCTGTGCGGCGCGTGCGAGAGTAGCTGAACTCAATTGACACGAGGCCGTGGTCGAGATCGAGATCGGTCCACTGCAGGCCGCAGATTTCACCGCGACGAGTGCCGAGGACCATTGTTAGCCAGAGGAGCAATCCCCAAGCCGGGTCACGCCACGCCTCGTTCAGCAGTTTTGCTGCCTCGGCGGCCGATGGCGGATCTGGTTCGGCTGGCTCGAACGCGGGTGGCTGAGCAATCGCGGCCTCGTTGACGCCTAGATACTTCCACTTCACGGCACGGGCGAGGGCGGCACGTAGGATGGAATGGATCTTGCGCACGGTGTTCGGCGCTAGCGGGGCACATTTGTGGTCGGGCCGGCGCGTTCCGCCGCACATTTCACGACAGGCAGTGAGCCGTGCGTAGAAGCTCTCCAACAACTCGGCATCGACTTTGGCCGCCTGTAGGTCGTAAAGTGTCGGCCGGATGTAGAGCCGGATAAGCTCCTCGTACCGCTCCCGGGTGCTATCCTCATGGCGGGTAACCTGGAGCCACTTCTCGATGATTTGGCCGACGGTGACCTTCGACCGAGGGTGCCGTTTCTCGTCCACCTGGCGCAGGAGTCGGGTCAGCGCCTCCTCGGCGTCGCCCCAGGTCGGAGCGGTCTCCTTCAGGTACCTGGGCTTGTGGGTCAGTGGGTCGATGCCGGCGTACACGACGGCCCGGAACGAGCCGTTCGGGCGCTCCTCGACGTGTCCCCTGCGACGGTGTGTCCGGGTTGCCATGCGCACAGGCTACGCCGGGTTCATTCCCATGGTCATTCCCACGGAACGCTGGATCGAGCCATGTGTCAGACCCGACTCCTGGTCGGAGGCGGTGGCCCCGGCAGGATTCGAACCTGCGACACCCGCTTTAGGAGAGCGGTGCTCTATCCCCTGAGCTACGAGGCCGTGCGACGTCGGGCCGCGTCGAGTGCGGCCGACGTGCTCATCGTAGGGGCTGCGTGACCGT
>WNGE01003088.1_pt1 | contig 20673 bp, 22 predicted proteins | sample 5400651 | NCBI WGS metagenome assembly WNGE01 (sample SAMN13153370, study PRJNA577476) | soil metagenome | isolation source: 60 cm soil or saprolite under grassland replicate 2 | place: USA:California | collected 2016-06-15 | reverse complement strand
TTTACGCGGAAATTTTGACACCAAAGTTGTTTTTCCTGTCGAGGGCTTCACGAGCGGATCGTACGAAGACAAACTTGATGGGTTGTCGCAGATGGGGTCGAGCGCATAAGTCAGGTGGATTTGATTCAAGGAGAATTCAATTCAATCCTAGCATCACCATACGCTCACCTAATCACCCTATCCGCCCTCGCCAGTACTCTCTGCGGAATCGTCAGGCCGATCTGCTTCGCCGTTTTCAGATTGATGATCAACTCGAACTTTGTTGGCTGCTCTACAGGCAGATCAGCCGGCCTCGTGCCCTTGAGAATCTTATCGACATAGGCGGCCGCGCGGCGATACATCTCAGGGAGACTCGCTCCATAGAACATAAGTCCGCCTGCGTCCACGAACTCACTGATTCCATACATTGCGGGCAGCCGGCTCTTTGCCGCAAACTCTACGATCTGTTTCCGGTGTGTAGTAAGCAAGGGGCCGGTCAGCACCATAATCGCTCCTGCATGCTCCTTAGTTATCGCCGCGAAAGTTTTCTCGAACTCGCCGGGATCGCGAACCTCCTGGACTCGAAGCTCTATTCGCAACTGTTGCGCCGCCACCTCCATGGCTTTCAGCGATGCCCCGCCCTCTGTACTAGCTGGAGTTGAGAGAACAACGATTCGTGATGCTTTCGGCACGGCTTCCTTGAGCAGTTCAAGCCGTTTACCGGTTAATTCTGTGCCGAGAGCGGTTAGACCTGTAATGTTTCCGCCCGGCCGTGCGAGACTCGCGACGAGTCCGCTTGCGACCGGGTCTCCGGTTGTCCCGATAACAATCGGGATTGTACTGGTCGCGTTTTTAGCCGCAAGAGCTCCCCCGCCGGAGGCAGCGACGATCACGTCAACATTAAGACGGACGAGTTCGGCCGCGAGGTCAGGAAAGCGCTGGGGCATCCCTTTCGCAGAGCGGTACTCGATGACTACGTTCTGGCCTTCGGTGTAGCCGAGCTCGCGCAGACCCTGCCGAAACGCCGCAAAGTACTGCGGTGACTCCAAGGGAGAAAGGAAACCTATCCGGGAGACTTTCTTCGGCTGCTGCGGCTCGGCTATGCCTGCAACGGTGAGCAGTACGACTACAAACAGGATTGATAAGACACTAGATTTCTTCATTGCACACACCATTCGTTATGTATCACGCGGGCGCTAGTAGAGAAAAGTGAGATTTACGCCCGAAGGCGACAGGTATTCGTCGAGTGGGAAGACCAGATTCAGCCTGAGATCGAACTGAACGACGCTTCAGATCGATCTCACAGAAGGAATGCTTTAAAGGAGAATCAGTTCCATCACAGCAGAACGGACCTCTCTTGGAGTCTTGAGGTAAGCCGAAACTTAGGCTGCATAGCGGTCTCAATCTCTGCTACTTTATTTGGTGCCGCGCTTGATTACAGAAGCGACCTCGGCGACGCGCTTGCCCAGGTCACGAGCGTCTGCCAGTGTCCAGTTTTTTTTCAATAAGACAAAATCGATGGAACAAGTGAGTCGTTTTTGGTTATGGGACTCTCGTTTTGAGAATCCGTCGGTTGATGTTGAAAAGCGGCTTCCGTATTTGCCCCAGGATTAACGCGACGGCTCTGACCCTTGTCTGGACATCCCCCCTCGACGGACGGTTGACCGTCTTTTTGTTTTTCTGCCCAATAAGCTTTTCGTCGCTCTCGGGTCTTTCGCTTCATCTCTGCGAGCTCGGCTAACAGCAGGCTTTTGTTATTGCGCTGATGGACATGGGCCGGGGTGAAATTCATCAGTGACTGATGGGGCCGGGTGTGGTGGTAGCTTTCGATGTAACGGCCCAGTTCTTCTCTTGCCGATATCTCATCGGGATAGTTTCCCACCAGATAGATTTCTTCCTGCTTCACCGTGCCGTAGAACCGTTCGGTCAGCGCATTGTCCGTCGGCCGTCTAACCCGAGCAAAGGACATCTCGGCTCCCAGACTCTCGAAGAATTCCTGAGTGATCCCCGAGGTATTGGGCGAGCCTCGATCCTCCCGGAGCTCGGGCTTTGTCTGACTGTGAATCGATATCCCTTGGCTCTTAAGCCCCGCCTGGTAGATCGCTTTGACATTTCCCGCATTGACCGTCGGCACCACATCCCAGGCTACGATCCAACGCGAAAAGAAATCGATCACCGTCAATAAGTACCATCGCAGTCCGCCCACCCGCAGCTTGGTCCAGTCGCATCCCCACATCAGATTTCTCTGCCAGACCTCGTAACGAGGATGCTTCCACGGCGCTGCCCGCCGTTCGTAGGGCTCGATCTGTCCTTGCCCTTTTAGATGCCCGTAGATCGCCGAGGCCGACAGATACACACCCCGCTGTTGCAGCACCCCCTGGATGTGCCGATGGCGGTACTGCGGGTATTGCTCTTTGACCGCTTCGATTTGTCCGCGTTCCTCGACCGTCAATTCATACCAGGTTGGCCGCTCTGCCTTCTTCTCCCCGTTTCCCTTCTTCCACCGATAGTAGCTCGACCGTGCCACTCCCACGCTGCTCAGCACTTCGCCAATCGATCGGCCCTGGCTCCGATGCGTCTCGACCAACTCCATCACCGCTTGCTTCTGAGTGGCCATTAGCCGTCCGCCTTCTCAATCCAAGTTCATCTCTTTTTTTATCTCGCTGATGAACAGGGCCTGGTTGAGCACGACTTCCTTGAGCTTGCGGTTCTCGGCTTCCAACCGTTTCATATTAGCCGACTTCAACGGCCGGCTATTTCTCAACGAGGCCCGCACTCCCACCTCCAACTGCCGCTTCCACTTGTGGTACAGCGATTGGGCTAGCTGATGCTTTGCCAATCCTTCTTTGATCGTCTTACAGCGCTCAATGTCTTTTAAAATCTCGAACTTCTGTTCCGGGGTAAATAACCGCCGCACCTTCTTCACCTCCTGTGCCTCTTCCATGTCGTTCCTTGCCTCCTCTGAACGACTCACTTCTTTACCCCATTTCTGTCTCATTAGTAAAAAAACAAGTCACAGTTCCTTGTCGTCAATGCCCGGCGAGGTGGGTCCCGTGCTTGCACTCGCGCTAAACCCACCGCCTCCGCTGACGACTATCATCTGGTTGAGAAGCATCGCCCCGACGATGGTGAGTATGGTGATTTCCTTCCCACTGGAGATCGACGCGCCGGTCGCAAACGCCCCTCCGACCTTGTTACCGATCCTGCGTTCTTGGGACAGGCGGAACTTGAGGTTCCAGTTGTCAAAGAATGTCTTCACCTCGCCTGACATGTTTCCGAAATAAACCGGCGATCCCACGATGACCGCGTCGGAGGACAACAGATCATCTGCTGCTACCTCGCCCACCCGCTTTAGAACGACGCTCGTACCTGAGACAGTCTTTGCCCCCTCGGCGACTCCCTGGGCCATCTTCTCGGTGTTCCCGGAAGCCGAATGGTAGACCACCAGCACCGTCACCGGCTGAGGGTCGGCTGCTTGAGTCGGACTGCCGCCGAGAAGCTGCCGCCAGCAATACGACACCCGCCTCTTTAAGGAACTCTCGCCCATCCATATGCGTCCTCCTGATGGGATTGTGGAGATCTGCCCTTATGTCATCGCCGCGATAACGTGTCAATGTGATTTTCAGGAAACGTGATTTTCAGGACGTAGGATGGAGTTGAACGACGCGTCAGTTCGATCTTACGTAGGACTGCTTCAAGGAGAATTCAATTTAATCGTGATGGTCGGGGCCAGAATTCAACGCTAGTGTACCTTTCAAGATTTCCCGCGATTGAAAATTGTTCTCTGAGCAACACCTGACTCACCGTCTTACTCGTTACTTGTTATGGTAAGCGGCTCGCCTTAAGATAATTAGGAATGAATACTGGCACCCCCAGCAAGGAAGAAGCCCGGCCATCTGAGCCGACGGTAAATTCCAATCAAATCGTTCGGCAGCCGTTGTGGTGGGCCTACGTGCTAGCGGTTGTCAGTACCTCGGCGACCATGATCCTACTTCTGAGTCTCGATGCCTGGACGCCCAACCGGCCAACGCTGATTCTTTTTGTGATTCCGATCATACTTAGTGCGTACGTTGGCGGTGCGGGGCCGGGGCTGCTCTCAACTGTTCTTGCCGCCGTGAGCACATACTTCTTTTCGAGGCCGGCGGACGTCCTCTCCTATTTAATTTCATTCGATTTCGTCCAGTGGTTAACCTTGATCGTCGCGGGCATACTCATCAGTTTACTCAATGAGGCGCTGCATCGATCCCGTCTTCGCGCCGAGCTGAGCGAGAAGCTACGGCTTGCAGAGAACACCGCACGACTAGCGGACACTGAGCGGCACCTGAGCCTCGCACTTGATGACGTCACCAGGAGATCGAAGCATCTCGCCGTGCTTAATACGATTGGAGCTGCGGTCAGCCAATCTCTCGATTTAAGCGTTGTCGTTAAACAGGCGGTCGATAAGATCGCCGAAACGCTTGCCTTTGACGCGGTCTGGGTTTATGAACTCGAGCCCCGGACAAGAATGTTGCGAATGATTGCCTGTCATGGACTGAATGACCAGATGGCCAAAAGTATGGCAGAGCGCAGCATAGACAAAGGTATCAGTGCCCCCGTGCTAAAAACGGGCACGCGACTAGTCTTCGAAGATTTGCAAAATGATGCGCGTTATCAAGAACTGAGTCGGGCAGGTACGGTCGCGTCCCTTGGTTTCAAGGCGGGTGCCGCGTTTCCGATTCGGACCAAAGACAAAATCATTGGAACGCTGCATGTGACTAATCTTACAAAACGTCATTTTGCCTCGGAAGAACTACAGCTGCTCGAGTCCATCGCTCAGCAAGTCGGCGTGGCTTCGGATAACGCTAGATTATTTGGAGAACTCCGAGAGGCCAAAGAACGCGCAGAGTTGTCCGATCGTGCCAAGTCCGATTTCCTCGCTAATATGTCGCACGAGTTGCGCACCCCCTTAAACGCAATTATCGGCTTTTCTCAAATGCTCGTGGATGAGAAAGCTGGTCCTCTGAATCCGGACCAAAAGGAATTTCTAAGCGACATTTTGAAAAGCGGCGAGCATTTGCTCATGATTATTACCGACGTGCTTGATTTGGCTAAAGTTGCGAGCGGGAAGTTGGAACTGAAGCCGCAAAGTTTTTCGCTCCGGGAGGCAATTGCCGAGACATGCGGCATTGTTAAGCCGATGGCGGATGAGAGAAATGTTGCCATAAACGTTGACGCGCCCGTCGACAACGACATCGTCAGTTTGGATCCACTCAGGTTTAAGCAGGTTCTCTATAATCTGTTGTCGAACGCCATTAAGTATAACTACGATAATGGCAACGTCAAAGTTGCAGTCTCAGTGGACGTCGACGAAAAGCAGATTCGGTTACAAGTAACGGACACGGGTATAGGCATTAAAGAAGAGGATTTGCCGCGCATCTTTGACGATTTTATCCAACTCGATATTAGCACCACGAAAGTTCAACAAGGAACGGGGCTGGGTCTCTCGCTAACTAAAAAGATCCTCGAACAACAAAAAGGCTCAATTACCGCCGAGAGCGAAGTTGGCCACGGCAGCACGTTCACTGTCGTTCTTCCAGTAGCTGCAGAGCCATACGCAACAAGTTCATGAACATGCCGGTTGAGATGGGTTGATCACAAGAGGAATGTCAGTTCGCTGACTAGGTTCGTCAATGGCCGCACCTTCGGCCAGGCACTTCGCCGGCATGTAGCCGCTGGCCGTCTGAACGATAGGCTCGGGCCTGAGATCACGATTAGAGTGATTCGGCTTAAGTAGAAAGTTGGGCGTCAGTGTATCATCATCGATGATAGCAGAAGAGCCGGCCTCGCCGTACTTCCCTCCAATGGAGCAAGGCCTCCTCTTTTTTCCCTTTTGAAACGGTTAAAACTCCATCAGGTCTTTGGCGATGAGCACCTGCCCGGAAAAGTGTTTCTTCACCTCCTCGGCCCAGGGCGTGTAATCGTCAGTACCGACTCGTTGGGTCAGGTGCGTGAGCACCACGGTATTCGGTTCAGGCTTGATTGCCAGCTTGGCGCATCCGGGAGGAAACGTCACGAGGCCGGTAGATGTCCACGCGGTCCGCCCCGTAGGACATCAGCCCACCGGCATCTACAAATTCTTTGCTGCCGTACATCGACGGTCACCGGCTCTTTAACGCAAAGCCCGCGATCCGTTTTACGTTAGCACCTATTAGCGGGCCCGAGGGGTGCACATAGAGTCCATCCGGGCGCTGCTTATTCAGCGCAGCCAAAACCCTATCGAAGAGTCAACTTCAGTGCACGCGCCGCGACTGGGTGATCCTCTTTCACCTCGATCACTGGCTGGAGCGGATGCTGGCTCGTGGAGAACCGCGACACGGGCAACTTTGGGGACCTGCTTCTTTCAGCAGCTCCAGCCGCTTCCCGCCCAGCTCTCTGCCAAGGTTTGTAACCCCGGTGACGTTGCCGCCGGGACGGGGAAGGCTTTCAACTAAGCCTGCCTGGACAGGATCGAGCCCAGTGCCCGTCATAACGATGGGAATCGTCTTGGTCGCATTCTTCGCCGCTGGAATTATCCTGTTCCATCCTGCTACCACGATGATATCAATCCTGAGACGTACCAGATCGGCGGCAAGCTCAGGAAACCGATCGCTGTTCCCCTCCGCATATCGGTACTCGATGGCGATGTTCTGTCCTTCTATGTAGCCAAGCTCGCGCAGAGCCAGCCGAATTGCCTCGGAACGGGCGGACTCACGAGCTGGATCGATCCCCGATAGATACCCTATCCGGTGAACTTTCTTCGGCTGCTGTGCCTCCGCCATGACCGCAACAGCAAGCAGTACCACTACAAATAGGATTGATAAGACACGAGCTTTCTTCATTGCGCACACCATTCGTTATGTATCACGCGGGCGGTAATAGAGAAAAGTGAGATTTACGACGGAAGGTGAGTGTTAAAACCAATAGCCTAATTCACTGGGTAGTAAGATTGCTCTTGCTGCAGCCCAGCGTGCGGCATGACCAATGCTAAATTACTCTTTCTTAATTTGCTCAGCAGGGAACGATGCGACAGGCAAACTCATCGGATTTTGATATAGGAGTATTCAGTTCAAGGAGGGCCGGCGACGCAAGCCCGCGGTCGCTGCACTGGGCGGTTAGCCGGGCTAGCCGAAGACCACTGGTGGCACGCCCACAGTGCCACCCGCGGCCACTCCTCGCCCGCAAAGGGTTAGTCGTGCGCCCGGTAGAAGAAATACTCGGCGGTGTAAGGCACTCTCGTCACCTCGCCTGGGAAGTTCCCGGGATCGGTGGGGGCGTTCCCGCCCACGGTGTTCACCCGCTGGATGAACGTCACCTGGTGGAAAATACCAGGGCCCTCGTTGAATACCGCTCCCAGCAACAGCCAGGCGATGGCGTTGGGGTCCGGGGTGCAGCGGTCGAAGACCATGCCGACCACTTTGCTGCCGCTGACGCTCTCCCAGGTTGGACCGGCATAGTGGATGCCGATTTTACCCTCATCCCCAGTGTCGGCGAACAACACCGCCTCTGGCACCAGGAAGATCCAACTCGTGCCGTTCCAGCGGTAGATCTGCACGCCCTCGGCGTAGACATGAAAGGCGACCTTGGTCCCCGCGGGCACATGCAAGTTTTGGCAATTACCCAGGTCCGGGGCCCGATTATCATTGCTCGGGTCCGCCCCTGCAGGAGCGACGAGCGTGAGCAGGAGCAGTGCCAGGACCGCCAGCATCAAGTCGACGGAGTGCAAGCGGAACGCGTGTGTTGTTGTTGAACTGTTCATCATGACCCCCTTCTCTCCTAGCGGACAGCGGCAATGGGTTTGTTGCCGCCTAACGCCTCGTTCATACGATTCGATTAGGTGGATGGAGAATTCATTCATGTTGGCTCAACGAGGCACACAATCACATGCACGTAGCAACGACGCCAGCCGGTCTCATAACTCGCCGCATCTCTCTGACAGCCTGAGGCGCATCCGGGATAAAGCTAACGATCAAAGCCGAGAGACAGCTGTTGAACGCGGCATCTGGAAATGGAAGGTCTTGTGCATCCCCTACCTCGAATCTCACGCGAGGGTTCACGTTACGTGAGCGGGCGTACTCGATGAAACCTGTAGAGGCGTCGAGGCCGACAATTCTAGAGACATCTTTGTTTTCCGCCGCAGCAAAAGTCAGCGATCCTATGCCGCAGCCCACATCGAGCACCTCACCGTGAAGACCGACAAATTCAACAAACAACGGAACCAAGAGTTTACTCTACCTTCCCATCCGCTGCTCGTACGCCTTTGCGTCTTCAAACATAGATATTCCTTTCGCCTGACGTGGTGATCCTTCCCTCGCTCTGAGTTAAAACCTCCGGTGAGGAAATATCGCCCACAGGCGAGAATCCGTCAAGCACTGTGAATTCGCGGGTGGAACTGCCAGCCCGGTGCAGGATTGAATTAAACGACGCTTCGAATCAATTTTGTTAGTGGTTCGCCGAGAGTGCCGCGTTACGATTTCAAGGTTGACTCGTCGCCACAAGGCTGCAGCGCGACTAAAAGTTTGGATGGCGGAGCCGGAATAACACGCCATGCCGGCTGCTGCGAGAAGGTTTCCGAGCAGCACAGCTGGCCAGGCCAGCTCATAAAGAACCGGCTCAGCAAAGACGAACGCTGTGCCGACAAACCCAAGTTCGAGAATTAGAAAAAGCAGCAAGAAAAAGGCGAGATGGGGTTCTTTCCAGTCCATAAGAGGAGATACGCCGCAATCTCGCCCAGCACCACAAAACCCAACGCATGGACTCATGTGTACATCAGGGTCAGCTTCAAAGAAAACTGCACTCCCTTAGTGGAGGAAAGAGCTTCTGGCCCGAGGAAGAGCCCGGTTCCCAGGACAGTGGGCGCGTAAAAAGGTAGGCCGCTGACTGTGTCGATAAATAGCAACCAAATGGCAATGACTGCCGCTCCAATGATACCAGCAATAAGGCCGTCCAAATAGCGCATAGCTCTGGTCGTCATTCTTCATCCCCTTTTCTGGCGTCGTTTCCCACACGGTCAGCATCTGAGAAAAGAAAAAGGCCAGCGCACCCTGCGATCCAAATCGCCGGAGCGGCGGGCCCTAAACCTCTCTTGTCATTTCCCCTCCAGGAAACGTTTTGCGTTCCTTCGGCGGCCTCGGATCACACTAGAAGCCTTCTCAATGATGGGGGGAGGCTTGTTACGTGGGCGAGCAATATCACATGGACAGAGTATTTTATTTTCAAGATTCAGTTTAACCACGTTTTGGCTCGTCCAGGGCGGTGTGAGTCCAACCGTGGCGCTCTGTCATCGATCACATCGAATTGAAGGAGAATTCAGTGCAATCAACTCGCTGTCCGGGTCCGCGACGATTTCACGGCATTATTCGAGCGCGGCTTCCGGGTCGACTACGATTTTTTGCGCGAGCGATCAAAAACTATCAACCGACCCTCCCCCTTGATCGTTTGTATTGTCTAGAGTTGAATACTCGAACCCCGCAGACTCACTACACGCATCTGAAGGACGACCTACTGGACGAGATGGTGAATCGCACACCACTTTACGAGCAGCCGCACTTCAAGGACATCCTCAAAGGCCGCGCCGCACAGCGCGACGGTATCTGGAATTACCAAAAGCGAGCGGCATCGCCGAACCAGTGATACCATTGTGAATCGAATTAGTAAGCGTGAGGCGAGAAAATCTAAAATGGTCCCAGCGCCCGCCTAAAGCCTCGCCGAAATATAGCTGACTGCGCTGTTGTACTGGCGATTGAGATCGGTGCGGAGAGCAAACACATCTTCCGCGGCGCATTTTTCGTAGCGGCAGGCCAGAGCCATGTCGATCGGCTTGAGGTCGAGGCCGAATGGTTTGACTTCATGGAGATATTCGACGGCGCGGTCATTGGAGTCAACTGCGAGGTTATCCCAGGTGTAGATCAGGCGCGCGGCGTAGAGGATCGCGCGGATGTAGGGCTTGCGATCTTTGGGTTCAAGACGCGTAAGGCTGCTGAACTCCGGCAATCTGGACTTCCAACTGCGCTCGATGTTTTCGCGCTGTTCGTGATGAATCTCGTCTTTGCTTGGACGGCGAAAAGTTGGCTTGATACCGCGCAGTAGTGGAACTCCATGATCAAGCAAGTCGAGCCGGTCGATCACCGGCAAACGGCCCCAACTAAATTCGGGATTGCCCCAAAATACGGAAAGCTTCTTACCATACTCGGCATCCAATGTTTTTGCTTCAGCGATGAGCGCGCTGATTGTCGCAAGCGGCTCGCTGCAATTCAGAAGCAAACCAAGGTCGATATCACTGTAAATATTGCTTAAGCCGCCGTGAGCGAGGCTCCCGAGCTTGTAAGCTTCAACCAAGTTCGGACCGAGCTGGGATTTGAAATGTTCGGCGACCCGACTAACAAAAGCCAACAATGCATCCATCACATCACCCTTGTCATCAACCACCAACGCCTATAACCCGAGCCTCTCGCTCGATGCAACCCGTCAGAGTTTTCCAGCCAAAGATTCCGTTTGGAATCTGGACAATCTCACAGCCTTGGAGTAAGGGGAAGCTAACTTCGACCGAAGAGTGAGAAAGGAGCGATAGTCATGGCTTCAACATTAATCACCGGTTTGGGCCTAGTAGGCACCTCCTACGCGCAGCACGCGGTCAAACGGGGTGAAACTGTCGTGTTTTATGATGTCGCGCCGCGAAAGGATTTTCTCGCCCACAAGCTCGGCAGTGCCAATGTCGTCGTCGTGCAGCGGGACGTGCGTGACTTGCCGGCGCTGATCGAGACTATTCAGAAACACAAGTGCGATACCGTGATCCACACTGCCGGCCTTATCGGCGGCAAAGTCGCCAATCCGATTTACTCCGGGCTGCAAATTAACGTGATGGGTACGATTAATGTTGCCGAGGCGGTAAGGCTCACCGGTGTAAAGCGGCTCGTGCAGATCAGCACCTTTGGCATCTACGATCGGCGCAAGGGAGAACCTAATCCGATCGATGAAGATTTTCGTCGCGGGCCAGGTGAAGCGTACGGCAACTCCAAAGTCGCCAAAGAGCTGATGGTCGAGGCCTACCAGCGTATGTTCGGTTTCGAGCTAATCGTCCTGCGGCTCGCGAACGTTTACGGCGTCGGTCACTTCGCAGGCGGCTCGGGCGGCGGGGAGATGATCCAGAACATGCTGCAGACCGGCATCAAAGGCGGAGTTGCAAAGATTCCGCAGGAATCTGCCCGCGACTTCGAATATGTTTATTACAAGGATCTCGGCCGTGCTCTCGACAAAGCGGTCACGACGTCGCTGAAGGAACCGGTTACCTTAAACATCGGCACCGGCGTCGTCATCAAGTTCGACGACTTAGTCGGCCTGGCGGAGAAACTCTTGCCGAAGCTCCAAGTTGAGATCATTCCGGGGACCAAGCCGCGATCGGCCAAGCAACCAATGGTTATCGAGAAAGCCAAACAAGTGTTGGGTTGGAGGCCGGATTTTGATATCGAAGCGGGCTTCAAAGACTATATCGAGGAGCTTAAGGCGCTCGGTTAACTGAGTAGAATTCACCGCAGTGACGCAAAGCACGCGCCCCCACCTCTTTCCTTCCCCGCACACGCAGGGAGGATGAAGGAGGGGGCGATCTTCGTGCCTCGTGGTGAATTTCTTTCTTTGCGTTCTTTACGGTCAGATTGCTATCAAAGCGTTAGCACGCCGCGTTTGCCGCTCTTGTGTGTTTTGTAGCGAACGGTTTCGCCGTCGGTCTCCAGAGTGATGGCGCCGTCTTCGTAGGTGCTGAGAACTTGCGCGCCGCTGCCTCGATAACGCCCGACAACTTCCTCCCGCTGGGGCTCGGACCGGCTCCGTGCTCCGGCCGAAAGCACCGCCAGTCTGGGTTGAACGGCGGCGATAAATTCGGCCGTACTTGCCGTGGCGCTGCCGTGACGCGGAATCTTTACAATCGTACTGCGCAGCTCATTGGGTTTCTGCGCCAATAACGTTTCATCGCGTTTATCGATATCGCTTGCGAATAAGTATCGGACCTTGCCGTACTCGAGCCGCACTACCACCGACGCATCGTCCGATTTATCGGCCGGCGGAAACAAGACGCAAAGCTTGACTTCGTCGATGATGCGGCACGGTTCCCCGTCACTCATCGGTACACGGGTGATTCTTGCTTTCTCCAGCGCATCTTCCAAATCATCAAAGCGACTCGTTTGGCCTTTCCCGGGTCCGCTCCAAAATTCTTGCGGTGAGAATTCGTTGACAATCGTCCGCATCCCGCCGTAATGGTCGATTCGTGAGTGACTTACTAGCAGGAAATCCACTCTGAGGATCTTCCGCGAACGAAGAAATGGCGCGACGATGCCATCGCCGGTATCGAATTCACCGCTAGCCGTGCCGCCGGCGTCGATCAATAAGACCTTTGAACCCGGCAACTCTACCACGGCCGCATCCCCCTGGCCGACATTGAGATGGGTGATGCGCAATTCCTTACTGCGATGTCGCTGGTCCCACCAATATGCGCTATCTGCCGCGAGCAAAACAGCGGCGACCATCAGGACGATCACTACGCGCACTCTGTTGCGCAGAATGAAAAGGCAGAGGAGCAATCCGTAAAGACCCACGACCTCGATCATGTTCGGTGACGGCACGGCGACGTTGGCCAGCGGAAAGCGTGCAAGGCCATCGACCATCCATATAGTCAGCGATGTTAGTTTCTCCGCCGGTCCGGTAAGCAGAGAAGCGAATTCCGGTGCGGCGACGGCACTAAATCCGAGGAGTAGGCCCACCGGCACAACAACGAAACCCACCAGCGGAACGATTAACGGATTGGCAACAAATCCAACCAGAGATAAATGGCCGAAATAGTGGGCGATCAACGGTCCGGTACCGAGCGTCGCCAACAATGGCACAGCCAGGTGCATAGCCATTTGCCTGAGCCGATGCTGGATCCAACTTTTCTCCTGCGGCAGTTCGTCGCTTTTAGTCACAGCAAGCCAATCGTGAACCTTGCGCATGCCCCAGATGATGAACAGCACCGCGAGAAAAGATAGCTGGAAGGAAATATCAGCGATGACGCCGGGCCATACTAATGCGATAAGTAGGGCCGCCAATGTGAGACTGGCAAACACTTCTTCCTCGCGATCGAGCAACACGGCTAATTCATACACACCGATCATAATCGCCGAGCGCACGGTGGGAACCATCGCGCCGGCAAGCGCCGTGTAGAACAGCACCGCAAGGAAGGAAAAGAAAGTGGCGAGCTTAAGCAAATTCCAGCGCAATAATAGAAATGTGCTGAAGGAACAGCCGTAGCGAATCAAGACGAACACGACCAGCCCGAGCATGGCAACATGCAAGCCCGAAATCGACAGCACATGATTGACTCCGGCGGCGGTGAAGGCCGTGCGCATGTCTTTACTAATGGCGCCCATGTCGCCGACCACCAGCGCTTTGATCAATGCCCCATGGTCTTGAGAAAAGCTACGTTCGATGAAACGCCGAATCTCTCGCCGCAAATCTTCGATGAATGCCCGCAATCGCCCAGGCTCTCGCGCCAGCAGCTCGACTTCCTGGTCGTTATCAAGAAAGCCTGTTAGGTAAATTTCTCGCCGAGCCAAATAGGTAGCGTAGTTGAAGCCACCGGGATTGCCGCTGTCCTGCGGCACAAGAGGAACCACCCAAAACCGCACGCGGTCGCCGTAACGCCAATCGCGTCGCGTGGTGCGCAAGCCAACAAGGAGATCGCCGGTGATTTCCTCTGCGCCGGTTGGATGCCAGATCCGCTCGGCGCGCACTTGCCATCGGGTGCGGTTCGTCAGTCTCTCCGGTTCGTGTCGCAGCGTGCCTTCCAGATAGAGGCGGTCTCCTCTTGTCATGACTAAACGTAAATGATTCTCGGGAAATTCCGGAAAGAGCAGTTGCAGATGCCGCACATAGCCCACAGTGAACGCGAGCATGGCGAGAGTAATCAGGATCGCCCAACGGCGCCGGCGCCGTGAGACGACCAGCGAAAACGGTACTAACGAAACGAAGCCGGCGTGCGGCGGAATCGACCATGGCGCCGTGGCGGCCGCCTGGCCGAGGAGGAGACAAAGCGTCGGGGCGATCAACCAAGCCGAGGGATATAAACTCGTCGCAGCTTCATGCGGCTGTCGCCCCTGCGCCGACATAGTTTTTGTATTACTACGCCTGATGTTTGCAGTCTACGCAAAATTTGGCGTCCCAAGGTCCCGGATTGCACTGCGCTCCATCCGGGCTACGAAATAGGAGCGAAGCGGTGCGCTGAGCGCACCCTACAAAAAACCTTCGTGTCCTTGGTGTCTTCGTGCTGAAAGGTTCTCCTTTGGTTGCGGCCCTGCCGCGCTGGTTTATTGTTGTGGCGCGCTGCGCAAAGTTTGCAGAATGTCCTGGGCAATTTTCTCATTCATCGACGGCACCTGGAGCAATTCCTCGAGCGTCGCCTCCTCGATGCGTTTGACACTGCCGAAGGCGCGCAGGAGCGCCCGCTTTCGCACGCCGCCAACGCCGGGAATGCGGTCGAGAGCGGAAAAGAGCGTTTGTTTTGAACGAAGCTTTCGATGGTGCGTAATGGCGAAACGATGCGCTTCGTCGCGCACCCGCTGTAAAAGAAACAGCGCGTTGGAGTTGCGTTTGAGGATAACCGGATTGCTCTGTCCCGGCAAAAACACCCGTTCCTCGGATCGTTCGATCTCGCTGCTCCGCGCCGCGGCTTGCACGCGCATCTTTGCGAGCCCGACCGCTTCGACGCCTTCGATACCAATTTCAGCCATCGCCGTCAGTGCCATCGCCAGTTGTCCCTTGCCGCCATCGACGACGATCAGATCCGGCAGATCCGCTTCTTCCTTCCCGCGGGTGAAGCGTCGCTTGAGCATTTCCAGCATCATGGCGAAATCGTCGCCGCCGGAAGAAGCGTCGACCGTGCGAATGCGAAAATGCCGATAGAGGTTTTTGTCCGGCTCGCCGTCAATAAAACTAACCATCGAGCCCACGGCATGGGCCCCGTGAATCATCGAAATATCGAAACACTCGATGCGCTGCGGATAGCGCTTCAAGCGCAATTGGGCTTGCAACTCGCGCAGCATTTTCTCTCGGGCTTTTTCCTGGTCATGGCGTTCGGAAAAGCTTTGTTTGGCATTGTCTTGGGCCATCTGGAGCAGATGGCGCCTGTCGCCGCGCTGCGGGCAAAGAATCTCGACTTTCTTGTCTTTGCGTTCGCCTAGATACTCTTCGCGGGCCTCGCGATCCTCTAGAGAGACCGGCAAAAGAATCTCGTCGGGGATGAATCTGTGGCCCTGATAGAATTGAGTTAGCAGCGAGCCGCCGATTTCTTCATCGGGAAATTCGAGATCCTCCAACGAGTAGGACAAATTATCCGTCAATTTCCCCTGGCGCACGAGCAAAACCTGCACTTCGATAAAGCCGCCTTCGCGGTAAAGACCGAATATATCCTGGTCGGCGCCCCAGTGAGCAACCATCCGTTGCTTCTCCAGGGTCTTATCTATCGCTTGAATCTGATCCCGAATCCGCGCCGCTGTCTCGTACTCCAACGCGTCCGACTTCTCCTGCATGCGTTTTTTTAGCTCATCAATGAGTTGCTGCTGCTTGCCGTCGATAAACAGCATCGCCTGCCGAACCTGCTCGCGATAGACCTCCTCGGACACGGGGAGAACGCAGGGAGCCATGCAACGTTTGATCTGGTACTGCAAGCATGGTCGGCTGCGGTTTCGAAAGTTATGATCGGTGCAGTTGCGCAGTTGAAAGTGTTTCTCGATAATATCGATGGTTTCCCGTGCGGCGACCGCCGAAGAGAAAGGACCGAAATAGCGATTGCCGTCCTTGACGATCTTCCGAGTCGCGAGGATCCGCGGCCAGGGGTGTTGAGTAGTGACTTTGATGCTCAGATAACTCTTGTCGTCTTTGAGCCGGATGTTGTAGCGCGGCTTGTATTGCTTGATCAGATTATTTTCGAGAATCAGCGCTTCTTTGTCGTTGCTGGTGACCAGCGTTTCAATATCTTCGACGCGCCGCACCAAAAACTGAATTTGCGATCGCTCGTCCGGACAATTGAAATAGCCGCGAACGCGGCCGCGCAAATCCTTGGCCTTACCGACGTAGATAACCTTGCCGCCCCTGTCCCGCATCAGATAGACGCCCGGGCGGGAAGGCAAATTAGCTAATTTATCCTGTATCAAACCCATCGAGTGTACCGGCAATATTAATGATAACACACGATCGACGACAAAACGCCCCGATTGCGACGCGCCATGAGCCTACCAAGGAACACCTTTTCAGCGAAATCGTGCTAGTGTCCTGACCCAGAAGTTGAAACCTAATTCCATCGTCATTCCGGGCAAGCTGGCAACAACTAGCGCGACCCGGAATCCAAGATTTTCAAAGACTTCTGGATTTTCACCGGCATGACGGCAAATACCGGATGACTTATGCAACGTATTTTAGTTACACGACACTAGATTATTCGGGAATCTTTGGCTGTCGACAGTTCGACACGCGTGTCAACGCTCACGCATCGGCGCTGTCTTTCGACGCCGGTTCGCGTAGCGCCAATTCTTGAGCCTGCAGTGCGTGAATCCGATCTCGCAACTCCGCCGCGATTTCAAACTCCAGTCGCTGGGCAGCTTCCTTCATTTCCTTTTGTAGCTTGCGAATCATCCGCGGCAACTCAGCCGCGCCGTACTTGGCTGATTTTTCGGCTGCCACGGGAATGTCCACGTAGTCCGCATCGTAGATCTTCACCAGCGGCGAACCCAAGGCTTTGATTATCGATTGCGGCGTGATCCCATGCTTTCGATTAAAGGTCCCCTGCAAACGGCGGCGCCGCTCGGTTTCATCGATCGCCCGCTTCATCGAGTCGGTCATGGCATCGGCGTAAAGAATAACGGTGCCGTAAACATTGCGAGCCGCCCTGCCGATGGTCTGAATCAGCGATCTGTCCGAACGTAGAAAACCTTCCTTGTCAGCGTCGAGAATTGCCACCAGCGAGACCTCGGGCAAATCCAATCCTTCCCGCAGTAGGTTGATGCCGACCAGCACATCGAATTGTCCCATGCGTAATTGGCGAATGATCTCGACTCGTTCAATGGTCTCGATGTCGGAATGAAGGTAGCGCACTTTCACGTTCAAATCCTGATAATACTCCGTCAAGTCCTCTGCCATTCGCTTGGTCAATGTGGTAACCAGCACTCGTTCCTTGCGCTCCACACGCTTGCGGATCTCGTCCAGCAAATCATCCACTTGGCTGCGCGCCGGCCGGACGATGATGGCGGGGTCCATCAATCCGGTCGGTCGAATGAGCTGCTCAACGACGTTACCTTCGCTCCTTCCTAGCTCGTAGTGTGCCGGCGTTGCCGACACGTAAACGGTTTCATTCATCATCGATTCGAACTCGTCGAAATTGAGCGGCCGATTGTCGAGCGCAGAGGGCAGACGAAAACCGTATTCGACTAAAGTTTGCTTGCGTGAACGGTCACCGCGATACATGCCGCCGACCTGCGGTACCGTGACGTGGCTCTCATCGATGAAGAGCAAAAAATCACTCGGAAAATAACTGAGCAGCGTCGGGGGCGGTTCGCCCGGCTGTCGTCCGGTCAAGTGGCGTGAATAGTTCTCAATGCCTGGACAAAAACCCATCTCCTCTAGAAGCTCCAAGTCGTACAGTGTTCTTTGCTCAAGGCGCTGCGCTTCCAACAGTTTACGTTCGTCGCGCAGCTCCTTGAGCCGTTCTTTGAGCTCCTGCCGAATGCCGAGAACCGCCTGTTTCATGCGATCTTCGCCGGTTACGTAATGACTCGCCGGATAGATCGTTGCCTTGTCGACCCGCCGAAGCATCTTTCCCCGGATCGGATCGATTTCGCTGATCGATTCGATAGTCTCGTCGAAGAACTCGATCCGCAAAGCCGAACGGTCTTCGTAGGCGGGAAACACTTCGACGATGTCACCACGCACGCGAAAAGTGCCGCGGTGAAAATCATAGTCGCTGCGCTGGTATTGGATATCCACCAGCTTGCGCAGCATTTGGTCGCGATTAATGATCGTACCCTCTTCGAGGTAGACCATCATTTCAAAATAGGCTTCCGGCGAACCGAGCCCGTAAATGCACGACACGCTGGCGACGATGAGCGTATCGCGCCGTTCGAGCAGCGCCTTGGTCGCCGAATGGCGCAGCTTGTCGATCTCATCGTTGATCGACGCATCCTTCTCTATATAGGTATCCGTCGACGGCACGTAAGCTTCCGGTTGGTAATAATCATAATAACTGACGAAGTAACGAACGGCATTTTCCGGAAACAAATCACGAAACTCGTTATACAGTTGTGCGGCCAACGTCTTGTTGGGCGCGATCACGAGCGCGGGCTTGTTGACCTTGGCAATAACGTTCGCCATCGTGAACGTCTTGCCCGAACCGGTCACGCCGAGGAGAACCTGATGCCGTCGGCTGGCTTCCAGGCCCTTGACCAGTTTTTCGATAGCCTGAGGCTGATCTCCTTGCGGATTAAAATCGGCGACTAGCTGAAATTGTCCCGTGTCTCGATCACGAATCATCTCGATGGTCTCAAAGCGCTCCCCTGGCGGGCCGGGATTCAACATGCGTCGGATCAAAGCAGCCAGCACTTTCCCCTCTCCACAACGTCTTCGTGGGGGAGAGGGCAAGGGTGAGGGGACGTTCCAGTGCGTATGGCTTTAACACGCCCAAACTTTTATTTTCGCTGACTCGCATACAACTTATCGATATAGCCGCTCTTATCGATTTCTGACAAAGGTCCGGAATCGATGAAATCGCCGGGCTTGTATTTGGCGAATTTGGCATCGCCCTCGGCGAGATGCGTAATCACCGCTTGAACCGCGCTATCGACGGCATAAGGCTTGGATGGAATATCAGGGCCGTAGTTCCATGACACTTCCAGCGCCTCGCGATCCTTAGTGCCGAGAAATTTGCCGAGGATCCGATACGTCTCTTCGCGGCGAGTCTTAAAGTGATGAATGCCTCGAACTATCGCGCGCATGGTCCGATAGACCAGGTTGGGATAGCTCTTCACCACCGATCGCCGCGTGGTAAAGGTCGAGCCTTGATATTCAATCTTGAGGTCCGCAAGATTCACCAAGAAATTCATGCCCGCCTTGCGCGCAAATAGAGTCGCGGGCGGCGACAGCATGGTCGCTGTCACCCTGCGCGCTTCCAGAGCAATCCACATCGCATCGTTGCTTCCCAAGTAAAGAAATTTGACGTCTTTATCGGGATTCAACCGGAGGTGCTGCAGCGCTGACCTCGCGTTCTTCTCGTATGCGTCTCCCGGCCTTTGCAGACCGATGACCGCGCCAATCAACTCTTTGGCGCTGCGGATTTCCGGATGGCTCACCAGGGTCATGCTGGCATAACGCGTCAACCCGCCGAGCATAACGACGTCCGGCGTCCGCACCACGACTGGAATCATTAGAAACGCGGACATGGTCGCAAAATCCGTATCGCCCGAAAGTAAAGCCATCGGTGATACCGCACCGGATGTACGAACGACTTCCACTTGTAGTCCTTCGTCGCGGAAAAAGCCGGCTTCCTGCGCCAAAAACGGAAGAGAGTGAGTTACCGCACGCGCCGCATAGCCGATGCGAATCTTATCCTTTTCCGCTTTCCCTTGAGCGGCCGCTCCCGTGGTGAATAAAAGGAGAAAACCAAAAGAGAATATCTCCAGAAAACCCCAATTAAACTTCACGGTGAAGCCTCCGGCGATGCAAACCTGACGGGAATTCATGGCGAGACTAATCACGTGAGATTTGAAAGGTTGAAAGCAAAAGCCGCCGCACTGAAGCGGGAAGTCTTCGCTCTGTATCTCGCTGCCCGCGATCCGCGCACGCCGTGGTATGCCAAAGTCTTTGTCGTATGCATTGTCGCGTACGCGCTGAGCCCAATCGATCTGATTCCAGACCCAATTCCGATTATTGGTTATCTCGATGACCTGCTGCTACTTCCCCTCGGAATTTACCTTGCTCTTAGAATGATACCGCCAGAGGTCTTGACAGAATGTCGGGCGAAAGCGGCATCCACGAGGGACAAGTTGCCACGCAATTGGTGGGCGGGCGTGGTGATTGTTCTATTATGGCTAGCTACTCTGATGCTGGCGGGATTCTTTGTGATCCGATTTTTTCTCGGCAACGAAAAATCAGACGCGCGATTGGGCTATTAGAATGATAAGTGAAAATTTTGATTTAGCGACCGTTGGGCTTCGAGATTCTTGCCAAGCCTTCCGGGCTGACACTAACTAATCGACCCGGCTGACTGAACATGATTTTCGCGACTGTCGGCGAGATCTCCTTGCCGAACAGGCAAAAGCGCTTGCCACTTTGATATTGGCCGTTGGCCCACTTGGCAAACTCAACCGCTGTAGGCGTGTGGCCAATATCGGCCGCGCACCGGCGCACGATGAAGCCGAGCATCATTTTAGATTCCCCACTCTTTATGCTACGCACGTCTGCCATCAGGTGAATCTATAAAAGATATCCATCCGGGTTGCAAGAAACGCTTGGACCATTTCCCCACACCGTTCGCTTTTCTTGCCATCAAATTTGTCCGGTGGATCAAAACAAATAGGAGATACGCGCCAGAATCAAAAAAGCGAGCCAATCATCGTTAGCTCGCTTTTTTTACCCAATGGCGTCAAACAACTGTTAATCGGTCATATG
>WNGE01008686.1_pt1 | contig 20674 bp, 21 predicted proteins | sample 5400651 | NCBI WGS metagenome assembly WNGE01 (sample SAMN13153370, study PRJNA577476) | soil metagenome | isolation source: 60 cm soil or saprolite under grassland replicate 2 | place: USA:California | collected 2016-06-15 | reverse complement strand
CGCTGGTTTGGGCGTGAAATCAATGGCGACCAACGTGACAGAAATGTGAAACCGGCGAGCAATTAGGGCGACGATGAGCTACGAATTACGGCAAGAGGAACCGTTGGGCGACAATCTTCGCCGGATCTGCTGTAAACAAATCAAGGACGCCGTCGCAGTTGCGAAAGGCGAGGTGGAAACTGACGACACGCCCGTACATCAAATGCGCAAGCATTTGAAGAAGGCGCGCGCAGGTTTGCGATTGGTGCGCAAGGAGATTGGCCGCGGTCTGTTCCGGCAACAAGACCATGCTTTGCGCGATGTCGGACGGCTGACCTCCGAAATCCGGGATGCGGAAGTGCGTTTGCAGACCGTGAGGGAACTCAAAGAGGTGACCCACAAACGTGGGCGCAATTCCTACGGAAAGCTCGAAGGGATGCTGATTTTGGAACTGGAAAATTTCATGGCAGCATTCGCAGAGTGGCAAACACAGGCGGTCCCAACGTTGGAGCAAGCGGCCTCAACAGTTGATTGCTGGACCCTGGGACAGTTTAACTGTAAGGAGCTCCGCTGCGCTGTGCAGGCAAGCTATAAACAGGCGCGAAGGGCGCTCGCTAAAGCAACAGCAAATCCGACCGCCGAAAATTTTCACGCGTTCCGAACCAAGGCAAAAACGCTTTGGTATCACTTACGTATTCTTCGGCCGGTCAATCCGGTCGTGCTAAAGACCTTGAGCGACGACCTGCGTTCGTTAAGTGATCTGCTTGGTCGTGCGCACGACTTGAGTTTCCTCGGCGCAAGGTTGCGGAGCGAACATGGAAAATCGAAATGGCAACGTGAAGGTCACAGGTTGCTCGCCGTTATTGAAGTCAGCCAGGCCGATCTTCAGCGCGGCGCGGCGGAGCTGGCGCAACACTTTTTCGCCGAGCGCCCGCGCGATTTCGGCTGCCGTATCGCCACCTGCCTCCAAGATTGGGATGGTAAGTCCTCGCACTCGCTGGCGGAAGCGCTCGTCACTTAGATTTTCGAGAAAATTTTGGCGGGAAAAGCCAGAGCAGTTTTCCTTCTTCCGCCTCGGGATCGATATCGAGCAGGGCCACGCCGGCTTTGGAAAGTTTGAGCGAAGCGCCGGTCAATCCAGAAATGATATTTGTGAAGTCCGGTTCGTGGCCCACGAGAATCAAAACTTTTGAGTGATGCCGCTTTAGTACCGTTCGCAGCTCGCTCACTCCAAAGCCGGGCGCGAGCAATTCGTCTTCGCGCACCTTGGCCTTGAGGTATTCCGCGGCGATTTTCGCAGTTTGTGATGCACGGGGCAACGGACTGGTCACAATCAAATCCGGGGCCACCTTGAGACGCGCGAGAAACTTCGCGACATCGCGCATTTCTTTTTTACCAAAATCAGTCAGCGGACGCTCATCATCGGATTTTTTCCAGCTCGGCCAATCGGCCTCACCGTGACGAAGGAAATAAAGTTGCATCCGAAGAATAGTTACAAAGTTAAAAGAGTTCCAAGGTTAAAACGGCAGACGATAGCGCTGACGATACTATTTAACATTGCAACCTTTTAACTTTTTAACTGTTTCACATGATCCGCCACTTCGCCCGGCGGGTCCATGGATCGACTTGCCAAAGGCGGACGCCACCAAGAAAAGCGTTTCGGTTGTGTCCCAAGTCAACGCCGTCCGGCAGCTCATCGAACTTCTTCGCGCTGCCGCCGCCAAGAACGACATAATCGGCAATAAACGACTTCTTCAACGAGAGGACAGCGCGAAGCACTTCGCGTTTCCACGCTTTTTCGCCGAGCTGTTTCATTCCTGATTTGCCGAGATAATCCTCGATGATGTGACCGTTGCCGTAAGGCAGATCGCCGAGCTCCAGCGGGAGCACGTTCGTATCCCAAATCAATGTCGATCCCAACCCGGTGCCCAGTCCGAGAAACAACATGCGGCCGCCGCGAAAACTGCCCAATGCCTGCATCGCGGCGTCGTTAATGATGCGGATCGGTTTGCCTAACGCCTTTTCGAGATTGAAGCGTGTCCATCCTGGACCCAAATTTTTGGGTTCGCTCATGATGCGGCCGTTTCGGACTGGCGCTGGAAATCCCATTGAGACGGCGTCAAATTTCCAATCCTGCAGCAGCGGTTTCATCTGGGCCAGCATCTCCCGCGGGGCGAGGTCCGGACCGGATTTGAACTTTCGCTTTTGCGCACGCGAAATCATCAATTTCACGTTCGAGCCGCCGACGTCCATGACGAGAATTTTTTTCTTCACCCCGTGAGATAACCGCGGGTGCGATTGTGTCCCCGATGATGCGTCGTATTTCACGGGGTGAACGGCTTTTCCGAGGCTGTTGAGGGCGCAGCTGCGTCTTTATGCACGACGGAGATCGGTATCAATTTGTCGGCGCGCTTTTGCTTTTTCGAGCCGGTAAGCTTTTTCATACGCTCGCGAGACACTTCACGAAATTGCCACTGCGCCTGTCGGCTCGGCTCCGGACCTTCCGGCTTCAATCGACGGTAGGTGCCATTCGGCTGCAGCTCGCGCGCCTTCACGCGATCGTTCAGGACCGTTGGAATCACGTCGTTAATGATCTGATTGCGCAGTGCAGGCGTCTCGATCGGGAACGCGACTTCGATTCGTCGGAAGAAATTTCGCGGCATCCAGTCCCCGCTCGAAAGGTAAACCAAAGGATCTCCAGCGTTTTCGAAATAGTAGATGCGGCTGTGTTCGAGAAAGCGGCCAACAATGCTGATGACGCGAATGTTCTCACTGAGATCGGGAATCTTCGGACGCAGACAACAGATGCCCCGCACGATCAAATCGACAGTTACATCGGCGCATGAAGCTTCATAAAGTCTTTCGATCACCTCATGATCGACCAGCGAGTTCAGTTTTGCGACGATACGCGCCGGTTTTCCGGCGAGCGCGTTATCTCGCTCGCGCTCGATGCATTTGACGAGCCGGCTCTGCATGTCAAACGGCGCGACCATCAATTTTTTCAGGCCGGGATAACCAGCAAGACCGGTGAGCGTGTTAAACACGGTTGCCACTTCCTCGGTCAACTGGGCTTCGCTGGTGAGCAGGCTGAAATCGGTATAAATGCGCGCCGTCCGCGGATGATAATTCCCCGTTCCGAGATGGACATAATGACGGAGTCGGTCCGCATCGCGTCTGACGATGAGCAGCATTTTGCAATGCGTTTTCAAGCCGACCACGCCATAGATCACGTGGGCGCCGGATTCTTCGAGCCGCCGCGCCCATTGGATGTTCGTTGCTTCATCAAATCTCGCGCGAAGTTCAACGATTGCCGTCACTTGTTTGCCTGCATTCGCGGCATCGATCAGCGCCTCAACGATGGGTGAATCACCGCTGGTCCGATAGAGCGTGATCTTGATCGCCAGCACCTGAGGATCAGCTGCAGCTTTTTCGATCAATTCGACGATCTGATCGAAACTGTCGTACGGGTGATGCAAAAGGACGTCCTGACGCCGCAGCACCTCGAAGAAATCCACATGAGGCGGAAGCGCGGGATCGCGCGCCGGCTGAAACGGACGATCCTTAAGTTTCGCAAACGCATCGTTGGCAACCAGAGGCGCGAGATGAGTCATCGTCAGCGGACCATCCAGTTTGTAAGCATCGGCTTCGGTTAAATTGAAGAAGTCGAGGAGCAAGCTGAGAAAATCTTTCGGACAATCAGCTTCGACCTCGAGGCGCACGGCATTACCGCGGCTCGAGCGCCGCAGTTGCTGCTCGATCATACGCAACAGGTTCTCCGCCTCCTCGTCATCGATGTACAGGTCGCTGTTGCGGGTCACACGAAACGCATGCGCGCCATCGAGAATTAAACCGGGAAACAACTCGCCGATGTACTGTTTGATGAGCGACGCGAGGTAAATGTATTCCCACGGCTCGTTCGCGCCGGTGCCACGCGGCAAAAGGATGAGCCGCGGCACGACTCGCGGCACCTGCACGATTGCGTGCAGTGGCTCGCCCCGCCGGCGCGTCTTTGCTCGTACGAGCAGATTGTGGCTGCGGTTCAAGAGATGCGGGAATGGATGGCTGGCATCTACAGCCAGTGGCGTCAGCATCGGAAAAACTTCCTGTAGAAAATAACGATGCGCCCAGGCGGCACGTTTCGCGGGCAGCTCCGAGATTTCCCGAACGTAAATCCCATTCTTCGCCAGTTCCGGCAGCAATTCATTTTTCCAGAGCGTATATTGCTCGGCGAAGAGTTCGCGTACTGTTTTCTGAATGCGATTGAAAACCTCCGTCGGGCTTAAACCGTCGGGACCAAGTTCGCTCGTCTGGCTTTCAATCTGCTGTTTAATTCCGGCAACACGGATCTCGAAAAACTCGTCGAGGTTCGAGCTGAAGATCGTAAGAAACTTGACCCGCTCGATCAGCGGCTGCCTCTGATCCTGCGCTTCTTCCAGGACGCGCCGATTAAACTCGAGCCAGCTCAGCTCGCGGTTGATAAAATTTTTGGGGTCGCCAAAACGCTCATGCGCGCTTTGTACGATCTCTGGAGTGGCGATCGCATTGGTTTCCTCTTCAGTTCGAGCAGTGGCCTGAGCGTCCGCCATCTCTCAACATCGACAACAACTGCGCATACGCAATGCGTTCCGTCTCAGGCCGGCGCCGTAACAGTTTGATGCCTGATGTCTTCCGCTGCAGCGGCGTAAACGGCGTCCTCGGCAATGTTGGTAGCGTGATCGCCGACGCGCTCAAGAGCACGGCCGACGAAAATCAGATTCAAGTAGCCGCGCAGTTGCTCAGGATCCTGCGCCATGCGCTCGACGAACTTGTGGCTCACGCTGCGGTTCAATTCATCCAGCGCATCATCGCGCTGAACCACTGCTCGTCCAAGGTCGACATCTTCCCGAACAAAGGCGTCGACGCTATCTCTGAACATCGACATCGCATGCTCGTACATGGGCCTGGTCAATTCGACTTCGGGCAACGGCGGATGTTGATTCAACTTCCGCGCGCGCCGCGCGATCGTGGTTGCTTGATCCGCCATGCGCTCGAGGTTTGACGAAAGTTTCATGGCTGCTACGACACGGCGCAGATCGGATGCGACCGGCTGAAACCGCAACAAAATATCCACACCGTCCTTATCTATTTCCTCGTCATCAGCGATTGCGTTTGCGCAAAGATTGTCGTTGCGCTCGAACAACCCTTTCATCGCTCGCTCGAGGCTGCGCTCAGTGAGCCCGCTCATCATTAGCACATTATTGCGCAGCGAAGCGAGCGCTTCGTCAAACGTTCCCAGAATGTGTTTAGGCGCGATCATAACAAAGATATTGATTTTCCATTAACCAAATCGCCCGGTGATGTAGTCTTCCGTCCGTCTTTCGCTTGGATTGGTGAAAATTTTTGTCGTCGGCCCAAGTTCGACCAGCCGGCCAAGGTAAAAGAAGGCCGTGTAATCGGAGATCCGGCCGGCTTGTTGCATGTTGTGGGTGACAGTCACGATGGTGTATTTAGTTTTTAGTTCGTAGATCAATTCTTCGATCTTGGCCGTGGCGATTGGATCCAGCGCCGAACAGGGCTCATCCATAAGGAGCACTTCGGGCTCGACTGCAAGCGCGCGGGCTATGCAGAGCCGTTGCTGCTGGCCGCCCGAAAGACTCGTCCCCGGTTTGTGCAAATCATCTTTCACCTCGTCCCAAAGAGCAGACATGCGAAGCGATTTCTCAAGACGCTCGTTAAGAAATTTCCGGTCACGCACACCGTTTAGCCGCAGGCCGACAATGACATTCTCGCCGATCGACATTGTAGGAAAGGGATTCGACTTTTGGAAAACCATGCCGACCCGGCGTCGAACGATTGTGGGATCGACAGCGCTCGAATAGAGATCCTCTCCCTGAAGCAGCACTGTTCCTTCCACTCGTGTCTTGGGGACAAGCTCGTGCATGCGGTTAAGCGCGCGGATGAAAGTCGATTTTCCACAACCGCTCGGTCCGATGATCGCCGTCACGGCATTGGAGGCGATATCGAGCGTCACATCATCGATGGCTCGTTTCTCGCCGTACCAGATTGAGAGATTCTTGACTTGAAAACTGCACGCTGGCACCGGCTCTTCTGCAGACGCCAGCTCCGCTGGCGGTTCGACGCGCTCTAACACGCTTCGATCAGGTGTTGTCATGGTTAAATTATCCATCTGCACAGACGCTAGACGACAGACGCTGCACGCCCCCGCGTCAGGATTCTAACGATTACGTTAACGCAAAAAACGCCCATGACGAGCACCAGCGCGCCAGCCCAGGCCTGACGATGCCAGTCGTCATAGGGCGAAATCGCATAGGTGAAAATCTGCAACGGAAGCGCAGCGATCGGTTGGCTGAGGCTGTGATTCCAAAACCTGTTGCCGAAAGCTGTAAAGAGAAGTGGGGCCGTTTCGCCGCCCACACGGGCAAGCGCGAGCAGAATCCCGGTGATGATCCCCTTTGACGCAGTCTTCATCACAATATGTACGATCGTTTTCCACCGGCTGACTCCGAGCGCGAGCGCCGCCTCGCGATACCCATTCGGAACAAGCAGGACGACTTCCTCTGTCGTGCGCAAGATCAGGGGAATCATGATCAAGGCCAGCGCAAGGCCACCGGCATAGGCCGAAAAGCCTTTGAAACGCAATACTACCAACCCGTAAACAACGACGCCCCATGTGATCGATGGGATTCCATTGAGGACGTCAGCCAGAAATCGCAGGACTGAATTGATCCGCGCGGAGCCATATTCCGCAAGGTAAACGCCGCCCAAAACACCAACTGGAATTCCAATCAGCCCGGCAAGCGCAAGCAATTCCAACGAGCCGACTATGGCGTTCACCATACCGCCCCCGACCGCTCCGACCGGCGCTGGCAATTTCGTGAAAAAATCCCAGTTCACCGAACCGGCGCCATGAATGAGGAGATAAAAAAACACCAGACCCAGTGGCGAGATTACAAGGATAGCGGAGACGAAGGCGATGGTGCATGCCAACGCGCTTTTGATTTTGCGCCACGTGTGCTGATGTGCTGTTTCGAAACGCATGGCTATTGCACCGCGCGTGTTGCAGATTTTGTTGCGATGGTTCGCAGAAGCAGTTGTGCGAGGAGGTTCACCAAGATTGTTACGCCGAGGAGAACCAGCCCGATTTCGAATAACGCCTGAAGATACATATCGGTCGTCGCTTCGGTGAATTCATTGGCCAGCACGCTGGCCAGCGTGTATCCGGGCTTGAATAGCGACGCAGCGATCTGCGGCGTGTTGCCGATCACCATCGTGACAGCCATCGTTTCACCGAGCGCGCGTCCCAGACCGAGAATGACGGCGCCGAATAATCCTTTTTTGGCGTAACTCAGCACTGCGATCCGGGTCGCTTCCCAGCGCGTCGCGCCAAGCGCGTACGCCGCTTCGCGTTGCAAATCCGGGACGCTCCGTAAAATCTCCCGCGAGACCGAAGTAATAATCGGCAAAATCATGATCGCGATGATAATTCCACCCGCGAGCATGCTTGGCCCGTAGATCGGCCCGCTGAAGAACGGAGTCCAACCGAAGAATCGCTTGAGGAACGGAAACGGATAATCGCGCAGCCAGGGAATCATCACGAAAATGCCCCAGAGTCCGAGGATGACACTCGGAATCGCCGCCAACATTTCGATCAAAGACACGAGCGGCTGGCGAATCCAGAGCGGAGCAAGCTCAGTCAGATACGCTGCTGTTGCGATGCTCAAGGGCACCGCGATCAATAAAGCGATTAGAGAAGAAACGAGCGTTCCGTAAATGAACGGCAACGCGCCGAATTGCTCCGCGACTGGGTCCCAGATTGATGTGACGAGGAAATGAAAACCGAATTTTTTGATAGCGACCGAAGACCCAATCCAGAGCTGCCAGCCGATTAGGATAATCAGCACGACCACCGCCAGCGCCATCGCGAGCGTAAGCCATTCGAATGCCTTATCGCCAAAGCGGGATGGAGACCCCATGCGTGCTTGGACGGAGCGCCCTTCCACCGCTATCGATGCGGCCACAGCCATAAAAACTTAATACTATGATTAGCAGCGGCAGGCCGCTGCGGTACACGCTCGATTACATCTTGATTTCGTCGATTCGTTTGAGAACGCGTTGTTGAAGGGTGTCGGGCAACGGCGCATACTGCAGATCGGTCGCCATTTTCTCGCCATCTTTCGCCGCCCATTTTAAGAACTCAACGAGCTTCTTACCTTTCGCAGGATCTTTCTGTTGTTCGTAAACAAGCAGCCACGTCGCGCCCGCGATCGGATACGCGTCTTTGCCCGGCGCGTTGGTGATCGAGAACCGGAAGTCGTCGGGAATTTGCGCCGTGGCCATCGCCGCGGTGATAGATTCGAGCGATGGCTTTACAAACTTCCCAGAAGCATTCTTCACCTCTGCGTAAGGCATTTTATTTTGGACTGCGTAAATCAATTCCACGTACCCGAGCGCGCCGGGCGTCTGCTTAATCTGCCCGGCCACGCCTTCGTTGCCTTTGCCTCCGATCCCAGTCGGCCAATTCACGGACGTGTTTGTGCCGACTTTTGTTTTCCATTCCGAGCTGATTTTGCTCAGGTAATCGGTCCAAATGTAAGTGGTCCCGCTCCCATCAGACCGGTGCACGACTACGATTTCCTGATCCGGCAATTTCGCACCCGGATTCAACGATGCGATTTTTGGGTCATTCCATTTTTTAATGTGGCCGAGAAAAATCCCGGCAATCGTATCCGCATCAAGCTTTAACGCCGGATTTCCAGGCAAATTGTAGGCGACCACATCCGCACCTGCCACCGTTGGAATGTGCAAAAGTTTCCCCGGGGCTTTGCTCAGATTGTCGTCGCTCATCGGCCCGTCCGACGCGCCGAAATCCACCGTTTGCGCCAGGATCTGCTTTTGTCCGCCGCCGGATCCGATCGATTGATAATTAAATCGCACCGAAGGATCGACTTTTGCGTATTCGTCGAACCACTTCGAGTAAATTGGATACGGGAACGTCGCCCCCGCGCCGTTGATCATCATCTGCGCCGAAGCGTTCGCGCTCAATCCCAACGCGATCGTTAGCCCAAGAATTCCTGGTAGTTTGGTCATGCGACAAAATTGCCGCAAGCCGATTCAGCTGGTCAAAATCTTTGCTGTTACGTTTGTGTGACAATCGGCAAAACCATGCGAATCGTCGTGCCTCTCTCCAATTCGCTTTCAGCTTCGACGTGACCGCCATGGAGTTGCGCGATGTGTTTCACGATCGCGAGGCCGAGACCGGTGCCGCGGATATTTTCGGCAGTGCGCGCTTTATCAACGCGGTAAAAGCGCTCGAAAATGCGCGGCAAATCTTCTTTCCCAATGCCGATGCCTTTATCGCTTACGCTAAGCACAATTTCTTTATCGCGCTGTCGAGCTTGAAGTCTGATCTCGCCATGCTCACACGAATATTTCATGGCGTTATCGAGCAGATTGTAGAGAGCCTCCTGCAGCCGCGCGCGATCAGCGCAGATCGAGGGCAACTCGGGCGCAACATCGGCGATCATATTGAGATGTTTGTTTGCGAGCTTCTTTTCCCAGTCGCGAATTATCTCTCCGAAAAACCTCGACAGATCTACTTTGCCCAATTGCAAATCCGGATTGGCTGATTCCAATTGCGCAAGCGTAAGCAGGTCCTCCGCGAGGAGGTCGAGGCGTTTCGAATGGCGTTCCATGATGCCGAGAATTCGAGAAAATTCCTCACGCGAAATTTCCGGGCTATCGAGCAACGTCTCGATGTAGCCACGCAAGATCGACAGTGGGGTGCGCAATTCGTGCGAGACGTTAGCAACGAAATCCCGCCTGACTTGATCGATCTTCTTGAGCTCGGTGATGTCGTGAAATAAAACCAGCGCTCCGGTGATCTCGCCTGCGTCGTTCCGTGTCGCGACAGCGTCGAGCTCGACTTGTGAACCGTCCAAAGCCAATTCGCTGCGAACTGGCGCACCGCGATTGAGAGCATCGTCAATGAGCCGGTCGAGCGTTACGTCGCGGACAATCTCGAGCAGAGGTGTCCCTTCTGAAATTTCCGGCAGCGCGAAAAGGTTCCGAAACGCCTTGTTAGCCAAAATTACGTGCCGCTTGGAATCGACTACGAGCAATGCGTCGTGCATCGCAGAGAAAATGGTCTGCATCCCGGATTCGCGTTTTGCGATCTGCTTATTGAGCTGCTGCAAATCCTCAGAGACTTTTTCCAGCCGTAAGCCGAGGCGCTGAGCCTGGACGCCACCCTGAACGAGAAATGTGCGTGGTCGCTCGCCGCGCGCGATTTGATCGACGAGCTCTTCTACCTGTCGCCACGGTGCGATCCACTTACGCCACGCCATCAATGCAAGAGCGCCCGTCGATGCAAAGATCGCGCAGAGCAGAAGCCAAATCATCGGCGCTAGGTTTCCCGCAGTCGATAACCGAAACCGCGGACGGTTTCAACCGCGTCACCCGCCTTGCCCAGTTTTTCACGCAGGCGCCGCACGTGTGTATCCACGGTGCGGGTGTCAATCACGCTTTCATAGCCCCAAACATCGTTGAGCAACCGATCGCGTTCCTGCACGCGGCCCCGGCGTTGCATCAATGTGCGCAGCAATTTGAACTCAAGACTGGTCAGATGCACCTGCCTGCCGTTAACGCGAACTTCGTGGCGCGCAGGATCGATCGAGATCGGGCCGGCGGTCAGGCTCTCATCCGCTTTTTTGCCACGCCGGAAGATTGCGCGAATTCGCAACACGATTTCGCGCGGGCTGAACGGTTTTGTGACGTAATCATCGGCGCCGAATTCCAAACCTACAATGCGATCGATCTCTTCCGCTTTCGCCGTCAACATGAGAATGGGCATCTGGGCCGTTGCAGTGTCGCTTTTTAGAATCCTGCAGACTTCTAGCCCGGACATTTTCGGCAACATCAAATCCAAAATGATAAAATCGGGCCTGTCGTCGCGCGCTTTTTGCAAACCGCTCGCGCCGTCGCCAGCGGTCGAAACTCTGAAGCCGGCCTTGCGCAAATTCAATGAGAGGAGGTCGGCTACGTCTATTTCGTCTTCGATGATCAGGATATTCCTGCCAGATCCAGTTTCCATTGGAGATCAAATCAACTCGCCTCGGCAGTAAATTTCAATCTGAATAGAAGTCAGTTAAAGCGATGAACCGCAAACTTTACTGAATCGTCACATTGTCGTGATGCGCGCCGCAACGCTGGAGTGTGCCAGGCCAGTTCTGGCGTTGCCTCAGTGAAAGGGATCGAGTACAACTGAACAGGTCATGTTTTCAATTCAAAAGCTCATCGGGCGTGATGGAAAGTTTTACGACCTGTTGGAGGCGAGCGCGCAGCAGGCAGACAGCAGCGTGCATCATTTGGTCGCGCTACTCGAAAAACTCCAGCAAAATGAGACGCCCGAGCATCTCGAAGAATTTGCGCACAGCCGCCGCGAAGACAAACGCATCACACAAGAATTGACCGAACAGCTCTCAAAGACCTTCGTCACGCCGCTGGAGCGCGAGGATATCCAGGAATTGGCGGCGGCGCTTTATAAGATACCCAAAACTGTCGAAAAAATCGGCGAACGAATTTTGATCTGCCCAGAGGATTTGCGCGGACACAGTTTTCAAAAGCAAGTCGAATTGCTGGATCAGGCAGCCGAAACCGTGCTAGCGATGGTGAAACAGTTACGAAAAGGGATTGACGCTGGCACCGCCCGGGAAATGAATACGAAACTGCAGAGCATCGAAGGCGACGCGGACAACCTCGAGCTGAATCGCCTTCGCGATCTTTTTCAAGGCAAATACGAACCGAATCAGATCATTTTTCTCTACGATCTTTACGGTTTGCTGGAAAAGGTCATTGATCGCTGCCGCGACGCTGGGAACATCGTCCTGCAGGTGGCGCTGAAATATTCGTAGCAGGCATTCGTGTGCTCACTTTTTTTTGCGTTCTTCTCGGTGCGATCATTTTTGAGTACAGCAACGGTTTTCATGATGCCGCTAACGCAATTGCCACCGTCGTCTCAACGCGAGTTCTGACGCCACGCAAGGCAATCGCGATGGCTGCTTTCTTCAATCTTACGGGCGCATTGTTTGGCGGCGCTGTTGCTTCAACGATCGGCAAGGGGCTAGTGGACACCAATGTTGTCAGCATGACGACGGTGCTTTCCGCGGTGATCGCCGCATTTACGTGGAACATCACCACCTGGTGGTTCGGTTTGCCATCCAGTTCGAGTCACGCGCTCATCGGTGGACTTTGTGGCGCCGCGCTTGCAGCCGCAAAGGGCAATTGGTCCGTGATCAAATGGAACGCCGGCGTGTGGCCGAAAGTTGTTGTGCCAATGATCACGTCGCCGTTCGCAGGTTTCATATTCGGCGCGCTACTGATGTTTTTGCTGTTCGTTGCGCTACAACGTTTCACACCACACTTCGTCCATTCGCTTTTTGGAAAACTACAAATCTTCAGCGCAGCTTGGATGGCACACAGTCACGGCACCAACGACGCGCAAAAAACCATGGGCATCATCACACTGGCACTTTTTACTGGCACGCAGGGCGGCAGCTTCGATCATCTCCCAGCCTGGTTAAGCTTTTTAAAAACGCCCGTTTTCGTGCTGCCTAAATGGGTAATCGTGTTGTGCGCTGTGACCATGGCCGTAGGAACTGCGGCTGGCGGCTGGCGAATCATTCGCACGCTCGGCCATCGCATGGTCAAATTGCAGCCGGTTCATGGATTCGCGGCGGAAACGACTGCCGCGTTAATCATTCAAGGCGCCAGCTACTACGGCATTCCACTCTCAACGACGCACGTAATTTCCACGTCGATCATGGGTGTTGGAGCGGTGAAACGTTTCAGCGGAATGCGCTGGACAGTAGTGGAACGAATTGTCTGGGCGTGGGTTTTCACCCTCCCGGCAAGCGGCCTGATCGGTTACGCGCTCGAACGGGTGCTAGCAGCTCATTAATCCTTCGCGAACAAATCGCTGCGCGCAAACTGCCTCGCGTTTGGAAAAGTTTGCCGAATCGTCACAGTTTCGTCATACGCCTGTAACAAAACGCTTCTAGTCTCGCCCGCGTTCGGATAGGCAGTTCATAACCGAGCGGTTCTACCTCTCGATCCAACCATTAAACACAAGGAGCAATTCATGTTCACTAAAATATTCCTCTTACGGGCAGCGGGCGCGAGCCTGGCTGCAATCGCGTTACTAACTGCGCAGCCGCTGCGCGCGCAGTCATCATCCGACACTGCGCGAATCGAAAAACTCGAGCGCGCGGTGGAGTTATTGGAAAAACAAAACGCCGAGCTGAAAGCGGAGGTCAGCAGCTTGAAGAAACACTCTGCGCCTGCACCTGCGACCGTTGCCGAAGGGAAGACGAAGACGCAAGTCACTTATGACGGAAAAAACTACGTCGAGAAACTCGTGCCCGATTTGGGCGGCTCGAAATGGAAATTGTTTCCAGCTATTACCGAGCTGGAACTCTTCGGTGATATGCGTATCCGATACGAATACCGCGGTGGCCGAACCGATGACACGCCGGTGGCGCCGCCCGGCCCAGGCGTGGCAGGGACACAGGATTGGCAGGAGCGCAAGCGTGAGCGTTATCGTCTTCGCCTAGGCCTTCGTGGAACGCTTCTGGATGATTGGTTCTTCGGCCTTCGATTGGAGGGGAATGCCAGTGGCCGCTCGGCAAACGTTACGTTTGGTGACGACACATCGACTAGCTCGCCGGGCGGTGGCGGACCATTCGCAAAAGGTAGCGACGGTATCTTCGTCGGCCAGGCATATGGCGGGTACAAAGGCTTCCCCGGTTTTATCTTTACTGGCGGCAAAATGCCGAACCCCTTCGTCACTACGCGATTGGTGTGGGACGACGACATCAATCCAGAGGGCCTGGCCGAGCAGTATAAACACACATTTGTCTTTGGAGGAGCGGCGCCTCCTCCGTCCTACAGCAAGGATGGAAAAGTTGTTGCAGCGGGACCGCCATCGGAGCCTTTCCTGAAGCTCGATGTTTTCGCAAACTTCGGCCAATTCGTTTATGACGATGCGAACCCGGAAAATCCGCTAGGGGCCAGGGCCACGACCAACGCAAACGGTGGAACTCAGCTAGTCCCGAACACAGATGCTTTCCTGCTAGGGTGGCAGGTAGGAGCCAGATTTGAGTTCCCGCACATCGTTTACTTCCAGTTTGCGCCCACGCTGTATAATTACACCGGCAACGGCGACACGTTTAACATCCATTATCAGGGCGGTTCTCCCGATCTAACGAACTCAGCGTCGTTGGCGCAGAACCAGACCGGCATCAACAGCCTGTTGGTTTTCGATATGCCGGCCGAAATCGGGTGGAAGGTTGGGAAAATTCCCATGCGTATCTTTGGGGATTTTGCGGTTAACTTCGAAGCCGACGATCGTGCCGAAGCCGCAGGCCATCCGGGCAAGGGCGGCGACCGTTATGCGTACGAAATCGGGCTCGGTATTGGTCAGCTAAAGAAGAAGCACGATTGGCAGATCGAGGCTTGGTGGCAACACACAGACCAGTATGCGCTGGATCCGAACCTCGTCGATTCGGACTTCTTCGACAGCAGGGTGAACATGCAAGGCGTGGTTGCGCGAGCTGGGTACATGCTGGCTGATGCCGTAGTGTTCAACCTGAGCTACGCATATGCCTGGCGGGTCGACGACGACCTCGGTACCGGGGGCATCGGCGACATCGGTATCAATCCAGTCGATCAGTATCAAATATTTCAGGCGGACCTGAGCTTTAAATTCTAGCACGGTTAGGTTAATCAAAGCCCGCCGGGATATAGCTCCCCCCGGCGAGCTTTTCACTACACCGCACTCACTTTTGGCCGGTAAACCAGGGATAACTCAAATAACTATCGCGGTGCCGGCGCAGACAAGTGACCCTTGGTCATAAGCCCCGCCTATGCAGAAAAGCCTGACCTTGCCAACTACGCTACCCGTGTGATTCGGTAACACACCGTTAAACTCTTGATTCAAGACGACACGCTTCTATGATTCGAACGATAGCGAACCAGTATTAAACAAACTGAGAACGCACATATCACTTTTTGGCGCAACTAAAGAACAAGCTGCGGCCCAGGATGACCCTGAATCTCTAGTTAACGAAGGTAATTGGTAATGAAACAAAGCCTAGCCCATCAAACCGGCAACGGGAACGATTAGGTAAGGATTGACTAGATATGTGGCCTCCGAAATTTAGCGATTGCATAGACGCATGCAACGTCGCGCGACGGCGCTGCGAGCGTTTAGTAACGACGGCTCTCGCGCAGCGCGATGTCAACGTGGTCGTGGCGACAATAGTGGTAGCGCGCGACTGCGCCCGGATCGCGACCCTGACAACGCAACTCCTTGAGCGCGGTTCGAAGTACGCCTATCCACTGTGTGACATCTGCGCACGCGCCTGCGAGGAGCTTGCCAAAGCCTGCGACGAGCACCTCGAGATCGAGGCTTTTTCCCGTTGCGGCGAAGCCTGTCGGAAATGCGCTGAGGAATGCGCGAAGCTTGCGAAGCTGAAAAGCCCGCCTAAGAGGTGACCCGAACAGATGCCTCTGTGCCGCGATTTTGCCTGGCTTGCCAAAAGCGGTTTTCGTTAGAGAGCGGCATTAGTAATTACAACTCAATAGACGTCCCGTTTGTAGCGTCTGTCGGTCTTGAGCTTCTCGACGTATTCGTTGGTTTGCGGTTCAGTCTTGCGACCGTGCTCCTGAATGATTTTGCGTAGCGCGGCGTCAACGTCCTTGGCCATGCGCCGCGCCCGCACACGAAGAAGTGCGCGCCCTCGGCATCGAGCCATTTCCAGATTTCGGCCGCGTGCTCCAACATCTTGTGCTGCACGTACGATTTGTCTGCGTGATCGCGTGACCAGGCGAGATCGAGCCGGGTCAAAAGTCCGTCGCGACGGTGCTGCTCAAATTCGTGGTCGTAAAAATAATTACAGTGCCGGTGCTGCGATCCGAAGAAGAGCCAATTTTTTCCTTTCGCGCCGATTGCTTTTCGTTCCTGCAAATATGCGCGAAACGGCGCCACGCCTGTGCCGGGTCCCACCATGATGATGGGCGTGTTCCCGTCTTCGGGCAGACGAAATTTTGATGTATTTGGAAAAACCGGCACGTGCACATCTTGCGCGCGCTCAGCCAAAAAAGCGGAGCAAACGCCTTTGCGCATGCGGCCACGGCTTTCGTAATGCACCACGTCGATGGTGAAATGCACCTGGTCGGGGTGCACCTTGAGGCTTGAGGAAATCGAGTACAAACGCGGGGTCAATTTCGCGAGCTTGCCTACGAATTCCTGTGGCGTCCATGTGATTGAGGGATGCTCGATGAGAAAATCGACTACCTCCATGCCCCAAAGATAAGTATCGAGATCCTGCTTTCGCTCCGGTTTCAGAAGTTCGCTGAGTAATGGCGCCCCGTTAACTGCGCGCTCGGCGATCGTGTTCAAGAATCTCGGCGTCGCTTGAGTGATACGACAATCGCGGAAAAGTGCTTCGCTCAGGGTCGTGTCACCATTGGGACCTCTGACTGGCTCGTCGCCTTTGGCGTCGATCCTCTTGATGATTTCAGCGACCAATGCCGGATCGTTTGTAGGCCAGACCGTCATTGAATCGCCTACTTCGTAGTTGAAGCCCGAGCCTCCGAGATCAAGCTCGAAGTGCCGCGTGTCCTTTTCAGAACCTTCGCCGCACAAACTGCGGTTCACGACCAGCTTTGCCGGAAACGGATTCGGGTGCGTGTAACGCGACGCGACAGAAGTCTCAGTACTCATTGTTAATTGTCGCGCGGAAACTTCGTAGGTGCTCAGCAAACCGCCGTCGCTGCCGATTGAGAGCATGGGACAAACGTCCATAGCGCGCTGCGCTGCGGCAGTTTCTTCCGGCGTCTCGGGTTGCTTGAAAAAATAAACGTAGGTCCCGTCGTCGTTATAGTTGATCAAGTTGGGAGCTTCATCGAGACAAACCCGGCACACGTTGCAGCTGGCATCGACGTACCACGGGCCGGGAACGTTCTCAGGCTGCTTGTTCGCTTTGTTTGCCATCGAATGCTTCTTACTAAACACGTTGCCGTTGAGCAATTGTTTTCCGATTTTTGGTTGGCCGACGAAGCCGGGCTCACGTGATCAACCGCACGGCCGCGCGCGCTAGGTCGACAATCCTCGGGCCGTCATGATCAGTGATAATCCGTAACGGAACTCTGGATTGCTACCTAGCGCGGATTGGACAGGAAATCCGCCCGACCGCCTATTTTTGGCTTGCCTACGAAGGTGTGAATGAAAACACTCACGGTTCCGATACTTCAGTTTGAATTTTTGACGGAGGATTCGACATGAAATTGACAATGCACGGATGGTGGACGGTGGTGCACGGGTTTGTACTCGTCCCGGTGTTCCTGCTGGCGTTTGCCGGTGGGCTGCTCGAGCTGTTGACGCTGCGCCACGAGGGGCTGACGCCGCCGGAATCTAGCCGCGCGTTACACCGCCTGAAGACCCGCGTGTGGGCCACGGCGGCGGTGGTGTGGCTGATGATAATTACCGGCACTTATGTCAGTTATCCGTGGTATCGCGCGAAGTCGCCGGACAGTCCGCGCTCGAAGTTGCTCGCCGCCCACGATCTCGCCGCGTGGCACACGTTCGCAATGGAGTGGAAGGAACATGTCGCCTGGGCGTCGCCGATTCTGGCGACTGTCGTGGGTTTCATCGTGACTTACTACGGCGCCGAACTGGCCGCGCGCAACGATCTGCGTCGAGCGGCAATTGTGTTCTTGGTGCTGACATTTGCGGCGTCGGCGGTCGGTGGCGTGCTCGGCGCATTCATCTACAAGGTCGCGCCCATCGGGTAGGCTGCATCATGACAACACTTCGATTTGAAAAAACCAACGGCCCGGCCCTGGCGGCGATCGTCGCGGCTGGCCTCGGGGTGCTCGTGCTCGGCCTGTGCACGTTGTTGGCCGAGGTGAGCACGGCCACGAACAACGCATTGAACTGGTGGCCGCCCGCCGGGCCGCTTGTCGGCAAAACCGGCGTTGCTGTCATCGCGTGGCTCGTGACGTGGGCTGCGCTCCATCTGGCGTGGCGGCGGCGGGAAGTTTCCTTCCGCGTGTGGTGGGCGGTCGCGTTAGGACTGATTCTGATCGGCTTCTTGCTGACGTTCCCCCCCATTTTTCAGATTCCTCGGGGACACTGACGAAGACATTCGCGTCGGTCCCACAGACCTGAACCTTGTCTACAAAGAGAGGCACGGCTGCCAGCCGATAGACCTCGAGAACTAGCGTATGCTGAAGTAGTACATCCAGCGGCTGAATACGAAGACATTGCACGCGATCAGCACCGCAAAGGAATAGATGAAAAATCGGCGTCCGCGAAGACGCAGGTTCGCGTCGGGTGCGATCTCCCTGGGCTTCAGGCCCAAATCCTTGTAGAGGAAAATCGTCTCGTACAGGCGAATGATTACGACCCAAACGATGAACAAACCCGCAAAAATTGTGGGTTCGGGCATCCAGGGGTACAGCAGTTCGGCGGACGGCTTGCCGGCACTTTGCGTCAGCCACTGCACCCAGGTGCTCCATTCTATGCAGAAGAAGTGGATCACCGCGAAGAGGATGACCAGCCGCAGCCCAAAGCGGTGGAGCAACCACCACCGGCTCGGCCCGAGGAGGATCTTTGCATTCTCATACGAGATGAAGATGAGAAAAATGACCACGAGGGACCCGGCCAGTCCCGCGCCGTACGTGACTGAAGTGAGGGGAATTTCGGACTGGGGAAACGTCAACGGAAGAAAGAAATACGCCGTGACCGGATGAAAGAGCGCGAAAAATCCGCCGACGATGCCGATCTCCTTCCGATATTCGAGCAGATAGTCGAAGGCATCGAAGTAGCGATAGATTGGACCGATAAGAAAGGTGAAGGCAAGAAGTGTCATGCCTACCACGGCGATCACCTTATCAGGGACATAGAATGCGTCGATGCCCGGCGGAGCGTGGAACATATAGGTGCGCTGGACCCAGTAATACCCCCCGTAAAAAACAGTGAGTACCAAAGCGATCAGGATCGACACCACATAGTCATGAAAATTGAACGGCTTGTGGCGTCCGCTTTTCGACCTCTCGTCCTCCTTTTTTGGAACTACAGGATTAATGGCCATGTTTTCTCCTGTCCGCGGATATTCCCCAAAAAACAGTCTGTGTGTCGATAAGTTTTTCGACTCGACAGCAAGGGTAAGGAAGAAGAAGTATCTCCTGCCGAAGATTCAGAGTTTCGCAAAATCGTGAGCAGTCACGAATATGATTCGTCGGGCGAGGGTTTCGAGAAGAAAGCGCACGAACTTCTCGGCGAAGATGGTTTTGAAAAAATGATCGACAAAGTCGGCGGCATTGAAAAGAAGCTCGGAATCGACGAGCTCTCGCAGTCCACGCTGAAAATTTGACCATGCGTCCGCTCCTCGCGACCGAAGCTCCCGCGTCCACAGTTCTTATCCGAATTGTCGTCGGAGGTGTGTTTTTCACAGAAGGCATTCAGAAATTTCTCTACCCGGCCGATCTTGGCGCGGGCAGGTTCGCGAAGATCGGCATCCCCATGCCCGAAACCATTGGACCCTTTGTCGGCGGAATTGAGGTCCTCTGCGGCGCGCTTGTGATTCTAGGTTTGTTGACGCGACTCGCGTCCATACTTCTGCTCATCGACATCAGCGTCGCGATTGTCTCCACTAAGGTTCCTATTCTCCTCGGCCACGGCTTCTGGGGTTTTTCACTGACAAAACTTCCGCGCTACGGATTCCTTAGTATGGTGCACGAGGCTCGGACCGATTTCGCAATGTGGTTCGGTTTGCTTTTTCTGATCATTGTCGGCGCTGGTAAGAAATGGTCGCTCGATGCAAAGTTCGTACCTGCGGCAAGCGAGCCCGGTATGCGGCGATAATTCCCGCACCCGATCGCATTTCAATGTTTTCACGGTTCGCTCTTTTCATTTTGTTTTTGCGGCTATCGGTGCCGCTCAGAACAGCCAGTGATCGGCAGATCGTCGCTCACTGGAACGCATTGGATTTGCGTCGCGAAAACGGATTGGGATCGGGGCCGGACAAGGATTGCAGTTCTTTCCCGACCGACATAGCGGAAGGAGCAAATCAATTTATATCAGTGCAACGCTGATTCGGGCCTGATCCATGCGTTGCTGCTGGTCGATCTCACTCATCTTGTTCGCCCTTCATTACTCGTGTGATCCCGCTTCGCTTACGCATAGTTGAAGAGCGCCATGAATCCGAAATCCATGTGCAACTGCTGATGACAATGGAAGAGCGTCAGCCCCGGATTGTCAGCCACGAAGTCTAATTCGAGTTCCTGGAATCCGCCCAGCATCACCACGTCTTTGATCACGCCCGCCGTCGACTTCCCGCCGATGCGTGTTAATTCGAAGCTGTGTCGGTGCAAGTGCAGCGGATGGATGTCGTCGCTGGCGTTGCGGAATTTCAGCCGGTAGCGGCGCCCATCATGCACCGTGTACATCGGCTTCATGGCGTCCATCGAAAAGGCCTCGCCGTTGAGCGTCCATTGATTGAAGCCGTTGAGGGCCGCGTTGTGCTTGACGATCGTCATTTCGATCGTCTCGTCGGGTGAAGCTGGTGCAGCGTTTGTCTTGCCAAATCGCGAGTAATCCCAGCGGAACAGTTTCGGCTCGACCCACTGCGGTTTG
>WNGE01002868.1_pt1 | contig 20682 bp, 17 predicted proteins | sample 5400651 | NCBI WGS metagenome assembly WNGE01 (sample SAMN13153370, study PRJNA577476) | soil metagenome | isolation source: 60 cm soil or saprolite under grassland replicate 2 | place: USA:California | collected 2016-06-15 | reverse complement strand
CCAAAGCGCGCGAAGAAAGAGCGGCCGTTGTCATTCAGCGTGCAAATGGTTCCACGCCAGCACCCGCCAAAGGTGGACCGAAAAAGGTTGCGGTTACGGTTAGCTACGATGAATCGGGCCGAGTAGTGCAAGCGTCCGGAGGCGATGCTTCTGCCCTGCGCATTGCACGGCAGAAGCGTTTTCCACCTGGGAAAGCAGGCTCAGCAACAGTCACTATTCCGATCAACTGAGAAAACCAGAAGCAAGAACTTGGCTTTTTTGGTTAGGACTTACCCGCCAATTACTGCTCTCCCGGACCGCCATCCCCCCAGAACCTTTCCCGAGATCTGGCTTTTCTAGCCCGCCAAAACGCTCGCGCCTGAGCCTCGCCTCCGCTTGCGCATATGTGACAATAGGTAGTTGCCGCAAGACCACTTTAGAAAGAACGTGGTAGTATGCCTTGAACTCCATTACCAGAGTCTTGAGGCCTTTTTTGTTAGTATCTTTATTGGTCTCCGGAACTCACGATTACTTCTTTGCGGGTAACTTCGATATGAAAGCAATCTGGAACGACACTGTGATGGCTGAAAGCGACAAGACAGTAGTGGTCGAGGGAAATCACTACTTCCCACCCGATACCATCAACAGGGACTATTTTCAACAAAGTAGCACGCACACGACTTGTCCCTGGAAAGGGGAAGCGAGTTACTACAACGTTGTGATCAACGGCCAGACAAATAAAGATGCGGCCTGGTACTATCCCGAACCCAAAGCCGCCGCCGCGGAGATTAAAGACCACGTCGCTTTTTGGCGAGGCGTAAAGGTGGAAGCCTAGAGAAGGTAAACCGTGAAGACTGATTTTAGATTTTAGATAATTTTAGATTTGTGATTTTTGATTGCTGGTTGATGAAGAGTCATTATTGACCACGACGATCTGAATCAGTCATCGCCTCTAGAAGGGTGAACAGGTCCGTTTTCGGTTCACCAAGGAACCTCGTTCCTAACCACACCATATTTTCATCATGTATTGTCCCAGTTGCGGCTCCGAGTTAACGACGACTCAGCCAGTACTGTCGTGCCTGCGGCACTGATCTTCGAGCGGTTCGAACTACTTTGGAGAGACCCGACGCTATTACAGAGTCGGCGGTTTCGGCGAGAGATCAAATCGGGCGAGCAGGAGTCGATAAAATACGCATGACCGAATCGGCAAGCGAGCTACAGAGGGTTGCCGAGCACGTATTACCGGAAATCGAAAAGTTCCTCGAATCACCGGTCGAAAGGCGCTTGCGTCGACTCCGGGCCGGGACGATTGTGGCTTTCATTGGCCTCGGCGTACGAAAGCTGCAGCCTTTCAGTCAACTGCCCTGGGTCCCGACGCAACAACGAACGTCCTCAACGCGGGCGAGCGAGCTTCCCTTTCTGTTACCGAACACACGACTCATCAATTGAAAACCGGCCGCTGACGCTGTTTAGGTTCTGAAATCACGGATGTCTTTGAAGGGCAGCTCGAGATTAGTAAAGTCCGGGCGATAATAGTAAGCCGCGCCATCGAACTCCTGCATCCAGCCTTCCTCCATTCGCATTTCATCCAGGGCCGCCACTGCGCGAAGCCATTCTGATTCAGAGATTCGTCTGGAGAGTAGGATGTTTCGCCGGGTTTTTCCGGCCTGATTTGTTGGGTAGTATTGAGCCATCAGCGAAACAGCCACACGAGGACTGAGCGAGTCTCTAATCCACTCCAACGATTCCCGCACGCCAGCAATGTCGTTTGGCAACACGAGCAAGCGAATCACCAGCCCTCGCTGCAAGAGGCCGTCTTCACTGAAGAACAGCTCATCCCCCGTTTGTTGGTACATTTCGGCGATGGCGAGCCGCGAATATTCTTTGTAACCCTTAACCTTCGAGTAAAGATAGCCCGCTTCGTCGTCGGCGTACTTCAGGTCGGGAAGATAAATGTCCACGATGCCATGAAGCAGTTGCAACACTGCAACTGAATCATAGGCGTTGGTATTGTAGACAATAGGAACGTCCAATCCCTGCTCAGCAGCAATGAGAATTGCGCGGGCCATCTGCGGTGCGAAGTGAGTTGGCGAAACAAAATTTATGTTGTGGCAACCTTGTGATTGCAGCTCTTGCATCATTTCCGCGAGTCGCTCGTGGCTGACCTCGTTTTTGATTTGTTCTTTGTGAGTTTGTGAGATCTGGTAATTCTGGCAATAGACGCAGCGCAAGTTGCAGTTACCAAAAAAGATATTTCCGGCGCCCCTTATCCCGACCAGGGCCGGCTCTTCACCGAAATGTGGAGTGTAAGAGGAGACAATCGGCAACTGTCCTGAGTAGCAGGCGGCAATCTCATCTTTGAGCCGGTTGTTCAAACAGTCGCGCGGACAAACGGTGCAGCGCTCAAGCAATGCTTCGAGCGCTTCGACGCGCCGCCTCAATTCTCCAGTTTCGAGCAGCCGAACATACGAAGGCGCTCGCCGCGCGCCTGTGCTTTGTTCCGCGCGAATGCCTTGCTGCGCGCCTGTGCTTTGTTGCGCGCGAATGGCTTCTGTGTTGGGGTATGTTTCTCGATCCATGACACCGGAAACCAAAAATCTCAGATCTCAAATCTCAGATCTCAAATCTCAGATCTCAAATCTCAGATCTGCTTTACACGTGTCTGCGAAAGTGAACGAAATGGGGCTTATGCCGGTCAACGATCTCAGCCGGCGAGAATCTCTTTGTTTGCCGCCAGATGAAATCCATCTCCGAGTGGATAGTGCTCAACGCCAGGCGCGCTTCAAATATCAGCAGCATACTGCCATAGAACAGGAAGCAAGCGCCCAGCAGGCCCAGGACTACCGGCACCAGGTTATACCGCGAATTCCCAGCTATTCCGACCACACCAATGGCCACACTCGTTGCCACGAACATTCCCACCCCAACGTAAAAAGTGACCATTGAACGTTGCAGAATGCGCGCTCGGCTTGTCAGCTTATCAAGCTGACCGAAGATCAGCATCTGCCGCTCGCGCTCATCTTCAGTATCGTCGAGTTTGTGCGGCATCTCCTCAAGTCGATCCGAGAGCGCGCGAACGCGGTCCACCACTCGTCCCAGGCGTCCCGAGGTGGAGAGAATCATGCTTCCGCAGGCTGAAATTAGCACTGCGGGTGTAATCATTGCAGTCAGCACCGCAATTGCTGAAGACATCGATTCCATAGTGGCCATGGTAAACGGTAAACAGTAAATGGCAAATCGTAGCGCGAAGGTTGACCGTGTTATTCTCCGGCGCACGAGTTTAGTGTTTCCAATTTAGCACTTGGCCATTTCCTATCACTTGCCCAATGCGTCTGTGGATCTCCAAAAGCAGCGAAGTCCCCCTTCGCGAACAACTGGTAACTCAAATCATACTTGGGGCTCTGAGCAATGACCTCAAGCCGGGCCAGCGTCTGCCCAGCACTCGCGAGCTGGCACGACGTTACAAGATCCACGCAAATACAGTGAGCGCGGCCTTTAGAGAACTCTCTCGGCGCGGCTGGGTAGAATTTCGCAAGGGAAGCGGTGTCTACGTCCGAGCGCGCGCTGCGGAACAACCGCTTGACGGCACTCTGCAGTTAGACCAATTGATCTCGATTTTCTTTAAGAGTGCGCGGCAGCAGAATTATTCGCTTGCCGAGATTCAAACCGGATTGAAACGCTGGTTGGCGCTGCAACCGCCAGACCATTTCCTCCTGCTTGAGCCCGATCCTGAGCTGCGCTTGATTCTGGGCGCGGAGATTGAGAAAGCCACGGGCGCGCGGGTGAACGGGATTGATTTCCACGAATGCATGGCAAACGTTCTGGCCGGAGCTGTGCCGGTAGTTATGTATGGCCAAGTTGAGCGCGCGCGCGAAGTATTACCGGTAGGAGCAGATGTAATTGCACTCCGTTCTCACTCTGTACCGGCATCGATGCATGGTCAGACGCTGCCGGCCTCTGATGCGCTCGTCGGCGTGGTTTCGCGCTGGCCGGAGTTTTTGCGACGGGCTCGCACCATTCTCGTGGCGGCTGGCCTTGATCCCGATGTCCTCAGTTTTCGAGATGCGCGTGAGCCAGGATGGCAGAAGGGTTTGCACTCGACCGCTTTTGTAATCGCCGACTCGAGAATGGCCGGTAAAATCCCTAAAGATTGTAATCTGCGGGTGTTTTCAATTATCTCCGAAGCATCGATGGCGGAACTGCGAGATTACGTTGATCTCTTCTTCAAGTATTCGGGTTCAATCAATCAGTGAACAGTACTAATTAGGCGATTGAAACCGCCGTTAAGGCCTGGTCCCTCGGCGTGTGCGTCTCCTTACGGCCGGCTTCTTGACCTGCGGCGTGCTTTCTGTCACGGCTTCCTGCTTTTTCGGTTTCATCTTCTCCTTGATGAAATCCATAACCATCTGCTGCGGTATATCTGCTCGCAACACTAGTTCGTTCTCCTGCGCAGTGACCGTGAGAGCTTTGAATACCGATTGTGCCGTTATATCCGGCACCGATGAAGTTGCCTGTCGCAATAGCCCGGAGATCAAGCTGTTGATGATTTTGGCAGTATCGGGATTATCGGCATTCATCGCGCCACGTAACATGAAGTTTGTAGCATCCATCGTTATGGCCGCGTAAAAATCACCAAACTTTGAATCGCAGCGCGGGGCCCTGGCATTCGCTTCTGTCCCAAGCAGCCCAATGCTCTTGCTAAACGAAGTTAGTGGTGAGCCGGCAAAACTGATCAACGCATTAGGATCGCGCAGCAGTGAAGCCAGGCTCTCGGGGCTGATGCGTCCATTACCTGCCGCGGCATCGACTGCCGCTTTCAAATAAGCAGTCGTACCGAACGCGATGGTCGAAGGACTGAGCGAAACTATCGCAACTTCAGAGAACGATTTGAGCACGGGATTCTTCTCGGCTTCCCCGGCGATCGCGTCGATCGTCAAAAGGCTAAGAGTTTTCGCGCCATAGGTCTCATCTCGCAGCTTGCCGCCTGAAGCGGCGCGCGCAAGGACCAGGAGAGAATCAGCACTGAACTCGCCGCTGGCGACTATCATGAATTCCGGTGGCATGAAAGTGAGTTCCGCCGACGGTTTTCTAAATCGGGTTGCTAATACGATGTAGTCCACCTTGGTAGGATCTATGCCTGCAAACTGTTTGGCCTGGTCAAAGGCCGCACGCATCTCGGCAAGCTCCTTTTCAGACATCAAGCGGGGAGCGGCTTCGTTAAGAATGCGCCGCGGATTGATAAACGTAAAAGTGTCTGCCTCAGGCAGATTTGACAGAGAAGTAAGTCCGGCTTGGCTAAAGGCAGCAAAAGGGGACGCGCTTGCTGGACCGTTCACAGCAAGAGCCTGGCTGTTCTGGGCGATCACCGACGCATTCGCCGTCAAAACCAGCAAGATGAATGCGATTAACTGGACCAAAGTTTTCTTCACAAGATAAGCCTCCGTGGTGAAATTTCTACTATCTTCACACAAGAACACATTCGCCCGCCACTTCTTTGTTTGGGGTCATCCAGGGACAGGAAGTTTTAGACATCCCAGCCGTGGCTACATTTCATTTTTTAACGGAGAAATTGTGCCTTGTTTGATCCGAGTTATCTTGCGGGTGAAGACGTCGGCATTGTCATGAGGGCAGTCATTGTCTCGATCCCGTCCCAGAGGTTTTGCAGCCTGATATTCTCGTTTTCAGCGTGTTGGTTGTTGTCGTAGTTGGCAATAGGAACCGTGATCGTTACAGTGCGCAGGTTGGCGGTAATGATTGAGAGCGGCAGGCTGCCGCCGGAGGTCGGCAGTTTCACGATACGTTCCGCAGAAGTGGTTCGAACGGCCTCCAGCACTGCCTGTGAGATTGGCAAATCCATGGCAGTGCGCTCGGCGTTATAGCCTCCGGGTCGGTGGACGACCTTCGCGATTAAGGAATTATGACGGCGCTCCTCGTCGCTGGGATCGTGGTCGATAACGTAAAACCCTTGTTTGCGAATATGATTGATTAAACGTTCAACCTGCCGCTGATAATCGTTCCCTTTCACCAGACGCAGATCGAGAACGGCGCTCGCAGTTGTGGGAATCACATTACGTGCCAGTTCACCTATATCTCCGCTGCTCATCCCGTTGATGTTGAGTGAGGGTTCATTAATCACCTGGAGCAAACTTCGGCCGGCGTTTTCTGTTCGTGCGAGGCCTAATTGGGCTTTGAGTTCGCTATCGTATTGAGGTGCTTCTGCAATCGCACGTTGCTCAGCTTCCCCAAGCGGATCAACGTCGTCATACCAGCCAGCGATGGTCACGCGTCCCGCCTCGTCTTTCATCGAACTGAGCAGTTTCGCCAGGATCAGCGCCGGATTGGGCGACCAGTTTCCATAGTGGCCGCTATGAAGCGGCCGTCGGGCACCGTAAACAGTGACATCGACGTTAGTATCACCACGCACTCCAAAAACCACCTGCTTAAGCCCTGACTGATGAACTGGACCATCGCAGATTAGCCACGCATCCGCCTCTAACAGCGCCCGATGAAGACGAATAATTTCGCCAAGATGGGATGAGCCTGCTTCCTCTTCACCCTCGAAGAAAAACTTGATGTTCGAAGTGGGTGTCACAGCTTGCGCCTTTAGTGCATCAGTGGCGCTGAGGATGGCCATTACACCTGCCTTATCGTCGGACGCCGACCTGCCGTAGAGGCGCCATTCCGGATTGATGCGCTCAGCATGCCCTGGCATAGGCAAAACTGTCCCGCCGGATTCCAGTGAGGCGGTACGAAGAGCGGGCTGCCAGGGAAGAGTTCCGGTCCACTGTTTCGGATCGGTCGGTTGGCCATCATAGTGGGCATAGAGAATTATGGTTCGTGTCACGCCGGGAACTTTCCATTCACCGAACACGACTGGCGGGACATTGAGATCTTTTGCTTCCAACAGTTGCGGGTTGAGTCCGCGGCTCTTCATCATCTGCAGGATGAGGCCGGCATTCTTGCGGATGTTGTCTCGATCAGAAGCGACGTTGGGGATCGAAAGCAGTGTGACGAACTCATCGAATATGCGATGTTCATTTGCGACGCGATATTCCCTGACTTTGCTTTGCTGAGCGATCGCTCGGTAGCAAGAGCCACAAAGAACCAGAAAGATCGAGATCAAAGCAGCCAGCCTGAGAATGTTGTAGGGGCGTCCGTCCCTGGGCGCCCCCGGCCGGCCAACGGGCGGCCCTCCTCGGTCAAGAAGCACCCCCGTTCGGTCAAGGCGCAACCCCGGTCGGCCAGGGGGCACACACGGAGGAACGCCCCTACAGAGAAAACGGCCGGCTCCATACGGCTGGGGCGGAAATTGGCTAAGCATTTTAGATTTGCTTACCGCGTACCCATGTTCACGTTTGGGCGAAAACGTCTACGGATTAATCGTTTCATCCTTAGCCGATGCAGGTTGGCTCGCATTCACGTGAATTAGCGGCGAAGCGGAATCCAGATAGAAATGCCGGCCGGATCGATTCACTGATGGATCCGGATCCGCATTGCAAGCATAAGAACTCTCGCCGGCAGAGCCCGTTCCCGAGTTAGCGTTCATTGTGAGGACGTACCCATAGATCTTTGGCTTGCGCGCATCAAAACGCGAGTCGAGGTAACCCCCTGCGGCCAATTGCTCGAAACTGCCGTAGGCGCCAGAGTTACTTACGTTATACGTGGTCTGGGCCCGGCCAATTGCACGCATGGTCGCAAGCGCGGCTGCTTCATCCATGCGCACGGAGCTTTGTTCCAAACCAGTTGTATACGATCGGCAACTAAGCGATGCCATGCCGGGGATGAGCAGAAGAGCAAACACCAAACTCCGAAGCATGGGGCAGACTCCTTTTCGTTTCGCCATGGAATCGTCATGAATTGTTGTTATCCGCATCCAGCTCGATGCGTGGCCAGTGTCGCGGTTTGGGTCGCCGTTAATGTGTGCCGGACAATATTCTGAAGCGGCCTAATGAGTCAATCGCTTTCTTCATGTATCCGCACAGGTTTTTGTATACCGTTTTCTTGTGACCGTAGGAACCACATCATGATTGCTGTTATGCATCCGCAGGAAAAGGTGCCGAGCCAGAGCACAGAGGTGCCGAATCTTTCCATCGTTTGCGTGCCTAACCACGGAGCGAGCGCGAACGCCAGACTAAAGCCCATTGTATAGAGGCCCATATATGCGCCCGACTGTGCGGGCGGTGCGATGTCTGAAACATAGGCAGCGCTCGCAGGCAGGATAATCATCTCGCCGAACGTCCAGATCACAACGGTCGCTGCGACGCCGAGCGCGCTGTCAACAAAAACTAATGCACCAAAACCTGTTCCGACGAGAAACGCTCCCAATGCGAGTGACAACCGGTGCGGCCAGTTTGCCATTGCCATGTTCAGCGGCACTTCCAGCAAAATAATAATCAACGTATTAACGGCGAAGAGCATTCCGTACCCCGCTTCGGTCATATGGAGATCGCGTACCAGAAACAAAGGCATTGCGGCCATCTGCTGAAAGAAAATTAATTGAAGCGGAAACATGGCAACCAGAAAATAGATGAAGCGGTGGTTGGTTAAAACGCTCGAGTAGCGCAGTGCGGGTTCGACGTTCTGCAGCTCACTAACACGCGACTCAGTAGGCAATATAGTAGCAAGGCCGGATTCACGGGTGCGGCTGTCACGCTGCAGCTTGATTCGCCAGGGCAAAACCGAAAGAAGCAAGCCCGCAAGCAATGTAGTCGTTCCATCCACATAAAACAGGAACTTGAATGAGTACAAAGCAAGGAACCCGCCGATGACAGGTCCGATGCTCATACCAAGATTTATCGCCAGGCGGCAAAGTGCAAAAGCTGCCTTGCGTTGTACGGGTCCAGCGAACTCTCCAATCAGCGACATGCTCGGGGGACGAAAGGCTTCATTGGCGATGGCCCACAGGCCAGTAATCGTCATGATGCTGGTCAGGTTGTTTGCAAAAGGAAAGATAAATAGGATCAGGCCGCTTAGAAGTAGAGAAAGCTTAATAATGCGAAGTCCGCCGATTCGATCAGATAGCCTTCCTGCCAGCGGCGCTACGATGATGGAGCCGATACCATAGATGGTGAGAGTCAATCCGGCCGTGCTTACGGAAAACTGCCGGTCTATTGTGAGGTAAAGAGTCAGGAAGGGCAGCACCATTGTGCCTGCGCGGTTGACCAGGATCACCAGGCACAGAAGCCAGACCTCTCTTGGAAGCGATCCCAGTCCTCGCCAGGGATTCAACCTGAACCCTCCCTGCCGTCGCCGATTTCTTTGTAACGAAAACAACGAAGGTCGTGGTCGTTGGTCAGACCAACAGCTTGCATGAAAGCGTAGCAGATCGTTGAACCCACAAACTTGAAGCCGCGTTGCACAAGCTCTTTGCTTAGGGAATCAGAAAGAGCCGTACTCGCGGGAACTGATGCCCCGCGCTTCCGCTTGAGAGGACGGCCGTTTACAAAACGCCAGACATAGTTGTCAAAGCTACCAAACTCCCTCTGCAGAACCAGGAACGCTTTTGCATTCTGAATTGCCGCCGCAATCTTGAGACGGTTACGAATGATGCCGGCATTCGTCAGCAGTTTTGCTACCTTCCGCTCGTCGTACCTTGCCACCTTTACCGGATCGAAGTTATCAAAGGCGGCGCGATAACTGTCTCGCTTTCTCAGGATTGTCTCCCAGCTTAGTCCTGCCTGCGCTCCCTCCAGAATCAGAAACTCAAAAAGGGTTCTATCGTCGTGTACCGGTACGCCCCATTCTCGATCATGATAGAGAATAGAAAGATCGGTCCTGGCCCAGTCGCATCGTTTTAAGTTCGTAAGTGGCATCGTCCAAAAATATCATGTGGCCCACTACCAGGGCAGCAAGAGTTTGTCATGATAACCTGCCACCCCACGTGGGCTTTCGGCGTGGGGCCCCGGGCTAAGCGAAAAGTTAAGACGCCGGCTAGCCGATGGTGTCCTAATTGAAAAGACAAGAAAACGATCCACTAAACCACATTAAACAATACGAAGCTTTTCTTCGTGAAATTTCGTGCAACTTTGTGGATCGTCCTTGACCACCGACGAAACGAAAGCGCTAGACCTCGAAACACTAATCATCCGAAGCATCATTCTGACGCTATTCGTAAATTCCAGCGACTGCATCGCCAAACGCGCTGAGATGGCGTCAAGGTCAGGAACCGGGTAACATTTCATTCATGAAACTGAGCAAACCAACTTACTACTTTCACCAAGTTCTGCTCGCCTTGCTGCTGCTAACTCTTCCGGGTACTTTCCTTGCCAGAGAGCCAGCTCAATCAGCTCCAAACATCGACGTCCGAGGGAGTCTTTCCGGCGAAAATGTGCGGCGTGGACGGTCGTCGCAGGTAATGGTCGTGATGGATATTCCTTCTGGCTTCCACGTCAATTCAAGCCGGCCGTTGGAGAAGTTCTTAATCGCGACGCAACTGCGAATTGAGGCGCCAGGCGGGATGAGAGTTGGACCGGTACTTTATCCGCGCGCTGCTCTACGGACGCTGAAATTCTCCAAGAGCAAGGTGTCAGTTTACGAAGGTCGCGCTACGATGCGTTTTAACGTGACCGTGCCCGCGAATTTTGGATCGGACTCAGTCGAATTAAAGGCGCGCTTAAGATACCAGAGCTGCAATGACGAGGTTTGTTTTCCGCCGCAAACTCGCGAGCTGACGATTCCAATCAAAATCTCAGGGAAATAGCCGTCACGCGAGAGCGCCAACTGCTTGGAGAGCATGAACTCTTTGCAGTGCGGCGGCCCGGCGCCGCTTTCGCCCTCATGAGAACCCTCGTTTCTGACGATGCCAATTTACGTTGCGGAGGATGCCATCAACTGCTTCAAGTCAGTTGGCCAAAGCGCTGCCGGGCCAGCGCACTGCAAAGAGTTGACGCCCACACTGATCAAAGCTTCCTGAAGTTTGTCGTCGATTCCGCTTTACCCACCACGGACAACAACCTGCCCACCTTGCCATGGACTGTTTTTTCCCGCCGGTAAGAGAAAAAAAGATCTGTTCGGTCCATCGTGCACAGAGGAGCGGTATGGATGCGTTCGACATTGACTCCCGCTGAGATCAACTGATCGCGATTAGCTTTTAGCAGGTCGATACGCGCATGTCCTTCCCGCGTAGGCGTAAACAAATCGTCTGCTCGCGGAAAGCGCTCCTTGAACCCCTCAATAATTTCGTGGTCCACCTCATAGCAACAAGCTGCTGCGGCTGGCCCAAGTGCAACCCGCAGATCCGCCGGCGCCGAATCGTATTCCTTAGTAAGTCGCTCAATCGCGTATAGGAGGATTCCGGCGAATGTGCCGCGCCAACCCGCGTGGACCGCGGCAAAGGAACCTGTCTTTGAGTCTCCCATTAGAATCGGCACGCAATCGGCGGTTTTGACAGCAGCGAGGACGTTGGGAGCGTCGCTGACAATTGCATCGCAGTAGATTGTATCGCCGCGGGCCTCGTCAGCCGGTTTAGCATTGGCTGCTTCTTTGATCAGACGAACGTCCGTTCCGTGCATCTGCCAGCAACCGGCAAGGGTCCAGGTGCCTGCGAAAAGGTTGAGAAACCGCCGCCGATTCTCCAGAATGTTCTCGGGCGCATCTTCGTTGAAGCCGGCAAGATTGAGCGCCGTTTCCTGCATCGGACTCACGCCACCAAGACGCGTGGAGAAACCGTTTGTGAATCCGTCTTCTTCCAGTGGCGCGCAAACCAGAGCACGCACGCCATCGAGCTCGCGCCAGTAGAAACCGGCGCGCCGCAGTTCTGTTTCGTTTGTGATTGTATCCATCGGCATAGACATTATCGAAGTTCATCGCATTCGCGAAGTGCTGCTGCGTACCCCTCGCTTCGCCGATCGCGTCTTTACCACCGGTGAGCGCGCGTATTGCGAATCGCGGGGCGCTGTGGCTGCGCAGCATTTTGCCGCGCGCTTCGCGGCCAAAGAAGCCACGCTCAAAGCGCTGCTGACCGGGTGGCGAGGGGGAATTAGCTGGCAAGATGTGGAGACTGCCTTACGCGACAGCGGCGCGCCCTATCTAATCTTTCATGGCCGAGTTAAAGAGCTCTTCAAAGAGTCAGGAGCGAGTGCGGCTCACCTTTCGCTTTCGCACACCAGTGAACATGCGATTGCGCAAGTGATTTTAGAAGGGGCCGAATGAGTGTTGCTTTCCTTCGTAGTATTCACAGCGCGGCCATACCGCAAACAAACAATTTCACGCAAAGACGCAAAGGTGGCAAAGACGCAAAGTCCAGTCCGATTTGTTCCTCTTTGCGTCTTTGCCACCTTTGCGTCTTTGCGTGAAATTTCTCATGCTCTTGATGCCCGCTTTCGCTTCCCCTATACTGCCAAAGCCTCAGCAGTACGAATTGACGGAGCATTTGAAATCTTGCAGCCGGTTATTCACGAAGGTCGATTGAACGCGGAGGGATTTCGCTTTGCGATTGTCGCGAGCCGTTGGAACGATTTCATTAGCTCCCGACTCGTGGAAGGAGCGCTTGATGCGCTCGAACGGCTCGGCGCCGCTGAGCAGGCGGTGGAAGTCTATAAGGTTCCGGGAGCCTTTGAGATTCCGCTGTTGGCCTTGCAGGTTGCGGGCTCGGGAAAATTTGATGCTGTCATTTGCCTCGGCACTATTATTCGTGGACAAACTCCTCACTTCGACTACATTGCAAGTGAAGTGACCCGCGGGATAGCTGATGCCGGGATCGAATCAGGCGTTCCGGTAATTTTCGGGATCGTAACGGCGGACAATCTCGACCAGGCAATTGACCGCGCGGGCGTCAAACTGGGAAACAAAGGGTTCGAAGCCGCCACTTCGGCCGTTGAATTGGTAAACCTCTACAAGGAAGCTTTTAAGAAGGATGGACGATGAAGGACGAGGGATAAAGTATGACGGATGATACGCGCCAGAACCGCACCTTCATCCTTCCGCCTTCAGCCTTTATCTCTGGTGCAATATGGGTTCGCGACGTAAGGCGCGCGAATGCGCCTTGCAAATGCTCTTTGCCGCTGATGTAGCCGAGACGCCCCACGACGAGGTGGTGCGGACCTATTGGGCGGAACTGGGTGACGCTGACATTGAGGAACCAGCCCGCGAATTTGCCACGCGACTGGCGGCCGGCACGCTTGCGCACCTGCAGGCTCTCGATGAGCGTATACGTTCGCGAGCGGAACACTGGCGCATCGCGCGCATGGCAGTAGTCGATCGTAACATCCTGCGCCTTGCCGTTTACGAGTTTCTCCACGAAACTACTCCGCGCACTGTGGCTATCAACGAAGCGCTCGAGATCGCCCGCCGCTTCTCGACCTACGAAGCTACGCAATTCATCAATGGAATACTCGATGCCATCAAGCGGGATCTTGATGAAGAACAACCGCAGCAGAACGCTGATCAGCTTGAAGACTCGGAGGATGCCGGAGAAGCAAAGGAAGCACAGGCTTCAGAGTAGGCTCCGAAAGCACTAAGCCCAGTCCAACTTGGGATGCATCGTGTGCCATCGCGTGGCCCGCTCGAAAGCCAACGCCACTCTGAGCGGTGCGCCTTCATTGTAGAGTCCGCCCGTAAACATAATGGATTGCGGCAGGCCTTTGAGAAACCCACAGGGAACGCAGACCGCCGGATGGCCCGTAAGGTTTGTAATCAAGAGGCTGTCGCTTCCGGGCGAGGGCGACACAAACACATCCCATTTAGACATCAATGCGTCCATCTCGCGCATTAACAACGTTCGCGCTCGCTGGGCCCGGATGTACTCGACTGCGGGAATGAATCGTGAGCTGCGAAAAGTGTTGGGCCAGTCACCCGGTTCCTGACCTGAAAGTTGGTTGATACCACCACCGCGCGTCAGATCGTCGAAAGCAGTTGCCGCTTCAGCGACAAGAATTATGCGTAGTGCGGTCGTGGAGAATTTCGGCAACTCCAGTGGTAACAGCTTTGCTCCTGCAGCCTGCAAAGCGTCGATTGCCACTTGATACATCGTCTTCCGCTCAGGATCCTGCTGTCGATCAAACTCAGCTTTTAGATAGCCAATTCTCATTTCACTGAGCGCCGAATCAGGAGACCAGTTGAAAGGAACATTTCCCACTGTTAGATCCCTTTGGTCTGGTCCATAGAGCGCCTCCAATGCAGCAGCGCAGTCTTCCACTCCACGACAGAGTGGTCCAACCTTGTCCATTGTCCAACTGAGACCCATGGCCCCATAACGGCTGACTCGTCCATACGTCGGGCGCAGGCCAACGACCCCACAGCGAGTCGCAGGGGAAATGATCGAACCAAGTGTTTCGGTGCCGATTGCGAAGCCAACGAGGCCGGCCGCAGTCGCCGAGGCGGAACCCGCGGAGGAGCCGCTCGAGCCGGTTTTGTCCTCTTCCACCTGCCACGGATTCCTGGTCATTCCCGCGAACCAGCGACCTCCCTGTGCGAGCGCGCCCATTGAAAGCTTAGCGACCAGAACGGCTCCGGCGGCTCGCAAACGCTCCACCACCGCCGCGTCGTAATCAATCACCCGCCCGCGATAAGGTTCCGCTCCCCAGGTAGTCGGAATTCCTTTGGTGGCAAAGAGATCTTTCGCTCCCCAGGGAATGCCGTGAAGTGGCCCGCGATAATTGCCGCGCTTGATTTCGCCGTCGGCTTGTTCCGCTTGCGCGAGCGCGAGCTCCTCGGTCAGGGTTACCACGCAATTAAGCTTTGGTCCGTAACGCTTCAAGCGCGCGAGATACATCTTCGTGAGATCAAGCGAAGAGATCCTTCGTCGCCGAATCAGCTCACTAAGTTGAAGTACGGGAGCAAAGGCGAGGTCGTCAATTGAGGCGAACTGCGGCGCCTCGACTTTGCTCAACTTAAACCTGGTCATCTTCGAGTTGAACTTTTTGCCAGGGAGCACCGGATGAAACAAGGTGGCCAGTTCGGTATCCAGTGGAATATTGATCTTGCGGAGGGTTTCATACCGTTCAAGGTTGGAGTTGACGTTCTGCAAAGCCATCTCCTTCTGCGCTTCCGTCAACTCGATACCAAACAATTGTTCTGCCCCTCGCAACATTTCCTTCGTGACACGCAAGGGAGTTGGCGATGGTGAGGGGGACGGTGTTGGAGTGGGTGAAGGCGTTTGCGCTACTGCTGAAGTAATACTCAGGCGGGGGGCAACAACCGCCGCCGCGCTCATTGCAGGTATGAGCTTCACAAAGGTGCGCCGATCAAATCCCGCTCCTTGCTCGCAAGCTTTGTTCTGCAACCGCGATTTTCTGTCTGCCTTTCCTAGTCTTCTTTTCATGGGTTCTCCTGAAGATTTTCCTGTCCAGAGGATTCTGTCGGAAAAGCAATCACATCACTTTTCATTCACACCGTGGCTTCAGCCCGGTGATCTGGGCCCGGTTAATAACAGCGAACCGTTTTAACGGTTTCCTTTGGTGCGGATTTACTTTCTTGCGAGAACACGTTCCCGCCACCCAAGAAAAAACGTTGAAACGGTTTCTCAACCAAGTTCGCCATTTGTGTCACCGGGCTAAAGCCGCGGTGTGAATGAGAGGGCGGAGCCTCTTTCCTGACAGCCCCTGCCCCCTGCCTTACTTGCCCATCATTTGCTGGTTTCCCTGCGCCGAAGCTGCACTTCCGTACTTCAGTTTCACGGTACTCGCCTTTCTGAATCCATAGAGCGTCACGACGAACATATTGTCGTACTCAGTTTCAGGAATCGTCGGGTAGGTCCCACCCCCGAGCTCCGCAATGATTGCGGGCACAGTGTTGTTGTGTCCGGCCACGAAAACCACTCCTCCTGCGTGATTGGACTTGATCTGCCTAACAAGTTCTGGCGTGTTGCGCGAATCTATTCGGTTTACTGGAAGCGACAATCGCTCAGCGAGCGGCTGCACTGTCTGCTGAGTGCGGCCATACTGAGTTGCATAAATTGCCGTGACACCCGTGCCGCCGAGAATATGAACCAACTCCTGCGCACGCGCGCGACCTTCGGGACTCAAATCCGGATTCGGATTGTCCGGTTCGATGTTTTTCTCCGCATGCCGAACCAGGATGACAGTTGTTACCGGGCGTAAGAAATAGAAGTAGCCGCAAACAAGCACGCCAGCCAGCAAGAGACTGACCAGGGCGTAGAGAAGTAGAGAACTAGTCCCAAAGCGCATGTTAGCCATGAAAGAACTCTGCTCCTTTTACAACTATCGAAACTTACCTGAAGAACTCTAAAGACGGGATTAAAAGTCAGACGCTGATTTCGAGCGAATTATAGCGCAGGTCTCTGAGTTACCATCTTGTTTGCCGAGCGATGCCAATGCCGCGCACAAAGGCAGTTTCACGATCGGAAAACAAGTTTCTGCGCTCTTGTTTCATAGAGTTGGGGGAAGATGATAGTCTATCGATTGACCAAGCAGTAACCGCGGCTTTTGGGGAGCGGTCTTGAGAGGTGGAAGAGAAGTTGGAGCAGAAAACCAGAATTGACCTATCAGAAGTAATCGCCGAGAACTTTGGCGCTAACGCAACTTACGTCGAGGGGTTGTTGAGTCGTTTTCGCAGCAATCCTGACCTGGTTGATGAATCATGGCGGGCTTATTTCAGCGAACTACTTGGCGATTCCGGGCCAGTGTCGCAGCCGCAAGCATCCGAAAACGGTAGAGGTGGCACCGCCCCTGCCGCTCACGATACTGCTCCGCCAAATGCGGCGACTGCAGTTGTTTCAGCACCTGCAAGACCGCCGGTCGCCGCTCCGGTTGCGGAAGTGCAATCTGCAGCCGCGCCTATTCGCGGGGCAGCACTGAAGATCGTTGAGAACATGGAGGCCAGTCTCTCCGTTCCGATCGCAACTTCCCAACGACGCATTCCCGTAAAGCTTCTTGAAGAGAATCGCCTCATCATCAACAAGTATCTCCAGGAGCACGACGGTGGGAAGGCCTCATATACTCACATGATTGCCTGGGCCATTCTGCGAGCGCTCGACAACTTTCCGCAGCTTAACGATGGCTATGAAGTTTCTGATGGCGCTCCCGCGCGTTTGCGACGCGAGAGCGTAAATCTCGGTGTAGCGATCGACATGGCGAAGAAGGACGGCACGCGGACTCTACTGGTCCCGAATATCAAGGGTGCCAATAAGCTGCGCTTCTCTGAGTTTCTGGAAGCCTACGACAGTGTTGTGCAGAGAGCGCGCGAAGGAAAACTGCAAATTGCCGACTTCCAGGGGACCACACTTTCCTTAACGAATCCCGGGACTATCGGCACGGCTGCCTCGACGCCGCGGCTTATGACCGGTCAGTCGCTGATCATTGCGACGGGAGCGATTGAGTACGCGGCTGAGTATCAGGCAATGGCGCCCGAAGCCCTTTCCCAGCTCGGTATCAGCAAAGCGATTACGATCAGCAACACCTATGATCATCGAATCATTCAGGGTGCTGAATCTGGTGCCTTCCTGGCTCGAGTCCATGAACTGCTGATCGGACAACATAAGTTTTACGATGATGTTTTTGCTGACCTGGGAATTCCCCATGCGCCCCTGCGCTGGAATGTGGATCGCAATCCCTTTTTCCTGCCGGGCGACCACATACTAAAACAAACGATAAAAGAAGCTCGGGTGATCGAGTTGATCAATGCCTATCGCGTGCGCGGACATTTGATTGCCGACATCGATCCGCTGCACGCACTGCCTGTGCTCTACCATCCTGAACTGGACATTGAAACGTATGGACTGACGATCTGGGATCTCGACCGAGTGTTTATTACCGGCGGACTCGCGGGCACCGAAAGCGCAACGCTGCGCGAGATCCTCAATATTTTGCAGCGGGCTTATTGCGGCAAAGTGGGCATCGAGTATCGTCACATTCAGAGCAGGGAGCAGAAACACTGGATTAGGGAACAAATCCGCAGGCAGTTTGTCGAACCTGAACCTGTCTCCAACGAAATAAAAAAACAGCTGCTGTGGAAACTCATCTCAGCCGAACAGTTTGAGCGATTTCTTCATACCAAATATCTGGGTCAGAAAAGATTCTCGCTGGAAGGCAGCGAAACCATCATTCCCTTGCTGGATCGGTTGATTGAAGGCGCAGCGGATCGAGGCGTTGAAGACATCTCGCTGGGAATGGCCCATCGCGGCCGTTTAAACGTACTGGCGAATGTGATCGGAAATTTCTGCGAACGCATCTTTGCGGCATTTGAAGGTTCGGTCCATCCCTCCTTCCCGGCGGATGAGGGTGACGTGAAATATCATCAGGGCGCGACGGGCGAACGTGAAACTGCGAGTGGGAGAAAAGTGAGTCTGACCCTTTCACCAAATCCCAGTCACCTCGAGGCCGTTGATCCGGTAGTCGAGGGAATGGTCCGGGCCAAGCAGGACTTTATGAGGGACAAATTGGGCCTCGCTCGCGAAGACGTAATCGATCGAGCGTTGCCCGTGTTGCTGCATGGAGATGCCGCATTTGCCGGACAGGGTGTCGTGATGGAGACCCTGAACCTGGCGGGTCTCAGAGGCTATCGCACGGGTGGAACCATTCACATAATCATCAATAACCAGATCGGATTCACCACTTCGCCGGAAGCTGGCCGATCGACAATTTATTCAACCGACGTCGCGCGCATGACACAGTTACCGATCTTTCATATTAACGGTGACGACCCCGAGGCGGCATATCGCACTCTACAAATCGCTCTCGACTACCGGCAAGAATTTAATAAGGACGTGGTGCTCGACGTGGTTGGGTTCCGCAAACTAGGTCACAACGAGACTGATGAACCAAGTTACACGCAACCGCTAATGTACACCCGCGTCAAGGCCCATTCAGGTGTACGAACGATATATGCAAAAAGACTCGTGAAGGAAGGCGTGATTACAGAGGCTGAAATAAACGCGATGATTGAAGAACGCGTGCGACGCTATGAAGATGCGCTCGCGCGGGCCAAGGAGCTCGTCTCTCAGAAGGCGCCGATGCAAAGGCCCGACCCTATTGAAGAACTCGACGGGTCGGACGTAGTTGAGACGGGTGTGGCGGCCGAGACGATTAAAAACATTGCGCGCAAGATTGCTATTGTGCCGGATGGCTTCAATATTAATCCGAAGATGGTGAGCCAGCTTGCCCGGCGCGCGAAGATGGGAGAAGGGTCATTACCCATCGACTGGGCCTTTGCCGAAGCGGTGGCATTTGGTTCGCTTGTGCTTGAGGGAAGTCGAGTTCGTTTGAGCGGACAGGATTCAGGACGCGGCACCTTTAGCCAGCGTCACGCAGTCTTGTACGACACTCAGACCGGCCAAACATGGGCGCCTCTTTCCGAGCTGCGTTCGCAGACGAAACCGGATGCGCGCTTTGAGGTGTTTGACAGCTCACTGTCCGAAGAGGGCGTGCTTGGTTTTGAGTACGGCTACTCGGTGGTAGCTCCGGAAGCGATGGTGCTTTGGGAAGCCCAGTTTGGCGACTTTGGCAACGGTGCGCAGGTAGTGATCGATCAATACATCGCCGCATCGGAAGACAAGTGGAAGCAAACTTCGCGACTCACAATGCTCCTGCCCCATGGTTACGAAGGCCAGGGGCCCGAGCATTCCAGCGCTCGAGTCGAACGCTACCTGCAACTCTGTGCCGAGAATAATCTGCAAGTTTGTTATCCGACGACGCCGGCGCAGTATTTCCATCTCTTGCGGCGTCAGGTTAAACCAGGAATGGAACGGCCGCTGATCGTGATGACCCCAAAGAGTCTGCTGCGTCTTCCGGCTGCGACTTCCAAACTCGACGACTGTACCGCCGGGGGATTCCAGCCGCTCATTGCGGATCCGGAAATCAAGGATGCCGACATCGTTGAACGCGTCGTTATTTGTAGCGGGAAGGTCTATTACGATCTTGTTGAGGGAAGGAAGACTACCGGCGAGCAGCGAGTGTCGCTCGTGAGACTTGAACAGTTTTATCCCTTCCCACTCAACCGGCTACGCGAGGTACTCGGAAATTACCCAAATGCGAAGGAACTGGTCTGGGCGCAGGAAGAGCCCAAGAATATGGGTGGTTGGAACTTCGTAGGCCCGCGTTTGGAAAACGTTATGCCCCACCTTGGTCGCCCGCGATACGTCGGTCGCGCCGCCTCGGCTAGTCCCGCAACTGGCTCCTACACTATTCACCAGGCGGAGCATGCGAGCCTCGTGCAAGAAGCGCTCACCTTGTAATGTCAAACATGCCATGCTTCGGGTAATTGCTGCATTATTGTGTTGCTGCTAATAGTTGTGCCTCTGTGGCTATGAGGTCAGTACCACCACGCGGTAGCGGGTGGCTCCGGATGTCCAATGTGTTGGACTGCCGACCCTACGCTGCATGCGCTGTTCTTTTACAGTGGTTCTGCCAACACGAGCCACCTGCTACCGCATGGTGGTACTGACCTCATTGCAGCGCAGGCATCGCTGTTATCAACACAATAATGGAGCAATACCATGCTTCGATTGTGCCTTTGGGTCCGCGACCTCTGCATCGCCCTCAACTACGGAACCGAGCGTTGCGATGAGAACGTTCAGGAATACCATCCGCAATTCAAAGTAAATGACAACTCGGCGGTCAACCGAATCAATATCCTGAGATCGGCCGGTCAAGCCTTCACAGACAATCTTGGTTGAAGCGAGAATGGTCGACCAAGCGATAATGCTTCCAGAATGAAAGGTAGCTTTGCTTCACAAAGTACTTGACAGAAACAAGAGTTGCGGCTATCATCCTCGTGATGGGTTCGATTCACTTAGTTACACCTGCCCCA
>WNGE01007345.1_pt1 | contig 20683 bp, 19 predicted proteins | sample 5400651 | NCBI WGS metagenome assembly WNGE01 (sample SAMN13153370, study PRJNA577476) | soil metagenome | isolation source: 60 cm soil or saprolite under grassland replicate 2 | place: USA:California | collected 2016-06-15 | reverse complement strand
CATCACGAGGTATCCCAGGAAGGCGACGCCGCGGAACCGAAGAACTTTTCTCATTTCGAAGCCGGCGAATTCTAATATGCTTCATCCCTCACTGAGGAGGAGAACAAGATGCTTCGTCGCCAGTGGATAACAGGGGCCTTGACGCTGTTCGCCGCGGCCTTCACTCTCGCGCAGACGGCCGTCCCCACGGCCAAGCCGACGCCTTCCGGCCCGCGCCGCGCCGCGAGCCCGCCCGGCACCGCCGCGACGCAAGTGGGCGGCACCTGGGTCAATCCCGAAAGCGAGGAACGCCGCTACACGGGAGGCAAGTGGATCGAGATCACCTACAGCCGCCCGATCCTGCGCGGACGCACGAACATTTTCGGCACGGGCGCCGACTACGGCAAGACGGTCAACGCGGGAGCGCCGGTGTGGCGCCTGGGCGCGAATCAGACGACGAGGTTGAAGACCGAGGTCCCGCTCGAGATCGGAGGAAAGAAACTCGAGCCCGGAGAGTACAGCCTCTTCGTGGATCTGAAGGAGGCGGGCTGGACTTTCATCGTCTCGAAGCAGCCCTACCAGGAGAAGTACGATCCCGACGAGAAGGTCAAGACGTGGGGCTCGTTCGGCTACGACCCGAAGTATGACGTCGTGCGGGCGCCGATGAAGATCGTGACACCGGCCGTCTCGATCGATCAACTCACGATCGGCTTCATCAACATGACCGACAAGGGCGGCGCCATCGGCATCGGCTGGGAGAAGACCGGCGCCCTCGTCCCCTTCACCGTCCCCTAGCTTCTCCTCTCCCAGCGGGAGAGGGGAACGGTGAGGGCGCCTTTTCGACTCTCAGCGCTTTCTCGGCGTTGGCTTTGGAGTTTGCGGCGCCGGGGGTATCGGCACACCCGCAGTGAGTGCGAGCGGGAGTCGTAACGCCACCGAGTCGCCCTCGACGAGGCGCCCTTCGAAGGCGAACGCCGCCGTGCCTTTTGCCGACGGACGATAGGACCATCCCGCGTCCGGGCAGACCCCTCTTCCCACGCTCATGAGCTTTTCCGGCCACGCGTGCCGCCGCGAGGCCGCCCGCATGGCGCGTGCGTCCAGGACGAGTGCCGTCAGCTCCGCGTCGACGAGAAAACGGCGCCATCGCCCGAAGCCCTCCATCAGGTTCGGTCCCTGGAGATCGGCCATGGGGTCGTCCTCAGGAAACTGCTCGTGAAACGAACGACTCCGGGTCTCCTGCAGCTTCTCGGGAGTCCAACCGCAGAGATCGCCCTGCTGGAATTCTTCGGCGATCTGTCGCAGCGCTCGCCCGTAGGCTCCGGCCTCTCCGGTCAGATCCTGAACTTCGGAGACGAACCAGACCTCGTTCTGGAAGGCGACCAGAAAGCCGGAAAACAGTTGTCCATCGCGCAGCCGATCCGCCCAACCATACGCGGGTGTGTCCAGCTTCCGGAGGGCTCCGACCTCGAGTCTCGCGGCGGCAAGGACGATCAGCTGGCTGATCAGCTCCGGCCGTGCGGAGAGGGACTCGACGAGCCGCCACGCCGCTTCGAGCGTCTGAAGAGCGGTCTCCACTTCGCCTCGGCGCGCCTCGATGAGGGTCCGGGCGACCAGCAGGCGTGCGAGCCGCATATGCCCTATTAGATTCGGCCGGGGGCCCGCAAAACCCCGGCTGACGTCCATCTCCCAGTGCAAGTCCGCATCGCGCAGGAGCACAGACTCGATGGAGGACAGCGCGCCATCGTACTCACTATGACAGGAAGAAGAGAAGGCTCCGAGTTCATATCGTCCCGAGTCCCTCGCCCTCTATGTCATCCGGAGCGACATGTCCTCCGAAGCTTCAGCGAAGGAGGAAGTGAGGGATCTGCACTCGTGCCCCGGGTTTGTCGGGGCAGATCCCTCGTCGCTGCGGTCGCGCCGTCGCCATAGCGGCGCTGGCGCGTCGGCGACCTCGGGATGACAGAAGGCTCCGGAGCGGCCTAGCTTCGGCTTATGCTCCTGGTGTGACCTCGGGCTTCGACGTCTCGGTGGAAAAACTCGACCGCGAGTTTCCGGTGCGGAAGAACCTCGTCTACTTCAACCACGCCTCGGTGGCTCCCCTTCCGCGCCGGGTCGCCGAGGCCATCGCCGCCCACAATGAGAACGCGCGCGATCGAGGCGCTGCCGACTGGCGCCGCTGGTACGCGGCGATCGAGGCGGCGCGCGAGAAGGTCGCGGGGTTCATCGGCGCGGGCCGCAACGAGATCGCCTTTCTTCCCAACACGAGCTGGGGATTGAACTTCGTAGCCCAGTCCTTCCCCTGGAAAGAAGGGGACAACGTCGTCACCGACGACATGGAGTTCCCCTCCAACGCCTACCCGTGGCTATATCTCGAGAAACGCGGCGTCGAATGCCGTATGGCAAAGAACCGCGAGGGCCGCGTCACCCTGAACGACGTCGCGGCGAAGGTGGACGCGCGCACGCGCATCGTCGCCGTCTCCTGGGTCGCCTTCCATAACGGCTGGGTCTTCCCCATCGAGGAAATCTCGAAGCTCTGCCGCGAGCGTGGAATCCTCTTCGTCCTCGACGCGATCCAGGGACTTGGGGCGCTTCCCCTCGATGTCGAGAAAGCCGGAGTGGACGTCCTGGCCGCCGACAGCCACAAGTGGCTGCTCGGCGCGGAAGGCTGTGCCGTCTTCTACGTCTCCGAGAAAGCCCGCGAGCGAGTTCCGCCCCTCTTCGCCGGCTGGTGGAACATCAAGCACGAGCGCGGCTACCTCGACTACGCCCTCGACTTCTGCGACGGCGCTCGCCGCTACGAGCCCGGCACCCTTCCGACCGCCAACATCGCAGGCCTCGCGGCGGCGGTTGATCTCCTCTCCGAGGTCGGCTTCGAGACGATCCGCACGAGGATCCTCGAAACCTGCGAAACCCTGAAGCGCGGCTTGACCGACCGCGGCTGGACGATCACCTCGCCCGAGCCTCTCCGATCCGGCATCCTCGCCGCCGCCCGCCCGAACACCGACTCCCGGGTCCTCGCGAAGCGTCTCGAGGAACGCGGCATCATCACAGCCCCCCGAGAAGGCTCCGTCCGCTTCTCCCCCCACTTCTACAACGATTCAAGCGAGGTCGTGCGGCTGCTTAACTCAATAGACGAGATCGGATAATTACTGACACTTCTACGACGATGCGGAGTCCCGGACCCTCCGGCTCCTGGACAAGATTGCCTGGGCTTCAGGGCTGGAGCCACGCCAGGGCCGTGGCGGGGTCGATTGGAGTAACCGGAGAGTCACGAAAGCCGGCCGGATCTCGGGTGACGATCGCCTCGCAATTAGCAGCAGCGGCGCTGGCGGCGCAAACCGCGTCCTCGAAGTCCGCCAGGGGCAGCGACAACGCCTGCCTGATGGTCTTTTCATCCACGGCAGCGACCTCAAAAACCGACAGAAGATCCTCGACAGTTTGACGGGCGAAACGTTTCCCGCGCGCCCGCTTCGCGAGGTAATGGATCGTGGTGATCCCGTGCGCGGCGAGATAACCCGCAACGTCTCCCCGCTCGACCCGGCTCCAGAGGGCCGCGGCGCTCGTCGCATGGGGCTTCCGGTCCAGAAGAACGTCGAGGACGACGTTCAAGTCGAAGAGCAATCGCCGGCTCACCTGTACTTTTCTTTCAGGTGACGGCGGTAGGAGGCGGAGTCGCTTCCCTTCAAAGAGCCTCGAAGACGCCGCAGGACGGGCGGCGTCTCAGCCTGCTCGGGAGGGCGTGAAACCTGATCGAGGAAACGCTCCACCAGCCGCGAAACAGAAGTGCCGTGGCGGCCGGCGTAACGCTTGGCTCGTTTGACCACGTCGTCCTTCATGCTCAGAGTCAGCTTCGGCATGATACGTATCCTCCATCATGGACGATACGTATTGTAGATGTCGGCGGCAACCCGCGTCAAACGGTTGTCGATCAATGCCGTGGCGTCACGCTGCGGGGCGGGACTCGCTGGCGGGAGCCCTGGACGGGCTGGCGGGCGGGCGAGGGAGGGACCAGACGAAAGACGCCGGCGCCGTCGGTGGCGGCGTAGAGAGTCCCGTTAGAGTCGAAGACGAGGGCGTTGATCGCGAGATTGTCGAGACCCGCGTTGACCGCCGTCCAGCTCGCGCCTGCGTTCGTCGATGAGAAAACGCCGGCGCCCGTGCCGGCATACAGGACGGAATTGTCCCGGTCGAAGGCGAAGCCGACGACGGTTGCTGAAGACAGCCCCGAGTTCGCGGCCGACCATGTGCCGCCGCCGTCGGTGCTGCGGTAGGGACCGGTCGCCGTTCCCGCGTACAGAGTTCGCGGAGCCGACGGATCGATCGCCAGGGCGAAGACAGTTCCCGCAGAAAGGCCCGAGCTCACATGCGACCAGCTCGCGCCCCCGTTGGACGATTTGAAAACGCCGCCGCTCGTCCCGGCATAGAGCGTCGAGGACGCCGAGGGATCGATCGCGAGCGCCCGGACGTTCGTCGAGGTCAGTCCTGTGGAGGCGGCCACCCAGTTCGCGGCCCCGTCGGTCGTCTTGAAGACACCGCCTCCCGTGCCCGCATATACCGTCGCCGGCGCCTTCGGATCGATGACCAGAGTCTGGACGAGCAGGTTGCTCAGTCCGGTGTTTACGGGAGGCCAGCTGGAGCCGCCATTGGTCGTCTTGTTCACCCCGAAGCCGAAACTTCCAGCGTAGATCGTGAGCGGTTGTGAGGGATCCACGGCGAGGGTGATGATGGCGCCGACCGGAAGCAGCGTCTGCCAGGTTCCGCCGCTGTCGGTCGTGCGGGCGATTCCATGGAGGTGCCCCGCATAGACCGCGCCGGACGCCGGAGACGCTGCGAGAGACGCAACTGAGACGTTGCGGATGCCGCTTCCCGACGCCGTCCAGGTACCGGCGGCTCCGCCGGCCGTCGACTTGAAGAGCCCGCCGGTAGAGGACGGTACATGGCCGGCGCCCGCGTAGATCGTGGCCGGCTGACCGGGGTCCATCACCAGGCAGTTCACGAAGGCGACTTTGGCGATCAGCCACGTCGCACCGCCGGTGGTCGATCCATAGACGCCGACGTCCGTGGCGGCGAAAACATTCAGAGGATTCGTCGGATCAATCGCGAACGCCGCGACCGACGAACCCGCAAAACCCATGTTGATGGGATCCCAGCGGGCGCCGCCGTTGATGGTCTTGTAGGCGCCGCCGTTGGTTGTTCCGGCGTAGATCGTGGAGGGGGCCGCCGGGTCGATGGCGAGGGTCCGGACGTGAAGGTTGGCGAGCCCGCTGTTGATCGGCGTCCAAGACGCGCCGCCGTTGGAAGACTTGTAGACGCCGTTCTGAATCGTTCCGACATAGAGCATCGAGGAGGAAGACGGATCGACCGCGAGAGTGCTCGGGTTCGAGCCGGCGAGCCCCGCGTTGATTGACGTCCAGCTTGCTCCCGCGTCGGGGGACTTGAAGACGCCGGCGTCCGTGCTGACCGCGTAGACCGTCGAGGAGCCGGCCGGATCGAAGACTACGGCACTGAAGACCGTGCGCGGCAGTCCCGCAACGGGCGTCCACTGGCCGCCTCCATCGAGGCTGACGAAGAGCCCGGAAGGCGTTCCCGCATAGACGATGGCGGGAACGGCGGGGTCCACCGCCAGAGCAAACACTGAGAAATCCGTCAGGCCGGACGAGGACGTGACCCACGTTGCCGCCCCGTCGGTCGACTTGTAGACCCCGCCGCCGTAGGTCCCCGCATAGAGCGTCGAAGGCGCCGTCCGGTCAACGGCAAGAGACAGGATCGCCCCGACATGGTCCGGGCCAACCGACACCCACGAGCCGGTCCCCGCCTGCGCGCCGACCGCGGCGGCGTGCGCGAGAACACCGAGCAGGACGCCGAAGAAACGGGAAAGGCGCGGTGGAATCATCGGGTCATTTCCTCGCCCATCGATCTCCCGCTTCAATCCGCGACCGGAACTCGGCGGGTAAAGGAGCAATCGGCGTGCCGCGCATCGGCTGACCAGTATGTCGCGTTTGTGCTCTCCGCAGACGACTCAGGGCTACAGATAGACTGACGCGGTGAAAAACGGATCCAGGGCGGCGCGGTCTTCCTTCCCCTCGCGTTGTCCCCCACCGGACTGGTTTCGAATGTCATGACGGAGTCACGGCCGTAGCTCCATGACGGTCGGCGTTTTGAAGCGCGGGTCTCACGCGGTCGCTCCGATCGATCCGGTCAAGCTGGAGTAGACCCTGGACATCCTGTCCTATCCCGTCGGACTCCTGATCGGTCTCTTCCCGGTCATCGTGGACCTGGGCGGCCGGCCGGAGCCTGCCGAACTGCTTCTGGATGGACGGCCGGCCTGCACCATCTCGGCTCGCGCTCCCGCGTGCACGGTGGATCTGGGGCCCGATCCCGTCCTCCATCTGCTCGAACTCGTCCGGAAGGACAAGGCGGGCCAGGTGACGGAAAGCGTTCGCCGGTGGGTCAACAAGCCGGGCGTCGAGGCGGAAGTGCGCGCTCTCGGGCGCTGCGAGCGAAAGACGAGATGGTGCGATTTTACGGTCATCTGGGCGCATCCGGCCAGGCTCGATCCGTCCTCGTTGACCGTCGCCCTGGACGGCGCGACCGTCTCCCGCGCCGTCGCGCCCGCCGTCCGGGCCCCGTTTCCGCGCGGCTCGACGCCCCAGGTCGTCACCGCCGACGCCACGTTTCCCGACGGACGCCGTGCCACGTTCACCCAGCTCCTGCAGGGCTCGTATCCGGAAAAAGCGGAGGCCTCTCTGCAGGCCATCCCGATCGTCGTGCAGCCCGGCGTGAGAGATGAGGAGCTCGCGGCTTCGCTCAAGCAAGCGGGCTGGCCTGTGCGCGCCATCGAGCAGGGAGGGTTCGAAGTGGTCTTCGTCGTCGAGCCGGGATCGTTCGGATCCTCGACGAACGTCGGAAGCATGGCGCTGAAGTCGCAGCCGGGCACGCCGCTCGGAGACTCCGAACAGATCCGTGTCATCGTCGCCAACGACTCGATCACGGCCTTCGACGCGCTCCATGCGGAGGTCTCGACGCCGGCTCAAAATCGCACCAATGCCGGCGCCGGTGGAGCGCCGGGTCTCGAGAAACAGGCTCGTGGCGCTGTCCCTCGGATCCAGCCGAGGGGCGGAGGCCAGGAATTCTGGCTGCGCCGTCTCTTCCTGGCCCCTCTCAATGCGCCACGTCTTCAGAGGTTGAGGACCTCTGACGCCGTGGCCGTCGCCGGGTACGATCTCGGGGGTTCTTCACGTCGCCGGGCGGTTATCCTGATCGCGGGCTCCGAACGCGCCGACGAGAGCACGTTCTCGGCGGAACAGGCTCAGGCGTATCTCGGCCAGACCTTCGTACCGCTCTTCGTGTGGCGAGCGACAGCCGAAAGCGCCCCGGGCTGGCCCGAGGGATCGCCCCTTCGCCTCCTCGGCCCGGACATGGCGGCGCTGCGCCGAGATCTTGACCATCAACGCATCGTGTGGCTCGAAGGGCGAGTGGACCCACGGCAATTCCATCCGGCGCTGCCTCCGGGCATCGCCATCGCGGGCAGAGATGGAACGTCGCTCTTACCATCTCCGGTTCTCCCGCAGCGGCCAGCCGACGCCGGCGCCGTCTTTGCCGTGGCCGTCGATCCCGGATCGCCGCGAACGGTTTACGCCGGAACGAGAAGAGGATTGGAGGTTTCACGTGACGCAGGGGATCACTGGAACGCCCTGCGCACCGGGGCGGATCCTGCCGAGGTCTATGCGATCGCGTTCGACCCTCGAGGCCGCGAGCTGCTCTTCGGGTCGGGAGGCGCGATCGGACGCAGCATCGCCGGCGGAGAGAGCTGGGCGCTCGTGCCGACTCTCGCCGTGTTCTCCTTCGCCCTCAACCCGAAGGACTCGAAAATGGCCCTCGCCGCGACGCGCGGAGGCGTGTTCCGAACGGCCGACGGCGGCTCGCGATGGAGACCGTCGTCGGCGGGGATGGAGAAGACGTTCGCCCTTTCGCTCGCCGCCGATCCGCGAGACGTGGACGTCTTCTACGCGGCCACCGCCGGCAGCGGCGTTTTCAAGTCCACTGACGCCGGCCAGACGTGGAAATCCACGGGGCCCGAACTCGACCGGACCGTCGTCCGTTGCGTGGCGGCAGATGCCGCCGGCGGCGAATCGGTCTATGCGGGAACAGACGGAGGCGTTTTTGTCAGCGCCGACCGGGGCAAGTCCTGGCAGCGGCGAAGCTCGGGATTGCCGCGCGCGGTCGTCTATGCGCTCTCCCCCGATCCGGCCGACCCGTCGCGGATCTTCGCAGGAACCTCCGCCGGTCTCTTCGTGAGCCGTGACGGTGCGCGAACCTGGAATCGTATTGACCGCTCCGATCCGGGCGCGCAAGTAACGTCCCTGGCCCTCGACACGTTGAACGGAACGCTCTACGCTGGCACGCTCAGCCACGGCGTCGTCGCCCTGCCTGTGCGATAACGAGTCATGAGAGAGAAGCCCTGATGGTCAGACTCCCCGCGTCGGGCCTCGTTTTCCTGCTCGTGTTTTCGCCGGCGCAGGAGAAGCGCCCCGATCAGGAAAAGGGAAAGGTCCAGGAACGGGTGACCGTCGACCGCGTGGTCGTCACCGGTCGGGTGATCGACCGGTTTGCGAATCCCCTTCCCGGGCTCGCCGCGAACGATTTCCGTCTCCGCGTGGACGGACGAGAGACTCCGATCGAGTCGGTCGAATGGATTCCCGCACGGCGCGATTCGGAACAGAATCCGGTGCCGCTCCTCCCGGAAACGCCGCCCGAAACCGAGGAACGGCCGCGTCTTGCGGCCCCATCGCGGTTGACCGTCATGCTCTTCCAGTGGGAGATCGCCGGTCAGAAGGACGTGGGGTTCGTGCGAATGATGCGGCAAGCGAAGAGAATCGTGGAATCTGCCGGCCGCGACGATCGGATCGCCGTATTGGGTTTCGGCTCGAGCCTGCGGTTACTGCAGGACTTCACGACCAACCATGCCGCGGTCGAGGAAGCGATCCTGAAGATCCGAAGCCCGAGCTGGGGCGGGCACGCGGAAGACGCGGACGCTGAGACCCTCTCCGCCGCCGACGGATGCGAGCGGGCCGATTCGATCGAGAAGGCGTTCGTGTGCATCGGGAGCGCCTTGCAGCGGCTGCCCGGGCCGAAGACGCTGCTCTTCTTCGGTTGGACCGCCGCTACCACCCGCGACTCCTGGCGCGTCCACTACCCGTCCATCATCGAAGAAATCGGGAAAGCCGAGACTTCCGTGTTCGTCCTGGATGTGAGCGACGGAAAGCGCTATGGAAAGCGCGTCCTTCCCGAAAGCCTCAAGACGCTCGCCTACGAGACGGGCGGTCTCTACCAGGAGACCTTCGATTTCCCGGACCTCGCAAGGCAGAGGGTACAGCGGTCACTCGATGGCTACTACGAACTGGTCTTTCGAGACTCGGCGGCCGGCCGTGGCTGGCACCAGGTCGAGGTCGAGCTGACCGGAGGATCGGGCACAGCCCTCTTCCACCGCTGGTATCGAAGCTGACGGCGGCTACTTCAGGTACTTGCCGAGCCAGGCGAGGACTTCGCCGTACCAGTGCTTGGAGTTCTGGCCTTTCAGGATCCAGTGGTGCTCGTCGGGGTAATAGACGAGCCGCGCGGGTACTCCCTTGGCGGAGAGGACGCCGTAGAGCTCCAATCCCTGCGTCACCGGCACACGGAAGTCGCGCTCGCCGTGGATCACGAGCATCGGAGTCCGGAAGTTCGCTGCGAAGCGGTTGGGACTCCACTTCTCGATGTTCTCGAGGTTCGTGTACGGATAGCCGCCGTAGGAATGGTGGCGGCCGTACGTCGCGTCCGAGGCCGACTGGCCCAGAAGGTCATAGACGCCGGCGTGCGAGACGAGCGCCTTGAACCGGTCCGTGTGTCCCTCGATCCAGTCCACGAGGAATCCTCCGTAAGATCCGCCCGCGGCGGCCATGCGATTCGAGTCCACGTAACCCTTCGTGATCAGGAAGTCCGTCGCTTTCATCACGTCGGCGAAAGGCTTGTCCGGATGAGCGCCCAGGATGGACTCGATCCACGCGTGGCCGAAGCTCGAAGAACCGTGGAAGTTCACCATGGCGACGATGTAGCCGGGGGAGGCGAAGACGTGCGGGTTCCAGCGGTAGCCGAAGGTATCGCCGAAGATGCCGACCGGGCCGCCGTGGATCAGCTGGACGAGCGGGTATTTCTTCTTCGCATCGAAGCCCGGCGGAAAGAGGACGAACATCTGGACCGTCTCGCCGCCGGCGCCCGCGAATGTCATCTCCTCGACCGGGCCGAGGTCGAGCTTCGCGATCGCGGCGTCGTTGAAGGACGTCACGTAACGGAGGCCCTTGCCGTCGAGGCCGGCGACCGCGATCTCGGCCGGCCGGGAGAGCGTGCTCGTCGCGAAGACGACCTGGCCGTCGCGCGTCAGGCGAGCGCCCGCGACCGAGCCGCCGTGGAAGATCTCCCGCGGGGCGCCGCCGCCCGCGGAGACGGCATAGAGGTTCCCTCGCCCGCGCGCCTCCGCCTGGAAGACGATCGTCCCGCCGTCCGCGGTCCAGCTCCAGCCGCCGGCCGAGTGGTCGAAGTCCTCCGTCAGGACACGCGTCCTGCCGGACGCCAGGTCGAGCACCGCCAGCCGCGTCTGGTCCGGCCAGCCGTCGGCCTTCTTCTCGAGACCGTAGGCGAGGCTCTTGCCGTCGGGCGAGAAGACCGGATTCTTGTCTTCCGCTGGATTGCCGGCCGTCAGGTTCTTTGGCTCTCCGCCGGAGACCGGCACGAGGAAGATGTCCGTGTTCCACACGTGGTACGGCTCGGGCGCGCTGTTGGCCTCGAAAACGATCGCAGCGCCGTCGGGCGAGATGTCGAAGGAGCCCGCGCCCTCCTCCAGGCCGAGAATCCGTTTCGAGCCCGGGAGCAGGTCGGTCACCTTCTTCGTCGCGACATCCACCGCGAAGATGCGCGGGTATTCGCCGTCGGTCAGCCAGTGGTCCCAGTACCGGTAGAGGCGGTTCTCACTGACGCGCGCCTTGACCTTGCTCTTCTCCCGCGCCTCGACGGCCTTCTTCGTAGCCTCGGGGGTCTCCGCGCCCGCGATCAACGCGGAGACGAACGCGACGCGCGAGCCGTCGGGAAACCACTTCGGGTTCGAGACGGAGAGCGGCATATCGGTCAGCCGCTCGGGCTCTCCGCCGTCCAGCGGAATGACATAGATCTGGGCGGCCTTGTCGTCTTCACGCTTCGAGACGAAGGCCATGCGCTTGCCGTCCGGGCTCCACGCCGGCGACGAGTCGGAGGCCTTGTTGGTCGTCATGCGCCTGGCCGGCCCGCCGGCCACGGGCGAGATCCAGATGTCGGCGTTGCCGCGGTCGGCCTCCATGTCGTAGACGTTGACCGTGTAGGCGGCGGTCTTCCCGTCCGGCGAGACGACCGGGTTGCCCACGCGCTGGAGCGTCCAGAGCTCCTCTGCGGTCAGCGGCTTCCTCTCCGCCGCCGCGAGTTGTGACGCGATCGAGATCGCCAAGAGGGAGACAGAGAACACGCGCATGACGGCTTTCCTCCTCGCACCGCGTGACGTTTTTCAGTGAGACGCGCCTGCATACGCCATCGCAGCGAGGCTCGAAAGTCAAATGGAAGCCAGACTCCGAATAGACTGGGAGCCATGGGCTCTCCCCGCCGATCCCGCTGGCGGCGTCTGACGACCGAATCCACGAACCCGAAATCCGCGAAGCTCGACCGGCTGGGGATCGCGCGCGTGGTGGCGCTCATGCAGTCGGAGGACCGGAGAGTGCTCGCGGCGTTGCGTGGGGCGCGGCCGGAGATCGTGCGGGCGGCGGAGGCGTTCGCCGCGACGTTTCGGTCGGGAGGTACGTGCTTCCTCTTCGGGGCGGGCACGAGCGGGCGGCTGGCGATCCTCGAGGCGGCGGAGGGCGGCGGGCGCGCGAGCCGCGAGGATCTCGTCATCGGGGTTTCGGCGAGCTCGGTGACAGCGTTCGTTCGGGGAGCGCTCCAGCGGGCGCGCGAGCGCGGCGCCCGCACCGTTCTGGTGACGGCAAGCCGCTCACCCGGCATCGAAGACGCCGCGGAGATCGTGGTTCGGCTCGATACCGGACCCGAGGTCGTGGCGGGCTCGACGAGGCTCAAGGCCGGCACAGCGACCAAGCTCGCCCTGAACCAGATCACGACCTCGGCCTTCGCCTCCTCCGGCAAGGTCTTTGGGCCATGGATGGTGGACCTGCGGGCGGGCTCGGCGAAACTCAAAGATCGGGCGCTCCGGATCGTGGCAGCGGCCGCGGAGTCCTCGCCGCGAAGGGCGCGGATGCTCCTCTCCCGGGCGGGCGGCGAGGTCAAGACCGCGATCGTGATGGGACGCGTCGGCGTGTCCGCTGCCGAGGCCCGCCGGCGTCTCGGAAAGGCGCGGGGAGACTTGCGGACGGCCCTCGAGGTAGAGGGCCGTGGGACGCGGTAGCCTGGGCCCATCATCCTGACCCCCTCGCCTTCCCTGTCATTCCGAGCCATCGCCCTTCCATGTCATCCCGGGCGCCTTGCCCCTTCCATGTCATCCCGAGCGACCTGTCCTCCGAAGTTTCCGCGAAGGAGGAAGCGAGCGATCTGCTCCTACCGCTTCGAATGGCCGCGTCCAGTCGGGACAGCTCGTCGTTTCGCTTCTCGGAAGGAAGATGCTCCTCTGGCACTCGCATTGCTCGGATGAAGGAGCATGCCGATTGAGGACCTTCGACGCAACCGCATGATGTCGCACCTGATCTCGTCGCTCGAGGCCGGGCGCGATATCGGCCACTATGGCCGGCTCGTCTTTACGATGGTGGCGCGGCACTTCCTTTCGGAGGAGGAGCTGGTGGCTTACTTGAGCCGCGACCCGGACTGCGACGAGACCCGGGCGCGCGCCCTCTGCCGGCAGGTCACTGAGCACGACTACAGCCCTCCGACCCGAGAACGCATCCTGGAGTGGCAGAGCCATCAGGATTTCCCGATCGTGCCGAGGCCTGAAGATCCCGACGCGGGGAACGTTTACAAGGATCTCCACTTCCCCGACAAGGTCTACGATCACATCACCGAGTACTACGAGCAGAAGGTCGAAAGCGAGGAATAGCGGCACCCCTGACTCTCAGCTCTTCCGCCGGGAGAGGGAGGAGATTCGCTATCTCTTCTTGCGCGTGGCGGCCGCCTTCTTCGCCGCTCGCGACCGCGAGGCCGCGGGGCGTTTCGCCGCGGCGCTGCGCGCCTGGCGCGAGAGCGCCTTCTTCGTCGCGGCTCGGTGCCCTTCCCGCTTGAGCGCTCCCCGGACGGCGCGAGCGCGAGTCGCGGAAGGTTTCTTCCGGCTCTGGCCCCGGCGAACGTCACGCGCCGCCTTGCGCCGAGTCGCTGCCGGCGCCTTCCCCTTCCCGGGGGCGCGCAGCTTCACGCCCGCGCGGCGGGCCTTGGACAGGCCGATCGCGATCGCCTGCTTTGTGGAGCGCGCGCCGTGCTTGCCCTCCCGGACATGGTGTATCTCCTCGCGGACGAACTCCCCTGCCTGGGTACTCGGCGCCTTGCCTTCGCGCTTGTCCTCCTCGGCGCGCTCTTCAGTCTCCTTATCAGGCATGACAACTCCTTTCTGATACTCGTCAAAGCAAGACCGGTGCCCCAGCAGACCGTCCGAGATCCTTCTTGAAAGCGTCGGGCTCGCCGGGAGTCGGATCGTCGCCGGGGAAAGGTCGAGCAGCTTCTCGGCGAGCAAACTCGCAGTGCTGTCTTCACGGGAGCGGAAACGGTGACGGGACCTGGAGCCGAACTTCTCCTGAGTCTCCCGTTTGCTCGCCTCTTGCACGATCCTTGCATCCGGCGGAAGGCGCAATGGCGACCTTGATCCGCCGTATTCTCTTCCTGGCTCTCGCGCTGGGAGTCACCTTGCTTTTCGAGTAGACGACCGGAGACAGACGCATGGTGCTCTTCGGCAGCGCCTTCATCGCGGTCTGGTTCGCCTCTCTCTTCCTCTTTCAAGCGCCCGGTCCTGGCGTCCACCTTCTCCTCGTCATCCCGATCGTGGCTTTCCTTGCGCGCGCTTGGAAAGACCTGCGTTGACACGGCTTCCCTTTTGTTTGCGAGCTCGCGAAGCGGGACTCTTGAGAAGCTTCCCGGCCGCGGAGTCGAGGAACACCGACAGAGAACCGTGGAGCGTCAGAAAAGAGGCGGGACAGGAAGGCGTGATGCGCCCTTTCAACGCGCGCGCGACGGCGACCGCCTTGCTCCGCCCAGTCGCGACGAGCACGATCTCACGCGAGGAGAGAATCGTCTCGATTCCCATCGTGAGCGCTTCGCGCGGCGCCGGCCGAATGCCCTGCGCGGCCAGGTCCCGGCGCGTCGATGGGGAGAGACGCACACGTGCGGTCACGGGGGCGAGCGAAGTGCCTGGCTCGAGGTAGGCCACGTGGCCATTGGCGCCGATGCCGACCAGAGCGATGTCCGGTGTTGCCCGGGCGAGTTGCCGCTCGTAACGCCGGCACTCCGCCTCGAGATCCGCCGCGTCGCCGCGGAGGAACTGGACGTTCTCCGCCGGGAGGCCGACCCGGGAAAACAGATGCCGTTCCATGAAGGCCCGGAAGCTCTGTGGGTGTCCTGGAGGAAGGAGGAGCTCGTCTAAATTGAACGTCTCGGCGCCCCGGAAAGGCGCGCGGCCCTCGCGGTGGAAGCGGACGAGCTCCATGTAGACGGGGACCATCGTCTTGCCCGACGCCAGGACGAGCCTGTGCCGCCCCTTGCGGCGGCGCAGGACGCGGGCAATTTCCTCCGCCGCGCGCCGCGCCACGGCCCGCGGATCCGGGAGGACCTCGAACCTCAAACAGTCAGCTCGCGAAAAGTGACGAGCTCGATGCCATCCGCAGAAAGGCTTTCACGGATCGTCGGATCGCAGAGCGCGGCGACTTCCTGCTCCCGTTCCCGCGCGTAAGAGCTGCCGGCGAGCAGCGCCTCATCGGGATGGCCCGGATGGCACATCAGCTCGCTGACTCCCTCGCGCAGGTGCGCGAGGACGAATCTGAGGTTGTCCGCCGTCGCTCCCGATCCATAGAAGGACTCGATGAAATTGTCGGGGATGTGAAGTCCCGATTCGCGCAACTGCTCGCGTGCCCTCGAGTTCGCGGCGCGGACGGGCAGCCCGCGCTCCAGGGCCACGGCCGCGAAAACCGGCTGAACGGAAACGTGCAGGGCCGAATGGTGGTGGGAGTCCAGGTGCGTTGGGGGTCTTCCCGCCAACTTTTCGAAAAGAGCGATCTGAGCCTCGAGCTCGAGGCGGATCTCCTTTTCAGGAATCCTATCCGGAAGTTCCTCGACGGATCGAACGAAATGACCTCCGGGCGCGAGCCGGGGGAGGGTACCGGCGGGGCTGGCGGAGCCTCCGCCTCCGGTGATGGCAAAGTGGAGACCGAGGGCCAGGTCTGGAGCGGCTGCGCGAGCGAGATGGATTCCTTCCTGCGCCGCGGGCTCGAGGATCATGACCGTCGCGGAGGTGACGATTCCCTTGACATACGCTTCGAGCGTTCCCTCGTTGACGCCCGGGGTCCTGCCGTAGTCGTCCGCGTTGACGATCAGTCTTTTCAATTGACGCCTGCCTTTCTTTCCAGTCTAGCGCGACTTGTGGCGGCTGGTTGTGAGTCATGGCTCACAACTGCTTTCCAACTCCTCCAGAGCCAGCTTAACGGCTCCCATGGCGGGCTCTTCTTCGAGCCTCTGCACGAGCGCACGCGCGCTCGCGAGTTTGCCGCGCACGGATTCCTCCACGGCCGGGAGCGCGGCAAACGTGCCCCCTGAGAGCACGACGTCGTAGGGAGCTTCCTCGAGATTCAACCGTACGATCACGCTCCGCGCCGCCAGGACGAGCTCCTCCGACGCCGCCGCGAGGATCCGGCGGGCGACGGCATCCCCGCGCCCCGCGGCCTCCTCGACGCGCTGTGCGAACATCGCCACCTGGTGCCTCGGGTAATTCCGATCGTAGAGCACGCGAACGATCTCTTCGGGCTGTTCGATCCCGAAGTGCTCGAAGAGAGATCCTTCCAGGAGTGTCACCGGGCCGCGGCCGTCGGCCGCGCGCAGCACGGCGCGGATCGCCCGCTCGCCGATCCAGAAACCGGAGCCCTCATCGCCCAGGTGCCAGCCCCAGCCGCCGGCGCGCGCGATCTCGCCGCGGGCGTTGCGTCCCCACGCGATCGAGCCCGTGCCGCAGACGAGAGCGAGCCCCACCCGCAGGGCCGAGCCCGCTACGAACGCGATCCGAGCGTCGTTGGTTACGACGACACGGTTCTTGAAACCGATCCGGCGCAGAATCTCGCGGAGAACTGCGTGATCGGCGGGTCGGTCCGCGCCCGCGATGCCGAGAGCCAGAGCCTCCGCGCGGACGCCGGCCTCCCCCTCCGCCTGTTCGATGACGGAGTGAAGGACCTTCTCGACCTCCAGCTCTCCGTGCGTGCGCAGGTTCGCTCCGCCTCCCCCCGAGCCCGCCACGACCCGGCCCGTCGCGTCCGCCAGCAGAGCCCGGGTCCGAGGACGTGTCGCATAACTGTTCGAAGTCTTGAGCGCGAAGGGTTCGCGCCGACGGTAGCGTAACTTAGAACCTAGAACTTAGAACTCCGTGCTCTTTCCCGGTAGAGTTCGCACGTGCGGGGAGTGCGTGGAGCGACGACGGTTTCTCGTAACGACGCGGGCGAGATCGCCGAGCGCACGCGGGAGCTGATCCAGTTGCTTATGGACGCCAACGGCGTGCGGCCGCAGGACATTGCGAGCGCGCTCTTCACGGTGACCGCGGATCTCGACGCGCAATTCCCCGCCGTGGCGGCCCGGGGGCTGGCGGACTGGAGAGACGTTCCCCTGCTTTGCGCCCGCGAGATTCCCGTGCCCCGGTCGCTGGGCAACTGCATCCGAGTCCTGATTCACTGGAATACCGATCGTCCGCAGAGGGAAGTGCGCCACGTATTCCTGCGCGGCGCCCGCCGCCTGCGCCCGGAATGGGCCGTGCGCGTGCCCGGTGACGAGGAGGAAGAAATGATCCGCGTCACGCCTCCGGAGCCGCCGCGATGACGGCCGCCGTCGTTGGTCTCGGCCTGATTGGAGGATCGGCCGCCCTCGCCCTCCGGGCCCGCGGCTACGACCGCGACGCCGGGACACGCTCGCGAGCGCGGGACTGCGGTATCGACGCCGCCGAGTCGCTGGCACAAGCCGTGCGCGGGGCCGGCGTCGTTCTGCTCGCCGTTTCGACCGGCGAGACGCCCGCGCTCCTGCGCGAGGCTGCCGCCGCGGCGCCGGACGCTCTGATCACCGACGCGGCCTCGCTCAAGCGCCCCATTGCGGCCGCCGCCGCGGAGCTGCCCGCCTCGGCACGTTTCGTCGCGGGTCACCCCATGGCGGGATCGCTGATTCCCGGCCTCGCGGGAGCGCGAGCTGACCTCTTCCGGAACCGGCCCTGGTTGGTCGTGCCGACCGAGAGGAGCGACGTTCACTCGATCGCCGCGGTCCAGGACCTCGTGCGCGGCATGGGAGCGCGCCCCGCCGTGGTGGACGCCGAGAGGCACGACGCTCTCATGACCTGGGTGAGCCATCTTCCGCTCGCCGTCGCCTCGGCGCTCGCCCGCGCCGTCGCCTCCGGCGCGGACACCGAACTCGACCGAGTCGCGGGCCCTGGCCTGCTCGACACGACCCGCGTCGCCGACACTCCCGCGTCCCTCGCCCTCGAGCTCGCCCTCTCCGACGCGGAGGCGCTGGCCGCCGCGGTTGATGCCGTCCGCACGGAACTGGACGAGATCGCGAAATCCCTGCGCCGTCACGACGCGGCGAAGCTCCGCGCCGACTTCGAAGATGCGACGAGAGCGCGCCGAGCTTTCGAGCCTTCCCCCTTTCCGCCCGGGAGAGGGACGGGGTGAGGGGACAGCAGAGCCGACTGCTGGAATTCAAGACCGATTGTGCCGATTCACCTCTCACCCAGCCCGGATAATTCACGGGCACCCAGCCGAAACACGTGTATCTCATTGAGAGATGAATGGGCTGTTGCGGCGATATTGAGTGTTGCCGAGGTACACCTTGTTCCCGCGAGAGATTCTTCGTCGGGACGAGGAAGACCGACGACGGCGATGCCGGGGGGGCATCGCAGAGGAGGTCTGACGAAGTATCCGACAGCGTCCATGCGCAGGGGGCGCGTGGCGCCCCCTGGACCCCCGGGATCCGCGGGACGGCTGGAGTCGTTCGTGAATTATGCGGGCTTTTCCGGGATGAGAGGGGATGGAGCCTCGAGTCTTTTCCGCAAGAAGGGAATCAAGGCCAGCCCTGGGATTGCCAGGAGAAACGTGTAGGCGAAGAAAGTCGCGTATCCGAACCGCGTCGCGGCAAACCCGCTCACCGCGCCGGAGATGTGCCGGGTCAGCGAAAAGAGAGCGGAGATCAGAGCATATTCGGTCGCGGCATGTTCCTTGTCGCAAAGGCGCATCATCATGGTCAGCATCGCGGCCGTCCCGAGTCCCTGTCCGAACGATTCCAGGATCGACGCCGCGTAGATCGCCGGACGCCCTGCGTTGAGGGCAGCGCAGGCCGCGTAGCCCAGGTTCGGCAGCACCTGCGCGATGCCGAGGACGAAGAGGGCCTTGAGTAGTCCCCACTTCGTCGTCAGGAACCCGCCGAGCAGCGCGCCGAGCACGGTGAACACGATCCCGAGCGTCGTCGAGATCAAACCGATTTCCGCGAGAGTCAGATGGCGATCCACCCAGAACGGCTTGATCATCGGCGTGATCGCCTGGTCTCCGAGCTTGTAGAGGAGCACGAAAAGGAGCGCCGGGATCGAGCCCGGCCGTGAGATCCATTCGAGGAGCGGCCCGAAGAAGCGCCGCTTCTCCTCCACGCGAAGCGCCGCGGCCGGCGCGCGGAGGATCATGGGCGCTAGCAGCGCCAGAACGACTCCGCCCACGACCCACATCGCCGGCCATCCGAAGAATCCCGCCGCGAGCACGATGCCACCGCCGCTCACGATCATGGCCGCGCGATACGCCGACACCCGGATGCCGTTGGCCGCCCCGACTTCCTCCTTCGGAAGAAACGCGATCGTATGCGCGTCGATCGCGATGTCCTGTGTGGCCGAGGCGAACGTGAAGAGGAGAAGGACCGTCCAGAGGGAGATGGACGGATGGCCGGCATCGAAGAGGGGATGGATCGAGAGAAGAGCGCCCATTACGACAAGGCAACCGGCGATCCACTTGCGGCGGTCGCCGTAGCGGTCTACGAGCGGAGCCCAGAGGAACTTGATCGTCCAGGGAAGCCCGAGCAGGTCCATCAAGCCGATTTCCTTGAGGGACACGCCCGCGGCCCGGAAATAGACCGACCACACCTCTCGGAAGACTCCGAAGGGAAAGCCCTCCGCGAAATAGAGGACCGTGACCCACCGCATCCGCCGGGCGAAGCCCGGCTCCCGTTGTGTGGAAGGCGCCTTGTCGGTCAAGCGGGAACAGTCTCGCCGAGATGCCGACCGGCTGTCATCAAGAATCGGGTGATCTGCGATCCGGTGATCGGGATGATTGACGAGGACTAGAATACGCCGGCACAGATCACCCGATGACCCGATGACCCGATCACCCGATCACCCGATGCGCGGGAGGCGCGGCATGAAACGGACCTTGTTGACCATCCTTGTGTCTCTTCTCACCGTAGCGGCGATGAGCGGGCAGGCCGCGCCTCCCGCGCTGGCTCCCCTCGATTCGATCTACCCGGATCTCGAGAAGCTCTATATCGACCTGCACCAGAACCCCGAGTTGTCGCTTCACGAGGAGAAGAGCGCGGCGAAGATGGCCACCCGCCTGAAGGCGCTGGGCTACGAGGTCACGACCGGCGTGGGCGGGTATGGCGTCGTCGCCCTGCTGAAGAACGGGAAGGGCCCCACCGTCCTCGTGCGCGAGGACATGGACGCACTACCGGTCGAGGAACGGACCGGACTCCCGTACGCGAGCAAGGTCACGACGAAGGACGACTCGGGAACGACCGTCTCGGTCATGCACGCCTGCGGCCACGACGTCCACATGACCTCGCTCATCGGCGCAGCGACGCTGCTCGCGAAAGCGAAGGAGCGCTGGCGGGGGACGCTCTTTATGGTCGCGCAGCCCGCCGAAGAGAAGGGGAGCGGCGCCGAGGCGATGTTGAAGGCAGGCCTCTTCACGAGGTTTCCGAAGCCCGACTTCGCGATCTCGTTTCACGACAGCGCGACTGATCCTGCCGGGAAGGTCTCGCTCGTCCCCGGCTACGCCGGCGCCAACGTGGACTCGGTGGACCTGACGATCTATGGACGGGGTGGCCACGGGGCCTACCCGCACACGACCGTGGATCCGATCGTCATCGCGGCGCGCACGGTCCTGGCGCTCCAGACGATCGTCTCGCGCGAGACCAAACCGACCGATCCCGCCGTCATCACGGTGGGCTCGATCCACGGCGGCACCAAGCACAACATCATTCCCGACGAAGTGAAACTCCAAATCACGGTGCGGTCCTACAAGGACGAGGTGCGCAAGCGGCTGCTCGACTCGATCGGCCGCATCGCGAAGGCCGAGGCGGCCGCAGCCGGCGCTCCGAAGCCCCCGAAGATGGAGATCACGGAGGGAACCAATGCGATGTACAACGACCCGGCCCTGACCCGGCGAATCTCGTCCGCTCTCGCCAAGACCCTCGGAGCATCGAACGTCCTCGAGGGAGAGCC
>WNGE01002865.1_pt1 | contig 20689 bp, 18 predicted proteins | sample 5400651 | NCBI WGS metagenome assembly WNGE01 (sample SAMN13153370, study PRJNA577476) | soil metagenome | isolation source: 60 cm soil or saprolite under grassland replicate 2 | place: USA:California | collected 2016-06-15 | reverse complement strand
CTGGAAGGTCACCGCGATCATGAAACCGCGGCCCTCGCGCCGCGTCGCGGGACAGTTTCCCGCCCGCAGGGCCGGGCACACCGCGGCAGTTCGCCCTCCATGTCAACCGGCACTTGTTCCGGCCTCGCCGCACGTTCCCGCCGTTGCGGAACAGGCAGGAATCATCGCAGCGTCGCCGCCAGTTCACATCGGTGCCATGGACCGCCGGGCCGCGTTGGCAATAAGCCAACAGGGTGCATCCTGGAGTACAAAGCCGCAGCCGCTAGCCGGAAGGGTCGTGCCGCGGGCAATGAAGTGCGGCGGCTGCACTGCGGTCTTCGCCGGCCGGGCCGACGGGTCGTGGCCACATGGCCGCACGGTGACACCGCGGCACCCGCGGCACCGCGACACCCGCGGGCACCCGCGGCACAGGAACACCCCGCGACGCCCGCCGCACCGCGACACCCGCGGCACAGGAACACCCCGCGACGCCCGCCGCACCGCGACACCCGCGGCACAGGGACACAGCGCGACGCCGCGACACTCCGCGGCACCGCGACACCCGCGACCTCGCCACCCCGCGACACTCCGCGACCCTGCGACGCTGGGCAAGCGCCACGTTCAGGCGCCGAACAGCCTGGTCAGCCAGTACGCCCCGGCCGCGACAGCCGCAGCGGCCGGGATGGTCAGCACCCACGCCGCCAGGATGCTGCTCGCTACTCCCCAGCGCACCGCGGAAAGCCGCTTGGTCGCGCCAGCGCCCATGATCGCCGCAGTGATCGAGTGGGTGGTCGAAATCGGCGCGCTCCAGGCGAACGCCGTCACATAGAGCACGGCCGAGGCCGACGCCTCGGCGGCGAATCCCTTCGGCGGATCAAGCTCGATGACACGGCGGCCCAGGGTCCTGATGATCCGCCAACCCCCGACGTAGGTGCCGAGCCCCATCACGGCGGCGCTGATCACGATGACCCAAAGCGGTATGGCCTGGCCGCTCGCGTGACCGGTGATGATCAGGGCGAGAACGATGACGCCCATGGTCTTCTGCGCGTCCTGCAGCCCGTGGCCGAGCGCCATTCCCGCGGCGGAGACCGACTGCGCCAGCCGGAATCCGCGGTTCACCTTGCCCGGGTGCGCCCCACGGAACAGCCACAGGATCGAGACCATGACCCCGTAGCCGAGGATCAAGCCGACGACCGGCGAGATCACCATAGGGATCACCACCTTCGTCCACACACCCGACCAGAACACGCTGGTGGACGCGGCGAGCGCCGCGCCGACGAGCCCGCCGATCAGCGCATGCGTCGACGACGACGGCAGCCCGAAACGCCAGGTCACGAAATTCCAGGTGATTGCGCCGATGAGCGCGGCGAAGACGACGACAAGTCCCGCGCTGCTATGCGGAGGGTTGATGATGCCCTTGCCCACGGTCTGCGCCACCCCGGTGCCGAGCAGCGCTCCCGCGAGGTTCATCACGGCTGCGATCAGCAGCGCGGCGCGCGGGGTCAGCGCCCTGGTTGACACCGACGTGGCGATCGCGTTGGCCGCATCGTGGAACCCGTTTGTGTACGTGAAGAGCAGGGCCGTGGCGATCACCGCGAGGAGGCCGGCGAACTCCACGCTCAGGACTCCTTGATGGTGATCGCCTCGACGGTGTTCGCGACGTGCTCGAACGCATCGGCGGCGTTCTCAAGCTGGTCCACGACCTCCTTGAGCTTCAGCACCGTCAGCGCGTCGTAGTCCCCGCTGAACAGCTTGGCGACGAGCCTGCGATAGACCTGGTCGGCCTGGTTCTCGAGCCGGTTGATCTCAATCCAGTACTCGCTTAGGTTCCGAAACCCGCGCAGGTTCGGCATCGCCTCGGCGGTGAGCTCCGCGGCCCGCTCCAGAACCTCCACCTGCCTGATGACCTCTTTCGGAAGCCGCTCGATCTGGTAGAGCACCACCAGGTCCGCGGCCGCCTCCATGAAATCCATCACATCGTCGAGGTTGGAGGCGAGCCGGTAAATGTCCTCACGGTCGAACGGTGTGATGAAGCTCTCATTAAGCCGCCGCATGATGGCGTGGGTCTTATCGTCGCCAAGGTGCTCGCAGGCGCGCATCTTCTCCGCTATCTGCTCCCTGTCGCTGGTGTCGCTGATCAGGTCGACCATCAAGCGCGCGGCGGTCGTCAGATTGTTGGCGGCCTCTGCGAAGAGCTGAAAGAAGCTGTCCTCGCGCGGCGTGAGACGTAGGCGCACATCACTCTCCCAGGACGCAGAGTTGGCTCGCATGCTCGGGCTGCGCGGGCGGCACACCCATGCCAGAGGAAATCGAGGCGCGCGCGTGCTGGCCCATTGTCAGCGCAAATACCCATGTAGCGCGAGCTTTATGGGTCTTGTGACCAGGGCAATGCGGCCCAGGGCCGACAAACCGGACAGGTGCTGGCAACCAGGGTTGAAACGTTTGCGCTGGCAGCATGAGCCGGGCCGCGCAAGCCCGCGGTCAATCCCGGGCGGCCGAGCTGCGCCGGTCGGCATCGGGCCGCACCCCGAGCACCTCGTCAAGCTCGGCCGCGGTGAGACGACGCTCCGCCGTGGCCACTGCCGAGAGCACCTCGGTGTAAAGCTCAATTTCGTCCAGGGCGACGCGGTCGTGGACACGTAGATCGACTTGATCGGGCACCGAGTCCACCTCCGTCGCCGCGTCGCGCCAAGATTCCTACTAACAGGCTACGGTGCCGCCCCTTGCCACGGCATGACCCGACAGGGTCATTCCGGGGCCACCCTCACGTAGGGTTTTCCCCTCTCACCCGGTAACGATTCCAAGAAACTGGCAACATCACGGCGCGAGATGGGCTAAGCGCCCGCTCACAGGCGGGTTTGGCGAGCGAAATGCCGCCAGCGCCGTAGCGGCTTAGGTGCCCCCGCCGCGCGGAACGCCCGAGTCCGGCGCGGCGCCCGTGCCTGGCGGGCGCCATGTGGCGTCGCGGTGCAGCCGCGCACGCGACACATAGCGCTCGGGGATCGCGGCGAACGACTCGCGGTCCGCGGCGGTCAACTCCCGCACAACCCGGGCCGGCACGCCCGCCACAAGCACGCCGTCAGGGACTTGCGTGCCGGGGACGACGACAGCGCCCGCGGCGACCAGCGAACCAGCGCCGATCCGGCAACGGCCGAGCACGATCGCGCCGATTCCGACCAGCGCGCCGGCCCGCACGTGAGCGCCGTGGACGACCGCCCGGTGCCCGAGCGTCACCCGGTCGCCAAATACGACGGGCTCTCCATGATCCACGTGCAGGCAGCACTGATCTTGGATGTTGCACTGGGCACCGATCACGATTTCGTCCTCGTCGGCCCGCAGCACCGAGCCGTACCAGACGCTGGTCGCCGGGCCCAGGGTCACTCTTCCCACCACGATTGCGCCCGGGGCGATCCACGCATCGGGATGGATCGACGGGATCTCCCCGCCGAGCGCGCCGACGTGGGTTTGCGTCACTCCCGCTCCCTCAGGCGGCCCGCTCGCATCAGCGTGCTTGGTGCCGCGCCACGGCGGTCATACTCGCGCTGCTGATCTCCTGCCACATGTTGACCTTAATCTTTGCGGGCGGGCCTGGCGGCAAGGACCGGCCCGGCGGCGCGGACGGGCCAGCGGCGCGGATAGCCCTGCCGGCGCGGGCGTCGCCGGCCGCAGCATTTCACCACAATTGAAAACAAAACAGGACACTCAGCCGTTTCGGTTGCGCGGGGGGGTGCTAGCGGACAAGAGTCGAGCACGTCGTTCCTCTGACGAGAAAACGCCGTTCCCCCTGACATGGAAGGCGCCATGACCGAGCACAGCGAACTCCTGCCCAACCTCCTCGACGAGGACGCCTTCGAGGTGCAGATGCGCGGGTACAGCAGGCGGCAGGTCGACGAGTTCGTCGCCCGCACCCGCAGCCAGACGCGCGACCTAGAGGAGCGACTCGCGCGGGCGCTTGACGACTCCGAGCAAGTCCGCCAGCAGCTAGCCGTCGCGCGTCAGCAGCCGGGCGCCAAGCCGGCGCATGAGGAGATAAGCGAGCGGATCGCGCAGATTCTCAAGCTGGCCGACGACGAGGCCAAGGCGCAGAAGGCTCGAGCGAACGATGAAATCGCCAAGGCGCGCGGCGACGCTCAGCGCGAGGTCGAGGCGACGATCAACGAAGCTCGCGAGAAGGCAGAACGCATGCTGACCTCCGCCCAGGACCAGGCGGAGAGCTTTGTGTCTGCGGCTCGCGCCGAGGCGGACAAGGCTCGCGACGCGGCGCGCACCGAGGCCGAACAGGCCGCCGCCGACGCGCGCAAGGAAGCTGACGAACTGCTTGTCTCGGCCAGGTCGAAGGCGGAACGGATGCTCGCGGAGAGCACGGCGCGCTCGACGGCGATCAACGACGGCGCCGCTCGCAGGCTCGAACTGCTGTCCGGCACGCACGCGGAAGCCGCACGGCGGCTTGCCGAGATCCGCGACGTGGTGACGGAGCTGCTGAGCCGAGACTCTGCGCGCGGGTCGCTCGAGGACGAGGTCGCCAAGGCCGTCGCCGGGGCGATGAGCGGCACCGCGGAATCACCGCGCGTTCCTGGCCAGAGCCCGCCCGCCGACGCCAGGATGGCCCGCAAGACCACAAAGCCCGCGGCCCAGACTCCTGCGGCGGCAAGCGTCGGCACCACGGCGCCCGCTCAGCCCGTGGTCAGCCCGTCGATTGCGCCGCAGCCTGCGGGCCCGTCTGGCCCACACGCCAGGCCAGCCCCGGGTGCCGCGCCAACCGCACCGCCATCACCGGCTCCGCAGCCGGTCCGCAGCGGCGGGCAGCGCCAAGCCGGCCCGGCCGAGCGCCAAGCCGGCACGCCGGAACGCCAGGCCAGCGCGGCGGAGCGCCAGGCCAGCGCGGCCGAACGCCCGCTCGGGCTTGGCCGCGATCACAGCGCGCGCGACCAGGCCGCGCGCGGCACGGCTGGCGACGACTCTGCTCAACATCAGGCCAGGAAGGTGACCGGCCCAAACTGACCGGCACAGGTTGACTGGCGGCCGTCGGCCTCTGATGGGCGCGCCCAGGCATTTTCCCTAACGGCTGCCGCCTGGCGCGTCACTCCCCCCGGCATAGGCGGCGATCCGAGCGCAATGATCAAGTTCGTCGCGCTCTCCTTACACAACCCGCCCACCCTTGGGGGCTTTGCCCTACTGACGATCTTGCCAGGCTGTCAAGGGCTTCGGGGAGGGGCGAACGCGAATCTGTGGATAACTTGCTGCTCGGTTGTCCATCTATGCGAGGATCTCGGCGCCAGCGGTGAAGGCCGTCCACAGCGCCGCGTAGGTGCCGCCGACCGCGATCAACTCCTCGTGCGTGCCTATCTCGGCGATCCGGCCCTCCGCCATGACGACGATGCGCTCGGCGCGCGCCGCGGTGGTCAGCCGGTGCGCCACGACCAGCGTCGTGCGGCGTGCCATGAGGTGCTGCGTTGCGCGCGTCACGGCCGCCTCGGAGGCCAGGTCCAGCGCCGCGGTCGCCTCGTCGAGCAGCAGGATGTCTGGGTCGACGAGCTGCGCGCGGGCCAGGGCGAGCAGCTGGCGCTGGCCCGCCGACAGGTTGCGCCCGCGCTCGCCGACCGGGTGGACGTAGCCGCCGGACAGGTGGGCGATCATTTCGTGCGCGCCGACCGCGCGCGCCGCCGCCTCGACCTCGGCGTTGGTCGCGTCCGGCCGGCCGTAGGCGATGGCGTCGCGCACCGTGCCGGGGAACAGGTAAGCTTCCTGCGGCACAACGCCAAGCCGGTGCCGGTAGGCCGGCAGATCGTAGCCGCGAACGTCCAACCCGTCGACCAAGACGGCGCCCGCGCTCACGTCGTAGAACCGCGCGATGAGCTTGACGAGCGTCGACTTGCCCGCGCCGGTCTCGCCGACCAGGGCCACCGTTTCTCCGGGCTCGATGAGCAGGTCGACCCCTGCTATCGCCTCGCGCTGTCCAGCACCGTAGCCGAACCGCACGCCGCGCAGCTCGATCCGGCCGGCCAGCCGCCGCACGCGCACCGGGCGCTCCTGCTGCGGCGTGGAGACCGGCTCCTGGAGTAGCTCCTTGATCCGGCGCAGGCCGACGACCGCCTGCTGGTAGCCGTCGAAGACCTGCGACATTTGCTGCACAGGCGAGAAGACCATGTCGATGTACAGCAGGTAGGCGATCAGCGCGCCGGCGCTCAGCGCTCCACTGCGCACCTCGCCCGCGGCGACAACAAGAACCAGCGCGCCCGCGGCCGTGGACAGTGTCTGCACGAAGGGGAAGTAGAGCGCGATGTAACGTTGCGCCCGCAGTCTCGACAGGCGGTACGCGTCGCTGCGGTCGGCGAAACGCGCCCGGTTTCGGCCCTCACGCCGGTACGCCTGCGTCACCCGCATGCCCGCGACGTTCTCCTGCAGGTCGGCGTTGACCGCGCTGACCTTCTCCCGCGCGTCCTGGTATGCCAGCGACGACTTCGCACGGTAGACCAGGGTGGCGACCACAAGCACCGGCATGACCGACAGCACAAGCAGGCCGAGCCGCAGGTTGATGATCAGCAAGGCGATCACGATGCCGAAGAACGAGAGGACTGAGCTGACGATGCTGATCAGCCCCGTTTGCAGGAAGGTGGCGAGCGCGTCCACGTCGGTCGTCATCCGGGTCATGATCCGCCCGGAAAGCTCACGTTCGTAGTAGTCGAGACCGAGCCGCTGCAGGTGCGCGAAGATCTTCACGCGCAGCGTGTAGAGCAGCCGTTCTCCGGTGCGCCCGACAAGCAGCGCCTCGGCCGCGCCGATCAGCCAGTCCGCGAGGACGATCGCGAGCCCGGCGATCGAGACCACCGCGATGGCGTGGAACATCCGGGTCTCGACGCCGTTGTCGATGCCGCCGCGCACCAGCGCAGGCAGCGTGAGGCCGGCCAGCGCGTCGAGGCCATCGAGGACAAGGCCCGCGACAAGCGCGACCATGAAGGGGCGCAGCAGCCGACGCAGCGTGAATCGCGGCGCGGCGGATCGCGCGAAGTCCGCACCGACATCAGGCTCGTCGCGCGCCGGAGGGAGCGCCTCCACCTGGGCGATCAGCTCAGGCGTCGGCGGCAGGCCGGCCAGCATGCCACTCCAGCCGCCGCCGGTGGCGGTTTCCGTCCTGCTCGCCGATGCCGACCGAGCCGGCTTGGCGCGGACCGACGCCTCAGCCTCACCCCACAGGCCGGGCGTGACGCCGCCTGGCTGTGAACGTGACCCGTCGGCGCCGGACACCGGCTGTCGTGCGCTGGGTGAACGCGGCGCCGATGCGGCCACAGCGGGCGCGGCCGACGCGCCAGGATAGGCGCTTTCGTAGTACTCAAGCTCTCCCGCGTCGACTCCCTCGGCGTCATCGCCCGGGCCGGACAGCAGCAGGCGGTAGAGCGGGCAGCGGCCGATCAGCTCCTCATGGGTCCCCGCGTCCACCACCCGGCCCTCGTCGAGCACGGCGATGCGGTCGGCGAGCTGCAGCGTCGAGCGACGGTGTGCGATCAGGATCGTGGTGCGCCCCCGCATCACCCGGCTGAGCGTCGCGTGGATCTCTGCCTCGATCCGCGGGTCGATCGCGGAGGTCGCGTCGTCGAGCAGCAGAATGCGCGGATCGGTGATGAGCGCACGGGCAAGCGCCACCCGCTGCCGCTGGCCGCCGGACAGCGTCAGCCCTTGCTCGCCGATCACTGTGTCGTAACCGTTCGGCAAGCTGGCGATGAACTCGTGGGCCTCGGCTGCCTTCGCCGCAGAAATGATCTGCTCCTGGGTGGCGTCGGGCCTGCCGTAGGCGATGTTGGCCCGCACGCTGTCGGAGAACAGGAAGCTTTCCTCCATGACCAGCCCGATCGCGGCGCGAAGCGAATCGAGCGTCAGAGCGCGGATGTCGTGGGAATCGACGCGGATGGCGCCGTCGCCGACGTCGTAGAAGCGCGGCAGCAGCAGCGAGAGCGTGGACTTTCCCGACCCCGACCTGCCTACGATGGCCAGCGTCTCGCCTGGCGAGACGGCCAAGGTCAGGCCGTGCAACACGGGCTGGGAGGGCACGTAACCGAAGCGCACATCGTCGAACTCCACGGCGTTCGCGCCCGGCGGGGCGGGCGATGAGCCGTCGCCCGCCCCGCCGGGCGCGAACGGGGCGCCGTGACGTGTCGCCGCGCGCGGCCGCGGCAACACGATCGCGTCCGGCTTTTGGGTGACCACCGGCCGTGAGTCGATGACTTCAAAAACCCGGATCACGCTGGCGCGCGCTTCCTGGCCGATCGTGACCAGGTTGCTCAGCGTTCGCACCGGGCCGACCAACTGGACCAGGTACGAGGAGAACGCGAGGAACGTGCCGAGCGTGATCGAGCCGTGGATGGCGAGCCATCCGCCGAGCGCGAGAACGCCGATTTGACCAAGGGAGGGCATCGCCTGAAGGGCAGGGTTGTACCGCGCCATCAGCCGCACGGTGCGCAGCCGGGCCGCGAACAGGCGTCTGCTGGCGTCCTCGAGCCGCTCGAGCTCCTGCTCCTCCTGCCCGAACCCCTTGACCACCCGTACACCGCTGACCGCGCCGTCCACGACGCCCGCGACATCGGCGGACTGCTGCTGCGCGTACCAGCTCGCGGGAAAGATCTTCCGGCGGGAGGCGAGCGCGATGAGCCAGAGCGCTGGACCGACCAGGAAGGCCACGATCGTCAGCACGGGTGACAAGAACACCATGATTGCCAGCGAGCCAGCGAAGAGCAGCGTGTTGCCGAGCAGCATCGGCAGCATGCTGAGCAGCGCCTGGACCATGGTGATGTCGGAGATCGACCGGCTCACGATCTGGCCGGTGTGCAGCTCGTCCTGGCGCGTGCCGTCCAGCCGCGACAGCGCCGAGAAAAGCTCGGTCCGCAGGTCGTGCTGCACGTCCAGGGAAAGCCGACCGCCCACGTAGCGGCGCAGATAGAGACCGGCGAAGTTGACCGCCGCCGCGCCGGCGAGCAGGCTGGCAAGCGGCCAGACGGCGTGCTTGTGCGTGATGATCGAGCCATCGATGATCGCCCGCTGGATTAGCGGAATCAGCACGCTGATCACTGTGGCGATAAACGCGCCGCCCAGCGCGACGAGCACATTGCGCCGATAACGCCAGCAGTAACCGGACAGCCGCCACAGCCAGCCTCGCCGATCTGCGCTGGCGCCCGCGGCCGCTGGGGCGCCGCTCATCAGGGAAACGCCGGCATGCTGCTGCCCGTCAATCCGCCACCTCCAGGCCCATAACGTCGGCTACGGTGCGCCAGATTCCGGATTCGGCGAGTTTCCTCGGCCACCCAGCGAGGTGGGCGGCCCGCGCCAGCGACCCCGTTCAGGCCTGGCGCGGCGGCGGCGAGACGGGCGCCACCAAGCGGAAGCCGTTAAGGCTGTGCCGCCCCGGGGGGACGACCCCCCGCGATCCCCCCGCAACCCGCCTTGGCGCGGCGGCGACGAGACGGGCGCCACCAAGCGGAAGCCGTTAAGGAAACGGGGTTGTGTGCGCTTGTTAGACGGCCGCGGTGCCGATCAGGCCGTTTCTTGTGACGAGGGCGGCGAGTTCGCTTTCTTGCCGGCCGTCGGTTCCATCCGGGCGGCGCGGCAGCACCATGTACCGCGTCTCGGCGCTCGAGTCCCAGACTGCGATCCCGGTCTCCTCGGGCAGGGTCAGCCCGAACTCGGCAAGCACCGCGCGCGGTTCCCGCACCGCCCTGGAACGGTACGCGAGGCTCTTGTACCAGCTGGGCGACGGCCCGAGAAGCGCGACCGGATAACAGGAACAGAGCGTGCAAACGATCATGTTGTGCCGGCCGGGCTCATTGGCCACCACCCTCAGCCGGTGCCCGCCGCCCGCGGCAGTGCCGGCGCCGATGTGGAAACCAAGCTCCGCCGCCGCGGCGTTGCCATCGGCGAGCATCCGCCGCAAGTACGCCGGGTCGATCCACGCGCGTGCCACCATCCGGGCGCCGTTGACCGGCGACGCATGCTCGTAGAGCTCGGCCAGGGCCGCGTCAAGCTCCGCGTCGCTCGCCAGGCCCGCCGCAAGCACCCGCTCCTCCAGCCGGCGCACCCGCGCCGCGGCCTGCGCCTGCCCATGGCCCGCGCCGGTCATTCAGCCTCCTCGAGGTAGGACTCCCACAGGTCCACGGTGACCGTGTGACCGCCCGCACCCCAGAGCCGCGTGGCGGGGAAACGCACCGCGTAGACGGTCTCGACGCGGGGCGGTTCGATGCCGCGGGCGAGATCATCGGGGACTGGCCAGGCGCCCTCCAGCTCGATGACCTCCCCGACATGCCCGCGCACGTAGCGGGGCAGCCGAACATGGTGGGCGGGGTCCAGCGTCCGGGCGCGCACGCGGGCGCCCGCGGCGAAACTCACCCGATCCCCTTCTCGGTCAACAGCGTCTCCAGCGCGCTCAGCCGGCGCTCGTAATAGGACGCGGAGAGGTATTCGGCGGGCGGGATACGTTCGATCGCGTCGCGGAACTCCGCGGTGTTGTAGACGCCGCGGCGGTGCAGCACCGTGGTCAGGGCGACGAGCCTGGCCTCCCAGTCCGCGCGGAAGGGCTGGCTGCCGCCTTCATTGACCCGAACCGGGCCGAAGCCGGTCTGACCTCCGACATCATGAACTCTGCTCACGGCCACCTTCCGCCTATCCTGCTGGTTGTGGGCGGTGATGACGGATTCTACTTCGCAGTCGATTTCCCTGGCGGTGACCCTTTCGCCGGCGCCGCAAGCCTCGCCGGGCCCGATGATCCTGCCCTGGCCTGGGACGCGGCAGAGCGCTACGCCGTCAAGCTCGTTTGGCAGGCCCTCCCGGAGGTTCGGTCGGTGGCGGCGCCAGCCGACGAACTGGTGCCCGCCGCCGAGCGGATTAAGTCCAGGATCCGTAAGTGGCCGTACAAGCAACTGGCCCGAGCGGCATGGGGACGCGCGCGGCCCCGCGGCGGGCTCGCGGCCGATGACGCCGAGCTATGGCTCGACATGGCAGGCGCCATGGCCGCGACGCGCCATTACCGCGACATCGACTCGCCGCTGCTCGCGCCCGTGTCCGTGCTGCGCCCGGCCGACTGGGCCGGGGCGGTGATCGGTGTGGTCGGTTCTGGCGTCAACGCCGTGATCGCCGCCGAGGACATGGTCAGGCACGCGAGGCAATGCCCGCAGATCGAGGGCGCACGTGACGGCGATGACGGCGACCACGCCTACGACCCGTTCGCAAGCGACGAGCCCGACGACGAGTGTTTGCGCCGCGCCTTCGAGGCTGTTCTGCTGGCATGGGAGGCGGTTGGCGCGGTCAGCGAGCAATTCTGGCTGACCGGGCTGGGCTGGTGGGGCCTGCCACGAGCGCTGGCCCGGGCCTGGAACGGCGACTTCGACGCGGCGGGCTGGATCGACGCGACCGAGTCGGAGGCGCGGGAAGGAAACTGGCCGGGCCGGGAAGCAAGCCCAGCCGATCTCGGCATCCGCCTTCCGCCGCTCGGTTTCTGACCAGGGCTTCTTACCGCCGTCGAGTTACCGCCGTCGAGCCGCGCCGCCGCGCTTGCCTTGCGTCGCTCGCTTGCCCGACGCCTTCCCGCCTGACGCTGCGCCTGACTCGGCTGACTCGGATGACGCTCCGCCGGACTTGGACGACACTCCGCCGGACTCGGACGAGCTGCCTTTGCCGCCGCGCCGGCGGCTGCGAGCGGCTTCGGCGCTGCGCCGCAGCGCCTCCATCAGGTCGACCACATTGGTTTCCTCCGGCGGGGCGCCCTCGGTGACGATCTCTTCACCGTGCCGCTTGCTTTCGACCAGCTCCTCTACCCGCTCACGGTAGGTGTCTCGGTAGTTATCCGGCTTCCACGGGGTTGCCATCGACTCGATCAGCTGTTTCGCGATTTGAACCTCACGGCCGCGGAAGGTGTGCCCGGCGGGAAGGTTGTCAAGCTCCTCGTGTGGATCGCGGACCTCGTCGGCGAAGAACATGGTCTCCAGCATCAGAACATCCTGCTGAGGCCGGATCGCGACCAGATACTGCTTGCCGCGCATGACGAAGGTCGCGACGCCCACCTTGCCCGTGGCGTCCATGGCCTGGCGCAGCAGGCCGTACGCCCGCTCGGCGCCCTCACCCTGTGGCGCGAGGTAGTAGGTCTTCTGGAAGTAGATCGGATCGATCTCACCCAGATCGACGAAGTCGGAGATCTCGATGGTGCGAGACCGGCCGGGTTCGACGGCCTCGAGCTCCTCGTCAGTGATCAGGACATAGTCGCCTTTGCCGATCTCGTGACCGCGCACGATATCGGCCAGGTTCACCTCGTCGCCGGTTCGCTCGTTGACCCGCTTGTAGCGGATCCTGTCGGAGGTGCCGGCCTGGAACTGATGGAAGTGAACGGTCTTGTCCTCGGTCGCCGAATACAAGCGCACGGGGACGTTCACCAGCCCGAAGGCGAGTGATCCGGTCCAGATGGGGCGTGCCATCGCACCTCCTGCTGCCTCAGTGATCCGCTACCCGGTCCGCAGCGGGTAATGCCCGATTTGCCATAACGGCGGACGCATCGTGACACTGCCCCAGCGCCGGCTATTCGTTCCCTTATGAGCAATCGTGCCCGTCCGGCCACTTAGATCTCGCCAGTCATACCGACAGCGTCAGTCACGCCCGCTCCTTTGCCTTCGCCTGGGCACGGGCCAGCCGCCGCTCCGCCGTTTGCAGTGCCCGGGCGACCGCGTCCCTGCTGCGTCTGGCGTCCCTGACCGCCCGCGCGAGCGTGGCCTCCCGCTGTTGCGCCTGGTCCAGCCGCTGCTCAAGTTCTTCGATCTCGCGCTGAACCGCCTTGTGCTCGTCACCGGCGATGACGACCTGCCGCTCCGCCTCATCAAGGGCCGCCCGCGCTTCATCGACCGCCTCGTCAGCGTCGGCCAGGTCTTGCCTGGCGCGTTCGGCCTCACGCGCCTTGCGCTGCGCAACTGCGGACTCTGCGGTATCTCCGGCCGCCTCAGCGGACCGTTGCGCAGCTTGCCGGGTCGGTTCCGCCCGGCCTGCCGTGGGTTTCTGCCCGCCCCGGCTCGGCTGTCCGGGCCGCGACGCCGCCGAGGGCACGGCGACCGCGTCAGAAAGGTCGATGCCGCCGAGCCCCGCATAGGAAAGGGCGCTGGTCAACCGCCCCGAACGGACCGCGTCAGCGGCGCTGGGGTCGGCAAGTGCGGCCTCGAGCGTGGCCTCCACCTCGCGTTCGACCTGGACGCTGAATGATTGCCGCGCCTGCGCGGCTAGCCGTTTGGACTCCTCGGTGACCGCAACGACCTTCCGGCGGCGCTGCGCCGACAGTTGCCGCAGCTGGTCCGCGGCCATGCTCTGCTGCGCCTGGCGTAGCTGCTCACCCAGCTCGAGCAGCTCCTCTATCTGGTCGGCGGCCTGGCGGGCGAGCTGGTTCACCAGCCAGGCGCTCACGGTGGGGCGGCGCAGCTTCTTGATCGCATCCGCGAGGCCCCGGTCGCCCGCCGCGCGCGCCTGGTCCGCCCGCTCGTCGCGCGCGGACCTGAACTCGGCTGGAGCAAGCGCATAGAGTTCGTCCGCCACCTGCGCAAGGTCGGCCGGCTTCACGTGACGCTCGGATCGGCCATTTTGACCCTCCTTCATCGGTGCCGGCCGTCGGTCAGATCGGGCGCCGGCCCTCGTTGGCCGCCTAGGCGAGGCCGTCTCCGGTCTCCTGCACCCGCCGCTCCTCCCCAGCTGTGATCCGCGCGATTGATCCTTTCAACTTTGTACTCTGGAGTGTCGCTACGGGGCCAGGAATATTGGGTCCGAGCAACACTGCGGAGTACAAAGTCGTTTGACGCCCCAGCTTCATCTGTCGTCGACCGATTCGTTTTCGCGGAACCGTGAGTCTGTACGTGCGACAGGGTCCTCACAGCCAGACGGACGAGGCGACCGCGTGGCCGAGCCAATGAATGTCATGACCGACGGCGTGGCGTTGCTGGAACGCGCGATCTGCTACGCCGTTGGAACGCTGTGCGCCGTCACGCCGGACGCCCTCTCGCGGCCGACTCCCTGCGCCGGCTGGGACCTGCGAATGTTGATGCGGCATGTCACTGACTCGCTTGACGTGCTGCAGGAGAGTGTCGACACCGGTCGCGTCGGTCCCGGCCCAGCTGAAGCCGGCGTCGATGAAGCGGCTGACCCGGTTGCGGCCTTCCGCGATCGCGCCAGGCAGGTGCTCGGAGCGTGGACCGTGGCCGGTCATCAGGACCTCGTCATCGCGATCGCCGATCTTCCGCTGATGAGCAGCATCGTGGCCAGCACCGGCGCCCTGGAGATCGCCGCGCACGGCTGGGACATCTCCCAGGCGTGCGGGCAGCGCCAGCCGATCCCGCCCGCGCTCGCCGCGGACATGCTCGAGATCGCATCGTTGGTGATCACATCTGAGACCCGTTACCCGCGATTCGCGGCGGCCGTCGCCACGTCGCCGGCGGCCAGCCCATCTGACCGGCTCGTCTGTTTCCTCGGCCGCAGCCCACACCAGCCTGTTCGACCGCCGCGGTTGTGACGCCACTCACTAGCCCAGGAGGAACTTCGGCCTAGTGAACATGGGCCAGTGATCCCCCAGGCGGCTTGCCTTTGGGCACGAGCATGCTCGCCAGCATGACGCCGATCAGCGCCGCGACGGCGGTGAACGCGAAGGCGTGGCGGAAGCCTGACAGGGTCCCGGTGGTGAGGCTGTGCGCGGCGATGCTGGAGACAACCGCGATGCCCATGGCGCCACCAAGCTCATGGAAGGTGTTGAGCACTCCGGAGGCGAGCCCGGCTTCCTGGTCGTCGACCTCGCTCAGAGCGGTCGTAGTGGCGGCAACGAAGGTGGCGCCAAGACCCACGGCGGCCACGCTGACGCCCACCACGAGCGCCGGCGGTGAGATCCACAAGGCCGCCGCGCCGGCACCGACCGCAGTAACGCTGAGCGCGGCACAGGCTACGATCTTGCGGCCGACGGCGCCCACTGCCCGGCTCGCGGTGTGCGCGCCCGCGATCGTGCCGACCGCGACTGGGACGAACAGCAGGCCCGTTGTCAGCGCGCTGTAGCCACGCAGGTCCTGCAGGTAGAACGAGCCGAGGAAGAACCCAGCGAGCAACAGGCCAGTCGCGGTCAGCATGAGGAACGCACCGGCCGCCACCGGGCGTCTTGCGAGCATTCGCATCTGCATGAGCGGCTCGCGCACTGTTCGTTCGAGTACCGCGAATCCGCCGTAAAGGCCGACAGCGACGGCGAGCGGAACGATCGTGGACGGCGCGGCCCAGCCATGGTCACCGACGTTGATCAGCCCGTAGATGGCTGCGCCGGTAGCGGCCGTGACTGTCATCGCGCCCGGCAGGTCAATCCGGCGGCGGCCGTCGGGCCGCCGCGCAGTGACGACGGCGGGAAAGGCGATAAGCAGGCCGAGCCCGACAGGCACATTGATGAAGAAGATCCATTGCCATCCGGGACCCGCGGTAAGCGCGCCACCGAGCAGGACACCGATCGCCGAGCCAACGCCCGCGATGGCCGCCCAGACGCCGAGTGCCCTGTTCCTTTCACGGCCGTGAAAGGCAACGGTGACGATCGACAAGGCGGCCGGGGACATCAGCGCGGCGCCGATGCCCTGCGCCGCACGCCCGCCGAGCATGACGGCGGCGCCCTGGGCCAGGCCAGTCGCGAGGGACGCCGCTGTGAAGATCGTTAGGCCGGTGAGAAGGACGCGGCGAGGGCCGAACAGGTCCGCGCTTCGGCCGCCGAACAGCATCAGCCCGCCGAAGCACAGCGCGTAGGCGGTGATCACCCAAGTGAGGGCGGCCCGTGACAAGTGCAGGCTGGCTTCGATGCTGGGCAGCGCGACGTTGACCACGGTCACGTCGAGGACAAGCATGAACTGTGCCAGGCCGAGCAGGCCGAGCGCCAGCCAGCGGCGCGGGTGTGGTGGCGTGTGACCGGCGCGGCGCTCCGCCGCCGCCGGGGTCTGGCCGGTCATCGGCAACTCCGCGAGCAGGACATGATTCACCTCGTAACCTAGACACACATGTATGAGTTAGCACCTGACCCGAGACTAACTCACACAGCTGTGTTCTGGATAATCGGGGGTGGCAGGATGCGGCGACCAGGAACTCGCGGCGGACGAGACCAGGGGTCCGCAGCCGACGACACGAGCGGTTGGCTGCGGACGAGACCCAGGGGTCCGCAGCGGACGAGACGGGCGAGACGAAAGGGTTCGCAGTGGACGACACGGAGGCGGAGTCCGTCGGCCTGCGCGGGAAGCGTTCCGACGCGCGGCGCAATATCGCCGCGATCCAGGACGCCGCGCTGACCTGCCTGACCCGCGATCCGCAGGCCAGCATGGCTCACATCGCGCAGGCCGCCGGGGTCGGGCGGGTCACGCTTTACGGGCACTTCGGCACCCGCGCCGAACTCCTCCACGCGGTGTTCGCCCGAACCCTGCGCGAGGCCCACCAGGCGCTCAGCACAGTGGACCTCACCGGCGACGCGCGTGACGCGCTGACCCGGCTGGTGACAGCATCCTGGCGGATCATCGACCAGTGCCGGTCGCTGCTGCACGCCGCGGAGCGCGAACTCCCAGCTGAACACATACGCACCATGCACGACCAGCCACTGCGCCGTGTTCAGGAGCTGATACAGCGCGGCCAGCGCGACGGCGTGTTCCGCACCGACCTGCCCGCGTTGTGGCTGGTGGCCATTTTCTACAACATCGTGCACGGCGCCGCGGGAGAGGTCACAGCCGGGCGGCTTGAGGTCGGCGATGCCGCCCAGATGATCAATGCGGTTCTGCTCGCCGCCTACACACCGCCAGGCGGCACCGTTCCCACAAATCACTAGGCGGCAGCCTGCCTACATGATCACCGGACCCCTCGGGCCACCGGCCGCCCAGGCTTGCCCGCGTAACGCACGCGCGGATTCCGTTCAATGGCATGTCGGCGCCGGTGTTGAACGACTTCACGCACCGAGGTCCTGCACACGCGACCCAGACGCGCCGGTTCCCGGGCGATAACTGGTGGAACTCCATAGACAAGTACGCTTGGTGCTCCACGGTCATGGATGGCCGCACCGCCCCCGGGGTGAGGTGTGGCAGGCGGGCGGGCACGCGTCGCCGCTACTGCCGGGCCTCACCACGGCGACCTGAGCAGGCGTCGGGCTCATCGCCGCGGCGGCTGTCGCAGGCACCGCGCTCCGGCGGCGGCTGCCGAGTGCTTCGGCCGGGGCACTGGCGGCCGCCGCCGGCGTACTGCTGGCGTTGTGCTGGCAGATCTGGCGCCGGATCTCTGGCACGATCTCGCGGACACCGGGTGCCCCCTGGCCGTGCGGCAGCCACACCGGGATATGGCTCCCCCCGCACCACCTCGAACGGGCAGGTCGCAGGCCCGGTCCAACGGGCCGGCTCAGCGGCTACGGCGCCGTGACCTGGTCCACGAAGCAATAACGCCACGTGTCGCCCGGCTGGAACGACCGGATCACCGGATGCCCAGTCTCGCCATTGTGCGCGCTCGCGTGCCTCCCCGGCGAGGAATCACAGCAGCCCACATGGCCACAGCTCAGGCAAAGCCGCAAGCTGACCCACTGCTGCCCGGCCGCCAGACATTCTTCACAGCCGTCAGGCGTCCTGGGTGCCGGTGCGCTTTGGGCCGCGTCAGCCGCATCAATATGCACACAATTCGCCATAGCGTCATATTCTCACCTGGCCTCCCCATGCCGACGGCCGGCCCCCGCGCGCCGCCCGCCGACCCCGCCTCCGGCCTGGGTGGAGCGCGGCAGGCTGCGGCCGAAGAGGGTGCGGCGGATATTTATCCCGAACGGCCGCGCGTCCTGTCACACGCTCCTCGCCGGCACTCGACGCCGTGAACCGGGGACTCGACGCCGTGAACCGGACTCGACGCCGCCATGAGCCGGCACTCGACGCCGGGAACCGGACTCGACGCCGTGAGCCGACACTCGACGCCGTGAGTGGTACCCGCCGGGAGGCGATCAGCAACCGCCGGTGGATACTTGCGGGCATGCCTGAACTGATCGGTGAGCCGAGCCGGGTGGCTGCGGGCGGTGAGCCAACCAAGCTGATCGACGAGTACGTGGGGCGCGTCAACACTGACGAGGCCCGGGTCAGCATCGCCCACATGCGCAGCCCGTCCGGCTGGGCAGAGCCTGCACAGCAGCCGGAGTTCGACGAGTTCACGATCGTGCTGCGCGGCGCCCTCGTCGTGGAGTTCGACGATGGCCAGATGACGGTCCAGGCCGGGCAGGGCGTGCATACCAGGCCGCGCGAATGGGTGCGCTACAGCACCCCGGGCCCGGAAGGCGCGGACTACATCGCCGTCTGCCTGCCCGCATTCGATCCCGCGACCGTGCATCGCGACGGCTGAAACGGGCGCCAGCCCATCAGGTCAGTCAGGCCCGCCGGGCCAGCGACGCCCAACCACCGATGATCTCGCGCTAGCGGGAAGCCTTCTGTTCATTGCGCTTCTTGTGCCTGTACAGCAGCCGCGCCCGCGCCGCCTTGGTCTTGCCGCTGCGCTCGTTGGCGGCAGCTATCTTGTTGGCAAGTTCGGTGTCCGCCTTGTTGATGAGGCCGTTGACGACCAGGAATTCGGCGAGCTCGCGCTGGTGGCCCTGCTCGTTCCAGATCAGGCGCTGAAGCTCCTTCTTGTATTCGGAAACCGCCGCGTCGCCCGTTAGGTCCAATGCGGCGGCCACCTCGATCATCGGCACGGCCTGCGGGCCCACGGCGCCGAGGATGAACTCCTGGTAGTAGTACGCGATCGCCATGCGAGCTGCGGGTTTGCGGTCGAGGTAGTTCCGAACGCTGCGCACCGCGCCGGGCAGCGGCCGGATCCGGCGGCCGCGCGCAGAAGCGTCGCGGGCACGGCCACGGTGCTCTTGGGTCACGGTCCCTTGATCGGCGCGGCCGCTGCCTTTCTCACGTGCGCCGTCGACGTGCAGCCTCACGACCCACTTCCCCACGCTGACCAGCCACGTTCCGCCCTCAAGCCGCAGCGGGTTCGGCTGGAACCCGGCTCGTGCCGCCGGCAGCACGTGCATGGGGGCGGCGCGCACCTTCTCGTATCCAGCCTCGCTCGCGTTCGGTCCGAGGTACACCTCGTGGCTGGTGTCGTGGCTGAACAACTCCCATCCGTGGTCCAGGTACCGCAGGCCGGCGCAGCGCGGTGAGCGGTGCAGCGTTGGGTCGGTGTCCGCGCTGAGCAGGCGCCGGTCAAGCCAGGTGATCTCATCGCGCGGGCAGTCCACCCGCATGCCAAGCTCGGGGGACCAGATCACGAGTCGTGCCGTCGCCAATTCCGCACCGTCCGCTGAGGCTCGCTTGCGGGCCACCATAGCCGCCAGCCGCAACGTCGTAAGGCTCGCTGATGGCTCGCTCGCGGCCCGGCGGGCAGCTGCGCCCGCGGCATACCTGGAGTCAGCTGACCTCCACCTTTGACACAAGCGCGCCGGAATGGGCGCCCCACCTGATCGAATCCCCGTGGCGGATAGGGTGCTCGTCGACGAACGGCATCTCGTTCACCAGCACGCCGTTGCGTCCGAGGCTGGTGATCCGCCACTCGCCTTCTGCGAAGGTGAACTCGGCATGAACCCGCGACACGGTGGGCTCGTCCGGCAGCGGCAACTCGACGCTGCCCCGGCCGGCGCGGGCGCCGGAAACGCGGGTCTCCGCGACGCAACCCTTCGTCACCAGCCGGAGCAGCGGCACGGGCGACGGCGCTGCGACCGTCATCACGTCCGTGGCGAGGGTCGGCGCCACGGATTGAGTGACCTGGACGCGCCCATCATGGTGCGGCGCCAGGCCGTTCCCGGCCACGGCGCGACCCGCGTTGGCTCGCCTGCCCTGCTTGAGCCGGTAACGGCCGACCGGAACCGCTGGGTCGGCGATGACGCCGACCTCGACGGGGCCGGCGCCGGCCAGGCGCGCGCCGTGCGCGGCCACCTTGCCCTCGTACAGTTCGCTCGCGCTTGAGTTGATTACTTCGAGCTCCATCAGCTGGGTCAGCGACGCCACGTCGGCGGGATTCATCCGCAGCTCGACAAGGTTTGGGGCCAGCAGGGCGCCGCTCGGGGTGATGACAAACACCTCGTTCAGGCGCCGAAGAGCCAGTTGCAGCACGTCACGTCCGTCGCGCCAGGGCCGCGTTGCGGCACGCTGAACCCATGGGTGATCGCGGTCAATGCCGAAGCACCGCAGGGTGAGCACGCCCCCTATGGCGAGTGCTGCGATCAGTAGCACCAACGCGGTGCCGCCGACGATGGAGTGTGTGCCGACGAGAAGGAGCATCCACAGCCCGGCGACGCCGCCCGCCGCTGCCCAGCGCTTGCGCGTGCGCGCAGGCATCGGGGCACGGATTGGGCGACCCGCCAGCTCACTGCGGTCAGCCATCGCGAGGGCCTCCTTATCGACGATCCGCACGTGATGGGCCGGGATCGGCACGTGACGGGCTTTGCTCGTCAGACGAGGATGCGCGGAAGAGCGCCCACCGGTCAACGAATCTGGCCCAGTTCCCAGATTTCTGGAAACTCCCATCGTGGCAGCCGCGGCGCGCCGCGGCTGCCAGCTTCCCGGCCGACGATCGCCGGCGGTCACGGACCGCAGGTTCGTCGTGGCGGTCGCCGTCGGCGACACCTCGCTGCCCGCGCCGTCCATGCGCTACGGCAGACTTCACGTGTTGGGCACAGGTCAGCGGTCAGATCAACTGGAGCGGC
>WNGE01008773.1_pt1 | contig 20705 bp, 13 predicted proteins | sample 5400651 | NCBI WGS metagenome assembly WNGE01 (sample SAMN13153370, study PRJNA577476) | soil metagenome | isolation source: 60 cm soil or saprolite under grassland replicate 2 | place: USA:California | collected 2016-06-15 | reverse complement strand
ACGAGATGTTTATCTGCACGCAGAGGGTGGGCGTCTGGTGACAGATCCCGCGCCACTGCCGACGGGCCTGCGCGTGACGCGTTGGAGAACGCGCACCGGGGAACTAGCAGCGGCGCTCAGCGAGCCAGTGGATTTCTTTCTGCCAGAGCACGCCGTCGATCCATCGTGGCGCAAGGCGGGTGAAGAACTGTGGGTCGAGGTAACCGTTCCGGCAAAGGGCCCGCCGCGGCCGATCCGGCTGGCAGTGAAGCGCGGAGACACGTTTACGCCGCTCGAGATCAAATGAAATACGGGTCGGCCACGTGTGGGGAACACAAGGACCGACCCACGTTTTTTATCTGGATGCGGCCATGAACTTCTCTGCTCTTACGAGCGGGCTTCGCGACGGATGAACGACCAGTCTAGAAAATAGCCGAGGCCAATGGCGAGAGGAATGATGCCAAGCACGGCCGCGACCCAAGGCTCCGACTCTGCTTCAATCCGGGCAATCAAGCCGAAGGTAATGATGTAGCCGAGTGCCCCGCTGACGAGCAGGATGCCCGCGCGGCGCGAACGCGCCGCCTGGGTCAGCTCCGGTTCCATCGGAATCTCGACTCCGCGGGCGATAGCCGCAAGCCGCTCTTCACTGCGAAGCTTGCGGACCCGGTAATAGGTGTACATGGCCCCGAGGGGAATCCCCAACGACATAACCACGGCCACAAGGCCGATGATATCTCCGCCCATGATGCGCTCCTTCTTCTATGCGCCGCTCAGGCGCTGGTTTGTGTGGAAACCACTGCCATGGAAAGGTACGCGAGGAAAGCGGAAAAAGTTCCCGGAAATTAGAAAGCTCCTCCGACTCGCTGCGCTTGCCGAGACGATCCTCCTCGTCGGATGGTCAGTTGATCTCGTGAACCTGCATGGTTGCGTCAATGGCAAGATTGGGGTAGCGGACAGGGGAACCGGCGGAAGCCGGAGCGTGCCGTGCGGTGGCGGTGAAGCCGCCAGCGGAGCATTCGACGGAGTAGAAATAGCCGTCGCGTTCGGTGCGGGTCATCGACAGCGAATGGGAGGAGATGAGTTCGTCCAGCAAAATGCAGCGGCCATTCAACGCGATGTAGCCGCGTTCCGCTTGAGCGATCTGGAGCAAGTCGCTGCGCACGCCCGTAAGGCTAATCGCCTGTGTGGAAGCCGCGCCTTGATCCGTGGTTGGCATTTTCTTCAGATAAAAGTGGTATATGCCAAAGAGAATGGCAGCAGCAACGAAGATCATGGCAAGGGCGCGCATAGAGGAATTGTGGCCTCGACCGGCGCGTCCCGCAAGCCGAGGGCATGCGACCGTGCGTTAGGAAACAACGGCTTCGTTCCCCGCTCGCACGAATTTCAGCCAGTGGCCGCCGTGGGGGGCGATTTTCTTGATTATTTCGAGCTGACCGATGGAAGCATCGGTTTGTATCTCGGTGATGTTTCCGGCAAGGGGCTGCCTGCAGCGCTGTATGCGGCGCTGGCGGTGGGAACATTGCGCGGCGTGCATAAGACAGGCACTTCACCGAGCGATGTCCTCGCGACCTTAAACCGGAGGCTGATGATTCGGGGCATGCCCCGGCGCCACGCGGCCATCCAATATGCCGTATTTGACCCGCACAGCCATGAGATTCGAATCGCCAGCGCCGGCATGCCAGGCCCTTTTCACCTTTCTGCAAAGGGCTGCCAAATGCTGGAGCTGTCCGGGATCCCGCCGGGATTGTTCGCTGGAACGAGCTACGAAATGCTCACGCTGCGGTTGAAGCCAGGCGACTCTGTGTTTTTCTGCACCGATGGGCTCCCGGACGCCTTCGACCGGCGTGGAGAACAGTTCGGAATTGCGCGACTGCAGGGACTTTCCTGCGCTAAGCCGACTGCCTCGCCCGCAGGGTTGCTAGGCCGGGTCTTCGCCGCCGTTCAGAGTTTTTCGCGCGGATGCCAGCAGCACGACGATATGGCCGCAGCGCTCTTTCATTATTCCTGCTGAGGATTACCCCTGTCCCGAAAAGAGGCGCCCAGTGCATGCAACGAATGGCGGGGAAAAGCCGTCGAAGAAGTGTTGCCCAAAGGGCGATGACGTGAATCTCCCGCGCTTTGTGCGATACCGCGCAGTGGCGTAAACTGAATGTTTCGCGATCCCGTCTAATTGCGAGTGAGGCTTCCTTTGACGAACTCGAACCGTTGTCGCCTGATTCCGATCTTTTGCGCGCTGATTTCGCTTGCAACTTTGGCTCCGGCCACGGTGCAAGTGGCGCAAGCTGCTCCACCGGATGCCCAGGCGAAGCGCTCGCCGCTGCTGGCGGCACTGCAGACCGAGTTGGAACGCTCGATGAAGACGTTGAGCGCTCAGGATCCACGCGCGTACTACATGGGCTATACCATCACTGACAGTCAGAGAGTGGAAGTCTCCGGTTCGAACGGTGCCCTTCTTAACAGCAACGAGGCGCGCAACCGCTGGCTGGAGGTTTCCATTCGAACCGGAAATTACAACCTGGACAATTCGCACAAGGTCGGTGAGCGGCAGATGCAGAGTGGCGGGCCGGGCACGCCCGTGCCCGTCGACGATGACGCCGAGGTTCTGCGCCGCGCAATCTGGCTGGAGACCGACAAGCAATACCGGGCGGCGGCCGAAGCCCTGATTAAGATCAAGACGGGAAAAGAAGTGAAAGTGGAAACAGCGGAAGGGCGCGCCCCGGATTTTTCGCGCGAAGAACCGCACACCTACATCGGGCCGCAGGTTTCCATTGCCGTGGACCGCAAGCCGTGGGAGGAAAAGGTCCGCGCCTATACAAAGGCGTTCCGCGATTCGCCCGCGATCATCAATTCGATTGTGACCTTCACGGCGCAAGCCCAAAACGTTTATCAGGTGACCGCCGAAGGAACGCAACTGCAATTTGGGCAAATCCGCTACCGGCTGGAACTTTTCATTCAAGGCAAGGCCCCGGACGGGATGGACATCGATCGCTATTACAACTTTGACTGGGTGAATCCCGCGGATGCGCCGGACGATAAAGCAGTCTCTGCGGCAGAAGCGACGATGCGCAGGGAATTGGAGGGACTGGTCGCGGCCCCTATCAACGATCCGACGGTCGGGCCAGCGCTACTGACAGGGCGCGCGGCGGCTGTGTTTTTCCACGAAGTCTTCGGGCACCGCGCCGAAGGTCACCGGCAGAAAGACGTCACCGAGGGGCAGACGTTTTCGAAAAAAGTGGGTGAACAGATCCTGCCGGATTTTCTGAGCATCACCGACGACACGACCATGAAGAAGCTCGGCTCGCAGGATCTGCTGGGGTCCTACCAGTTCGATGATGAAGGCGTGCCGGCGCAGCGCGTGACCCTGGTGGATCACGGTGTGCTGAAGAATTTTGAGATGTCGCGGTCGCCGCTGGTGGGGTTTCCGCATTCGAATGGGCACGGGAGGCGGCAGCTTGGCGCAACACCGGTGTCTCGCCAGGGTAACTTGATCGTGCAAAGTAGCAAGACGGTGACGAACGCGCAACTCCGCGCGAAGCTGATCGAATTGATCAAGGCGCAGGGCAAGCCGTTCGGATTGTTGATCGACGACATCGCCGGCGGATTTACATTTACCGGCCGCGGGCAGCCCCAGGCGTTTCAGGTGCTGCCGCTGGTGGTTTACAAAGTTTTTCCCGACGGGCGCCCTGACGAATTGGTGCGGGGAGTGGATATCGTAGGAACTCCCCTGGCCGCACTGACAAAGATTGTCGCAACGGGTGACACCTCGGAAGTGTTTAACGGTTACTGCGGCGCGGAATCCGGCTCCGTGCCGGTTGCCGCCGCGTCGCCGGCGATTTTGACTTCTGAATTGGAAGTGCAGAAAAAAGAGAGTTCGACGGACCGGCCGCCGATCCTGCCGCCGCCCGCGCACGATACGGTGATGCAGCCGCAGGGGCGCGGGTTCCTTCCGATAACGACCATACGCTGCAAGCAATGCGCGATGAGATGGCGCGTGCCAAGACCCGGTTGGAATTGACAATACCGGGCACGGAACAACCGGTGCGGCCATATTACGTCGAATATCGTTTGCTCGACGTTGAAGTCCGCGAAGTCGTGGCGGAGTTCGGCGCGCTGCTTTCCAACACGCATACGCGGAACCGCGTCATGAACGTGGAAGCGCGCGTCGGGAGCTACAAGCTGGACAGCTCGAATTTTGTGAGTGACGACGCATTCCGCGGCTTCATCGGACCGGCCGGCTCGGTGGGAATCGACCGCGATTATGATTCGCTGCGGCAAGACCTGTGGATCGCGACAGACCAGGCGTTCAAGGAAGCCGTGGAAACCTATTCGCGGAAGCAAGCATATCTGAGCAGCCTGGCGCGGCAATCGGACATCGACGATTTTTCGAAAGCGGAGCCCGTGCAATTCATCGAGCCGCTGGAGACGCCGGACTGGACCAGCCGCAACTGGGACCAGGAGACACGCGATACATCCGCGGCGCTGCGGGCTTTTTCTCAGATTCACGAATCACGCGTGACGTATTACCTGGTTTATGCGACGGAATACCTGCTGACCAGCGAGGGAACCGAAATCCGGCAGAATCGCCGGTTCGCTGCGATCGAGGCCGGGATGAGCGCGCTGGCCGACGATGGCGTGCCGCTGAATCATTTTTACGCGGCGTACGCGGCGCGTCCGGCCGATCTGCCGAACGTCGAAACTGTGCGCAAAGGATTGAATGTCGCAGGCACCGAATTGATGGCCTTGCGAGCCGCGCCGCCTGCGCAGGACTATACCGGTCCCGTCCTCTTCGAGGCGCGAGCCGCTGCGCCGATTCTTGCCCAGGTGCTGGGACCGGCATTGAACGGAGCCCGCCCACCGATATCTTTCACGCCTGTGATGGAGCAGCTTCTCACCAACCTGGGTGGAAAGAGCGATTGGGTGGGGCGGCTTGGCGCTCGAGTTTTGCCTTCCCGTGTGACGGTGGTGGATGATCCGGGCGCAAAGGATTTCCACGGCGCCGCGTTGATCGGCGGATACGCCGTGGACGATGAGGGCGTTCGCGCCCAGAAAGTCACACTGGTAGAGAATGGCAACCTGAAGGGCGAGCTGATGTCCCGCCGCCCGGGGCCGGACTTCGATCAGTCGAACGGTCACGGGCGCGCGGCATTCTTGAATGATGCCAAGCCAACCATGAGCAATCTGACCTTCACCTCTTCGGAAACACTTTCTCCGGCGGAGATGAAGAAGAAATTCCTGGATACGTGCCGAGCCGAAAAATTGCCCTATTGCCTGATCGTGCGGGAAATGGACAATCCCGCGCTGAGCCTGCTGCACCAGGAAGATTTTTCAGCGTTGCTCGCAAGCTTCGCGGGCGGCGCCGGGACGGGTGACCGGCTGCCGCTGGTCGTATACCGCGTCTATCCGGAGAGCGGGCGGGAAGAGATGATTCGTGGGTCGCGGATCATTGGAGTTAACTCGCGCGCCCTGCGGAACATTGCCGCGATCGGAAATGACAGTTTCGTTTACAACTACATGCAGAGCCAGGCGGACGGCTTCGCAGGCACGGCGCTTGGGGCCTTCGGCTCGGCACAAAGTCAGAGTGGCTTGCCGGCCTCTCTGGTAGCGCCGTCGCTGCTGTTCGAGGAGTTGGAAGTGCGCGGCGCACGCGGAGAAGCGAAGCGCCTGCCGCTTCTGCCTGCGCCGCCGATGAGCCCAACGAAGTAAGTTCTTCTTTTGGATCGCTCGCGATGAACGAGATTTTAGATCCATTGAATGGGAAATGAACCCGGTGGGGTGCTCGTCGCACAACCTTTTTCTGCTGCCAGCGCGACCTATTGTTTTACTTCCGCCAGTAGATCTTCATAATCATTGATCGAGATCCGGTCGATCTTGCCCTGAATGGTGGTATCCACCGTTTCGGTCGGATGTGTCACGGTCATATTACCCATTTTGATGGTCTTGTCCCCGATGTGCGCATAGAGCGGGATCACATCCTTCCACGTTTCCGGCACGCCGGTACGAGTCAGCTCCACTTCGAAATGGGTCTTGCCGTCAGCGGGGTAGTCCAGCGACGAATGGAAACTATACTGCGGCTCTCCCACGCCGTAGACGTACTGGTTGAAGAACCAGTCCATCTTGTGGTTTCCCTCCGCATCCATTGAGGAAGTCATGTGCCTCTCGACGATGGCCTTGAAATCCTCCGTGGACGCCGGTTTGCCGTCGAAGGTCTTGCAGTAGTCCTGCATCATATCCTTGAAATTGTGATCCGGATCAGCGCTTCGCCCGTCCCACAGTTGCATCTGCAGCATGTGCAGCACATAGGCACCCTTGGAATACACGAGATCCTGATAAGCCCCACCATCGGATTCAGATGATCTAATCCGAAGGCCCAGCCAAATCGGACCGAGCGTGCCGCGGGCGTGCCCGCGCATGTCCTTCTTGCGAATGTTTTCTTTTTCCTTCCGCCACTGGTTCAAAGCCTCTTTCATGTTCTGGCGGTATTGAACGTACAAAATGCCCGAAAAGTCCGCGAAGCCTTCCGAGAGCCATTGATCGTGATAGCTCTTCCATCCGACGCGCTGTCCCCACCATTGATGTGAGCTCTCATGCGCGCGAAAGAAATCTGTCAGCTCCGGGCCGTCCTTCAACCCGATCATATGACGCTGCGTGGCATCCAGAAACGATCCCGACCACAAGTAAATGAGCCCAGGCCAACCCTGACCATGGCTGTAGCTGAGTGGAATGCTGGCTACGGAGAGACTCTTGTAGGGAAACGGCCCGAAATAAGACGAAAACAGTCTCACCGTGTTTGCCATCTCCCCGCCCATTGTCTTCGCCATGGCGGAGGGTGTGAGAGTGCCGACCGCACCCTGAATCGCACCCGATTCGAAGGCCCGCTGCACCATCGCCATCAGGTCGTCCGCCTCTCGATTCGCGTACACATCCACGGTTACATCTCCGGCTTTGTCGTTGTACGTCTTGTAATCGCCATACGCGAAGCCGGCAACGGCCAGTGGGATTTCGCTCCTCCACGTCGTGATCCGCGTACCGCCGTCAACGGTATCGCTTGTTTTCGCCCCGGTTGCGACCAGAACGGAATTCTTCGGGCTCCGGAAGGTCATGTCGAAATCCGCTCGAGTCGCAAAACTGTTCGAAAGCTCTGGATACCACCCCGAGCTCTCGCAAAAATAGTTGCCGTTCCCCGCCTTGCGGATCGCGCGCTTCCCGGAGTAGCGGAACTCAAGGGTCTGTGGTTTGCCCGGCGCCAGTGGTTCCGACAAAATCACCGCGACATAGTCGCCGTATGATTGGTAACGGTCTTTCGTTTCCCGCGCCTGGTAAAAACTCAGCGCCGTTCCTTGCGCGTCCTTGACCGACTCGACGCGAAGATTCGAATCGAAATCGAAGATCAGCACGATCTGGCCTGCCAGCCGTGGCGCGAGCGTCATTTTCGTGGTCGCGCTCAACTCCGCCCCGGAGGTCACGCTGGCACTGATGCTGTATGCTCGAATTACAAAATCCTCTTTCGCCAGTGGATCCTTCAAGGCGTCCGCGCTGCTCTGGTTGTGCGCCGGAAAATGCATCCACGTGTCATCCAGTTTGAGGGGCCCCAAGTCGACCCAGCGACCCACCTTGATCTCCTCTGGGTCCAGGGCATCATAATGAAACTCCACCCAGTCCTTCCCGGCCACCTTCAAGTCCGCGAGGAAATAGGCGGTGCGCGCACGGTCCGCGGAAAGAATTCCTTGCAAGAGCCTGGGGACGGCAGCCTCGCCAAGATCCTCTCTGGTCTTCTGCCGGTTCGCGTAAAGATCGTCGCTGGTTGCACCCGAAGGCTGCCATTTCACCTGTTTTGCGACTTCATCAAAGAGCCCATCCGTGAAGCTGAAAGTGCCATCAGTGAAAGGCATGTCCAGCTTCTCCTGCTTCGTGAATAACCGGAGCTGCTGGGCCTCAATGGGATTTGGCGGCTCGACCTGGACGCGCCCTTTGCCGTGGAATGCGGCGCCGAAGACAACACCATTGGCAGGCTGCGCGAATTGAATCGTGCCATCGAGCAGCGTGATATGGACGCGGTCCCGGACGATCTCGACGTTCTCCATGCGCGCAGACTTTGAGGGATCCATTGCAGGAGAGGAGAGGGCATTCCATGCGCTGGCCGACGGCGATGGGGCTGGAGTTTGCGGCCCAGCACAGATTGCCAAGAGAAGAGTGAAAAGAATGGAAAGGAACACTGCACGGATCATGGCAGTTTCTCCCGGGTCTTAGCGAGAAAGTACATCGTCTTAGCTCCGGAGGCAAGCCCTGCGCATCGCATATCGGATAATCCGCTGAGAGCTTCAATCCTGCCGAAGTATGGAACGGAGTTTCGCCACGGCAGGAGATGGGTTCAGGAAAACGGAGAGAATTGAGGTAGTCTAGGCGGGCGGTGGTCGCACCTTATCAAGTCGAGGAAGGACGGGAGAAGAAGCGGGCGGCGCTACTGAGCGTAGGGTCCGCGGTGCTGCTGGTCTCCCTCAAGACGTTTTTGGTGGTCAGAACGGGAAGCCTAGGCGTTCTCTCGGAAGCATTGCACTCCGGCCTCGACCTCGTTGCCGCGATCATTACGTTTCTCTCGGTGCGGATGTCCGATCAGCCCGCGGATGAGCGGCATCCTTACGGCCACGGCAAATTCGAGAATTTTTCGGCATTTGTCGAAACCGGGCTGCTGGCTCTGACTGCTCTTTACATCGTTTACGAGGCCTTTGACCGGCTCTTTTTCCGCAGCGTGCACATCCAGCCGAGCATGACCGCGATCCTGGTGCTGCTGGTCGCCTTGTCGATCGATCTCACGCGCGCGCGCGCGCTGCGGTACGTGGCGAGAAAATACTCCAGCGACGCGCTCGAAGCGGATGCGCTTCATTTTTCGACTGACGTATGGAGCACGATCGTCGTTATTTCCGGAGTCGGATTGGTGTGGGCTGGTGAAACTTGGAACTTGTCCTGGCTGATTTACGCCGATGCATTGGCCGCGCTGGCGGTCGCGGCCGTCATTTTGTGGGTTGGTGCACAACTCGGCAGGCGGACACTCGACGCGCTTCTGGATGTGGCCCCGGAAGGCTTGCAGCAGGAGATCGCAAAAGCCGTCGCGCGCATGGACGGCGTGCTGGACGTCGATCGCGTGCGCGTGCGGCGCGCCGGGAATCGCCACTTTGTAGATGCCACTGTCAGCGTCGCGCGGACGGCAAGCCTCGAACAGGTGCATGCCCTGAGCGACGCCATTGAAAAACGAATTGGCGAGATTGTTCCCTCGGACGTGATGGTGCACGCCGAACCGCGGGCCCCGCAGGGCGAACATTTGTTCGAAGCGATTCGCGCGTCAGCCCAGAGCATGGGCCTCGCCATTCATGACTTGACCGCGGTGCAGCAGGATGGCCGGCTCTTCATCGAGCTGCACCTGGAGGTCGATGAGAATCTCAGCCTGCGCGACGCGCATCGTCAGGCCAGCAAGTTGGAAGAGAAGATTCGCAATCTGCGCGACGGCCAGGTTGAGGTGAACATTCACATCGAGCCGCTGGGGAGGCACATCGCGACACCCGACGCAGGCCTCGGCGAGATGAAGCAGCTTTCGAGGGCGATCGAGGAGTTTCTGAATCGTCTGCCGTCGGAATTCGATGAGCTGGTAAATTGCCACGACGTTCGCGTGCGGCAAGTGGAGCACCGGATTCTGGTGTCATGCCACTGCACGATGAAGAGCGCGCTCCCGATCACGCAGGTCCACGATGTGACTGCGGCGTTGGAGGACCGTGTGAAGGAAAAGTTCCCCCATATTTTTCGCGTTACGATTCATCCCGAGCCATTTGAAGAGAAGTAATTAAATGTGGGGACGCTCTCCTTCAATTTCGGTGACGCTGGTGCCGTGCGCTAAGCCGTTTCCTCAGGAAGCGCAAAGACCTGGGCTGCCAGAGCGATCAAAGCGGGAAAACACACGAGCACGTAGCGCGGCTCGGGCGTTTCGACGGTGGTAAGAAACGCGGTGCGGAGCAAAATGAATAGGGCCAGAAATGCCACCACCGGCCGGGCCGCTGTCTTCGAACGCCAGAGCCGCACAGCCCCCCAGAGGCCCAGCCCCACATAGAAGATGTTCAGCAGGAAGAGTAAGCTCGTAACTTCCTGGTCGACGGGATCATCTTCTCGCATTTGCCCAAGAGGGAAAACGTGCCCGGAGACTGGCAACAATTCGATGCGCGGGGTAAACCAGATCGTCATGGCGCGCGCCGCAGGTACCCAGACATAGGTTCGCAGCGGATGGCGGGCAGTTCTTTCACGGGCGATTTGGGCGAACACGGCGTCTTCTCCAGGCGTGAGAGCCAAATCCTCGTTGTATTGTTCGAGGACGGCCGCGACGCGCTGTTTTTCCTCCGGCGTATCGAATGCGCGCGAAGGAATTTCTTCCACGTCAATCGGTTCTTCATTGAGCTTCCAGGGAACCAGGTAGCAATCGCGGACGCGGTAAAGCCAGGTCTTCTCCCAAGCCATCAACCCATACGGAACTAATTCACCCGGGAGATTCGAATTCTTCGGCGCAAGAAATTGAAACTCATGCAGAGTTATGGCATTGCGTATGCCCCAGGGCACCAGCGGGAGCAGGCACAAAAGGCCGGTCAAGAGAACCGTGCGGATTGCGCGACCGAGTTCGCCTTGACGAAGCAAAACAAAAAGAAGAACCATCCAGGCCGTAATGAGAAGTAGCGGAGTTTCCGGGCGGAATAATGTTCCGAAGCCGACGGAGATGCCGCCAAGCATCGCTAGATACCAGAAGTCGTTGCCGAGCACCATGTACTTCTCGACGATGCGAAAGCCACCATCGTAGGAGCGAGCAACGAGCAGAGAGAGAAAGAGCGTCGCGGCCGCCGTCAGAGACACCGCAAAAACTTCCGTGAGCGGGACGGTCGTATAATTTGCCGTGAAGGGGCACAACACGGAGAGCCACAAGGCCGCAGTGAAGACACGGCGGAGACGCGCCTGTTTATTCACCATGAACAAGAGCATCGTAGCCAGACCTGCGGTTACCAGGCAGGTGGCCAGATCCACGGCTACCTGAACGAGCATGACCCCGAGGCGCGCGTCCTCACCCGCGCGGCTTGTGAGAGCATAGATCAGGGCAAGAAACGCGGGATAACCAGGCATGCGCAGATCAACAGGGTTTACCGCGCCGCCCACGGTCATTCCGTAGACGTGGTGCTTGAGCCAGTTCGTGGCGATTTGTTCATAAAGAACCGTGTCGCCGGAATTGGCGGGGAACTTCAGCACGAAAAACAGCCGCAGGGAAAGTCCTGCGGCTAACGCAACAAGGGGATTCGACAAAATTCGCTTCATCGATGAAACGCATCTTACAATAGAGTAGACGGAATACAGCAGACGGACGCAGTTCCAGCCTGATGTCCCGCTCCCTGCCGTACCGCCAGGTAAAAAGGATTCATGAAGGAACGCCGGCCTATATTTTACGACGCGGAGCGTGTGCGCTGGCGCCGCACGCGGCGCGTTATGGAAATCACGGGAGCCTTTTTGACCGTATTGCTGGCCTATTTTTTCGTGACGATCGCCGTCAGCGTGGAATTGCCCGCCGGGCTGCTGCCGGATACTAAACCCAGATATCAAGCTCTCAAGTCGAAAAAGAAGCCCGGGCCAACGCGAGAAGGCCGGCATCGCCGCGTGGCGAATATCGGAACCGTGCCGGCGAGCTATGATCCGCTGCGCGCGGCATTCTTCGTGAGCTGGGATCCTAACAGCCTCGCTTCACTCAAAAAACACTACAAAGACATCGACCTTCTGATTCCCGAGCAGTTGCATGCCGTCACGCCGGACGGCGCGCTCACCATTGTAGATTACGAACGCGGGCAAAACACCGTCAAAGCCGCGCCTGGAGAAGCCATTGCGCTGCTGAAGGACGACAAGCTGCACCAGTGGATGAAATCGTTCACGCCTCCTTTGGAGCTCCCCATGATGGGTCTGGTGAACAATTACGACGGCGTGAACTGGCGCATCAAGGAAATGATGCAGATGCTGGCGAATCCGACTGCGCGGCAGAAGCTGGTGCGGGACATTGTCGAATACGCCGCGGAATCGCACGAAGCCGGTATTGTCGTCGATTTTGAGGAAGTCCCCGACTCGAGCCAGGCGCACTTCCGCGCGTTCATCGGTGAATTGGCACCCGCAATGCACGCCGTTGGTCTGAAGCTGATGATCGCCCTGCCGGCCCGCGACGATGCCTATGATTACGAATATTTCGGCAAGCAGTGCGACGCCATCGTGCTGATGAATTACGACCAGCACTGGCCGTATTCCCCGCCGGGCCCTATCGCGGCACAGGACTGGTTTGCGGAGAACTTGCGGCAAGTGCTCGAAGTCGTTCCGGCGCAAAAAATTGTCGTGGGGATAGCGAATTATGCCTACGACTGGGCCGCCGCACCGAAAAAAAGGTACGGGGCGGCAGAGGAGGTCAGCATTCAGGAGGCCTTGCTGCACGCCGACGAATCCGACGCGAACGTCGAATTCGACAGCGATTCGCTGAATCCGCACTATTCGTATTATGACGAACACAACCGCGTACATCAGGTGTGGTTCCTCGACGCAATTACGGCGTACAACGAACTGCGCGTGAGCGAAAGACTGGCTGTGCAAGGCACGGCGCTGTGGAGGTTAGGCTCGGCAGATACTTCCATCTGGCCGGCCTGGGACGCCACGCGGCCCGACGATGCGACCCGGCAGAAACTCACCGATCTGCCTCCGGGCCCGGATCTGATCCTGGAAGGCGACGGTGACATCTGGCATTTCACGGACAAACCCAAGCGTGGCCGGCGTTCCTTCGAATACGACGCGCGGAGCGATCTTTTCACCGACGAAAACTACGACGCCATTCCTCTCTCCTACAACATCGACCAACTCGGTGCAGCAAACAAGAAGATCGTGATTTCTTTTGACGACGGTCCCGACCCGCAATGGACTCCCAAGATGCTGGACATCTTGAAGCAGAAAAACGTTCCCGCCGTTTTCTTCGTGATCGGCAACATGGCCAACCAGCGTCCGGACATCCTCCAGCGCGAATATGCCGAGGGTCACGAGATCGGGAATCACACCTTCACCCATCCAAGATTCGACGACATACCGCAAAGCGAATTGCGCTGGCAGCTGAACCTGACGCAGCGGCTCATTGAGAGCACCTTAGGAGTGAAGTCGATTCTCTTCCGGCCGCCGTACGGCATCGATCATCAGCCGGAGTACGCGGAAGAAGTCTCGCAACTCCCGCTCGCGCAGGAAATGGGCTACCTGATTGTCGGCCAGCGCATTGATCCGGATGACTGGAGTCTGCGGGACGGAAAACCAATCCCGGCTAAAGAAATTGTTGACAGCGTGCTAAGGCAAGCGGACAAAGGCAACATCATTCTTCTGCATGACGGCGGCGGCGACCGCAGCCAGACGCTGACGGCTCTTCCCAAGGTCATCGACGCGCTGCGGGCGCGGGGATATCAGTTTGTTTCCGTGGCCGACCTGCTCGGAAAGACTCGGGCAAAGGTGATGGTGCCACTCTCCTCCGAAGAGAGGCTGGAAGCGCGGATCGACGGAGTTATCTTTTCACTCTTCCAGTGGTTCCGCTTTTCCATCGGAACAATTTTTGTCCTAGGTATCGTGCTGGTGAGCGGCCGCGCTTTGATCATCGGGCTGCTGGCTCTGATCGAGAAGCTCCGGCCAGATCACGCCGTGATGCCGGACCCGCCGCCGAGCGTGACCGTCTTGATCCCTGCGCACAACGAAGAAAGCGTGATCGTACAAACCATGACTTCGGTTCTCTTCTCGGACTCGAAGGATTTGCGCATCATCGTTGTGAATGACGGGTCCGCGGATAAGACCGGTGAACTTCTGGAAGCGAACTTTTCGCGCGAGCCGCGCGTCCGCATCATTCACCAGTTGAATCGTGGAAAAGCGGCGGCTTTGAGTGTGGCCATGTCCCAGGCGGACACCGAAATTGTCGTTACCATCGACGCGGACACGGAAATCGAGCCGGACGCCATCAGCAAACTGGTTCGCCATTTCTCGGATCCCAAGGTCGGTGCGGTTGCGGGCAACGTGAAGGTCGGCAACCGTTCGCGCTGGCTGACGCGCTGGCAAGCCCTCGAGTACGTCACCAGCCAGAACATGGAGAAACGCGCGTTCGACCTGTTGAACTGCATTACGGTTGTGCCCGGCGCGCTCGGCGCGTGGCGCAAGAAAGCCATTGAAGCTGCGGGCGGGATCACTGCAGACACGGTCGCCGAGGACGCCGATCTGACCATAGCGATTCGGCGTCTCGGTTGGCGCGTCAGCTACGACGAAGAAGCCATCGCCTGGACCGAAGCCCCGGAAAAGCCGGGACAGCTGTCGGACGTGGAGAAATCGGTGCTCTTCTTTCTTGGATTCCTGCTCATCGATGTATTGACTTGCATCGTGGCGTTCGCCTTGGAACGCAAGGAAGACTGGACTTTGCTCATTCCTGTACTATTGCAGCGCTTTTACTATCGTCAACTGATGTACGTTGTCCTTTTCCGTTCCGTGAAGGAGGCGGTCAGCGGCCGGCCCGTCGGATGGCGCGGCGTTGAGCCGGAGTTGCCAGCTCCGAAAGCTCCGGCCACCATGGCCCCTGCCTGACCCGCGATGGCTTGCTCACGGCCCACTCCTCTGCACGTCTGAGTTAGTGGGCGTTCCCTTTATGCTCTAGCCTTGCGTGCCGCCGATCCGCGCTCAACTTGGACTGGATTCTGTAGATTTTCATCTGCGCGCGGGGTTGATGTAGGATATCGGTCTGCTAAAGGAGGATCCCATGGCCATCAGCTTCACTCTGAACGGCAAGCCTCAGTCCGTCGACGTCAGCCCTGACATGCCTCTCCTTTGGGTGCTCCGCGACACGTTAAACATGACCGGCACGAAGTTCGGCTGCGGTATGGCGCTTTGTGGAGCCTGTACCGTGCACATCAATGGGGAAGCGACTCGCTCTTGCATTACAACGATCTCCAGCGTCGCCGGCAAGAAAATTACCACCATCGAAGGGCTCTCTGCCGGTGGCAGCCATCCCGTGCAGCAGGCCTGGATGGAAGAGGACGTTCCGCAGTGCGGCTACTGCCAGTCCGGACAGATCATGTCCGCGGTTGCGCTGCTTTCGAAAAAACCCAACCCCACCGACGCCGACATTGATGATGCCATGAGCGGCAACATCTGCCGCTGCGGCACCTACCAGCGCATCCGCAAGGCCATTCACCGTGCCGCGTCAATGCAGGCAGGTAAGGCCAAGTCCGCCGCCTAGCTTTTTCACAACCGTTCCCCACTCTACAAAATACCGAGGTGTCCTATGGAGACAGCTTCCGTTATAAACCGTCGTGACTTTCTGAGAAAGAGCGCAGGAGGCGGAGCGGCACTGGTTATCGGCTTTCATCTTGGGTCGGGCACCTTTGCGGATCAGGCCCAGGAACAGGAAAAGAAGCCGGTCAATCCCTTCGACGCCTGGGTACGCGTCACTCCGGACAATCGCGTCACGCTCGTCCTCGGAAAGTCAGAGATGGGCCAAGGCATCATGACGGCGCTGCCGATGATCCTGGCCGAGGAACTCTGCGTCGATTGGAAGCAGGTGAAGGTCGAGCAAGCGCCGACGAATCCCAAGATCTATGATCACGGCACCGGCGGGAGCGGCAGCGTTTCCGGCTCCTGGCTGCCGTTGCGGCGTGCAGGAGCGTCGGCACGGGAAATGCTCGTGAGCGCCGCGGCACAGCGGTGGAACGCTAGCCGGGACACCTGCAAAGCGCAGGATGGAGGCGTTTTGCATGGCGCGCGCAAGAATTTTCTGACTTACGGCGAACTGGTTGAAGATGCGGCCAAGCTCCCGATCCCTGACTTCAACACTGTCCCGCTCAAGAATCCCGATGATTTTACAATCGTCGGCCGCGACACGCGGCGTTTCGAGAGCCGCGACAAAGCTATTGGAGCCGCGAAATTTGGCCTCGATTCGCGCGTGCCCGGTATGCTGTTTGCCGTCATCGCTCGTTGTCCCGTTTTCGGCGGAAAAGTCAAATCCTTCGACGCTGCAAAAGCCAAGGCGGTGCCGGGCGTCCGGGACGTCTTCGCCATCGACCCCGTTGGCCAGGGTGCATTCACCACGGGCGGAGTGGCTGTCCTCGCGGAAAATTCCTGGGCTGCTATGCAGGGCTGCAAAGCTCTCCAAATTACCTGGGACGAAGGCTTAGCCGCTTCGGAATCTTCCGACTCGCTCCGCAAACGGTTTCTTGAAAATGCGACAAAGCCGGGGAAGATTGTTCGAAACGATGGCGACGCGGACGCGGCTCTGTCTGCCGCTGCAAAAAAAATCGAAGCCACTTATGAGTTCCCTTTTGCGGCGCACGCCACCATGGAGCCGATGAATTGCACCGTGTACATTCAGGCGGACCACGCCGAAGCCTGGATTCCGACCCAAGCGCCCCAGTGGGCGCAGGGCGTCATCGCGCAGACCGCCAAATTGCCTCCCGAAAAAGTAATCGTGCACACCACCTTGATGGGCGGCGGCTTCGGCCGGCGCTATCAGGCGGATTTCGTGATGGAAGCAGCGCAAGTCGCGAAGGCCGCCGGCAAACCGGTGATGGTGCTGTGGACGCGCGAAGACGACATGCAGCACGATTTTTACCGTCCCGCCTCTTATCACAAATTGTCGGGCGCTCTCGACGCTCAGGGAAATCTCGGCGCCTGGAAACACTTCCAGACTTCCACTTCCATTGAGGCGATGTGGAATCCCAAGGGCGAAGAGAATCCCGAAAAGTCTGAGTTCGCCACCGCGGCGTTCATCCCTTATCAGACGCCGAACTATCGCATCGAATACGCGCTCGCAAAGTCTTCCGTGCCACGCGCCTGGTGGCGCTCGGTCGAGCATTCCACCAGCGGCTTTGTCGTCGAATCGTTCGTCGACGAACTGGCCAAGGCCGCCGGCGTCGACCCGCTGGAATTCCGTCTCCGGCTCATCGGAGACGACCGGAGAATCCCAGACTTCACCAACCCGAAGGAAAACAAGCCTCTGGACACTGCCCGGCTCAAGGGCGTTCTTCGCCTCGCTGCCGAAAAGGCCGGCTGGGGCAAGCCGCTTCCAAAAGGCGTCGCTCGCGGCATCGCGGGATACTATTCCTTTGAAAGCTACACAGCCGCTGTCGCCGAAGTCGGCGTCAAGAACGGCGGTGTGAACGTGCACCGACTGGTTTACGCCGTGGATTGCGGCCGTCCGATCAATCCGGAGGGCATCCGCGCTCAAGTCGAGAGCGCCGCGATCTACGGCCTCTCTGCCGCTTTGCACGACGCTATTACCATCAGCGGAGGCCGCGTCGAGCAGTCGAATTTCAACGACTACCAGATGCCGCGTATCAGCGAAACTCCGAAGACCGAAGTCCACGTCATAATGAGCAAGGAAGAGCCAACGGGAATCGGCGAACCTGGCCTGCCGGTCGTCGTTCCTGCGGTTTGCAACGCGATCTTCGCGGCCAGCGGAAAGCGAATCCATCGCCTGCCAATTCGCACCGAAGACCTGGCATAGCCCCAGGCTCTCCGCTTATTGCAGAATAGCGTGTGCTTCTGAATCCGACTTTTATTGCCGCGATTCCACTGGCGATCTGGATTTATCTTTTTCTTGCCCGGGGAAATTTTTGGCGGCTGCGCGAAGACACGATTGAACCGAAGCCACTCGAGAATTGGCCGCGCGTCGTGGCCGTCGTTCCAGCGCGCAACGAGGCGGAAACCATCGTCCGCGCCGTCGCTTCCCTAGCACAGCAGGATTATCCCGGCGAATTCTCCGTTATCGTCGTCGATGACCACAGCGAAGATGACACGACTGCGCTCGCGCGGCAAGCCGCGCAAGAGCCCGGCGTGGCACGGCGAATCACGACTCATCGAGCCACAGAACTCGCGCCTGGCTGGACGGGGAAGCTCTGGGCTTTGAATGAAGGTGTTCGCGCCGCAGCCGCAGATGCTCCGGCATTCTTCTGGTTCACCGACGCGGATATCGTGCACGCGCCGGACACCTTGCGGCGCCTGGTGTTCCGCGCGGAAAAGGAATCTCTGGACCTCGCTTCGCTGATGGTGTTGCTTCGGGCGAAGACCATTCCGGAGCGGCTGTTGGTACCTCCCTTTCTCTTTTTCTTTCTGATGCTGTATCCGCCGCGCTGGATTGCGGACGCGAACTCGCGCACAGCAGGCGCAGCGGGCGGATGCATTCTGCTGCGGCGCGGCGCGCTCGGGCGCATTGGGCGTGTCGCGGCGATTCGCGGCGAAGTGATTGACGATTGCGCGCTCGCCCGCGCCGTGAAAAAGAGCGGCGGCAAAATCTGGATGGGCCTCACCCGCAGGAGCGTCAGCCTCCGTGGCTACGGCACCTTCGCCGAGATTCGAAACATGATCGCGCGCACCGCGTTTACACAGCTCCGCTACTCATCTGTTCTGCTGATTGCCACGCTCATCGGTCTCTTTGTGACCTATCTGCTCTCCTGGATCCTCTTTTTCGCTTATCCCGGCGAAGCCTGGGTCCTGGTCGACACAGCCATTGCTCTAATGACGGCCGCGTTTCTCGTAACTGTGAGGTTTTACAGCTTATCCGCAGCCTGGGCGCTGACGCTGCCGATTGCGGCGGTGTTCTACGGCTATGCGACGTGCGTATCCGCGATACGATTCTGGCGGGGCCGTGGCGGGCAATGGAAAGGGCGCGCGCAAGCCTCTCGAGGGACTTGATTCAGCGACAGCATGCATCTAAAATTCTGGTGATTCGCATCGGAATTTGCTATTCTTCGTGAAGCCAAGGTACAGGGCCGCATCCCGTCGACCGCTCTGCGGTCGCCTTTGAAAAAAGGAAGAGAGCGGCACCGGAGGTCACCATGAGCGTTGTTCCGAATGGCGGGAACGGAAAAATCACCGTACCCGATCTCCTGCAGCGCAAGTCTCAGGCTGCGGACCCCAATTCCGAGACACAGAAAATCACCTGCTTGACGGCCTACGACTATCCGACCGCGCGCCTGCTCGATGAAGCTGGCGTCGATGTCATCCTCGTAGGTGATTCACTCGGCATGGTCGTGTTAGGGCATGAGAGCACGCTGCCCGTCACGATCGATGAGATGCTGCACCACACGCGCGCCGTACGTCGCGGCACGCGCCGCGCGCTGCTCGTTGCGGACATGCCTTACGGCAGCTATCACACGGACACCGCGGAGTCACTGCGCAATGCCGTGCGCTTCGTCAAAGAAGCCGGAGCGGAAGCCGTGAAAGTGGAAGGCGGAGAGCGCCGCCTGGAGCTGATCGCGCGCCTGACGGAAGCGGAAATCCCGGTGATGGGCCACGTGGGGTTGACGCCGCAATCGGTGAACGCGCTGGGCGGTTATCGCGTCCAAGGAAAAACACCTGATGCAGCGGAGCAATTGATTCGCGATGCCCGCGCAGTGGAGGCATCCGGCGCGTTTGCGGTGGTTCTGGAGGCGGTGCCACGCGAACTCGCGGCGCGGATCACACGCGAATTGCGCATTCCCACGATCGGCATCGGCGCCGGCCCGGACTGCGACGGCCAGATTCTCGTCGTTCACGACATTCTGGGACTCACGTTCAGCCAGCCCCCGAAGTTTGCGCGCCAGTATGCCAACGTGGCGGAAATCATCTCGAACGCCGTGCGCGAATACTGCGAGGACGTGCGCAACAGCGGATTTCCATCGGACGCGGAGTCCTATCACGCGCCGCAGGCAACGAAAGTCCGCAAGACTGTTTTCATCGCGAGCTGAAGAGCCCGCACGCTTCAACACACCGACAGGAGCCGGAGATGATGCCGCAAGAGATGCGCATGCTGTACGACTACAACGCCTGGGCCAATCACCGGGCGATGGACGCAGCGTCCAAGCTCACCGCGGAACAATTCGTTCAGCCGATGGGCTCCAGCTTCGCATCGGTCCGCGACACGCTGGCGCATATCTACGGGGCCGAGTGGATTTGGCTGGAGCGCTTCCAGGGGCGCTCCCCCTCCTCTTTGCCGGATACGGCGCAATTCAAGGACGCAGCGAGCCTGAGGGAACGCTGGAACGAGCACGAAACGCGATTGCTCGCTTTCGTCAACGGATTGACCCAGGCGGATCTCGACCGCGTAATGGAATACAAGACGCTGAAGTTTGGTGTCTACCGCAACCCGCTCTGGCAATCGATGCAGCATCTCGTCAATCACGGGTCCTACCATCGCGGCCAGGTCACAACGCTACTGCGGCAGCTCGGTGCCCAGCCGATCCTGACGGACCTCATGCACTTCTACCGCGAGCGCGCCACGGCGGCCGGGGCTTAGACGGAACCGCGTATCCGTTCCACGTGGAAACCATTCGAACCGTCGCCTGGATGAAAGAGCATGCGCGACAAGCGCGCGCGGGAAGCCGCATCGTGGGACTGGTGCCGACGATGGGGGCGCTCCACGCAGGGCACTTATCGCTGATCGAGCGGGCCAAGCGGGAGTGTTCGCCCTTAATTGCTTCTATTTTCGTCAATCCGAAACAATTTGGCGCGAACGAAGACTTCGCAAAATATCCGCGTGCTTTTGAAATTGACATGCAGAAGATGGAGCAAGCGGGCGTAGATTCGCTTTTTGCCCCGGAAGAATCCGAGATTTATCCGAATGGATTCTCGACCTACGTGAATGTGGAAGGACTGAGCGAGAGGCTCGAAGGACGCTCGCGGCCAGGTCATTTCCG
>WNGE01002860.1_pt1 | contig 20709 bp, 17 predicted proteins | sample 5400651 | NCBI WGS metagenome assembly WNGE01 (sample SAMN13153370, study PRJNA577476) | soil metagenome | isolation source: 60 cm soil or saprolite under grassland replicate 2 | place: USA:California | collected 2016-06-15 | reverse complement strand
CTCGAACGGCAGTTCCGGCAGGGGTTCCCGCAGTCCAAGGTGTACGACGTACGCGGCCTGAGCCTGGTGTGTCGACTGCACCTTCTTGCGCGCCCGGCTGGCCGCCCGGTCATCCACCAGTCGCCCGTACAACTCACTCGGGTCGATGTCACTCACCACGATGTCCGCTGCGAGCTCAGTCCCGTCGGCCAGGCGTACGCCGGTCACCCTGCCGCCTGACGTGGCGACGGCGACCACCTCGGCACTGGTGCGTACGTCGACCTTCCGCTCAGTCGCCCGCTGTGCCAGCGCGTTGGCGAGTGCGCCGAAGCCACCCTCGATCGTCCAGCGGCCGAAGGTGCGCTCCAAGTAGGACCACACACCGACGTACCCGGGTGTGAGCTTTGCGTCGGACCCGTTCTGCGCTGCGTAGAGCCGCAGTACTGCACGAGCCCTGTCGTCATCCAGTTGGCGCTGTGCCACCCGCTCCAAGGACTGCCACGGCTTCAGCGCCCGTATGGCGGTCAGGGGCAGCTTGTCCTGGATCGGCGGCTCCAGCGAGGTCTTGCGCAGGATCTGCCACGTCTCGCCGTAGCCATCGACCAGATCCGTCCACTGCTGCGCCACTGTGCTGCCGGCCAGGTCAGTCCAGGCCTCCAGTTGCGCACCGCGGTCGGCGAGGGGCAGGTCGAGTACAGAGCCGTCACTGAACATGTGCCGCCGTGGCTCGGTCACCGGCTCGAGCTGCACCAGGCTCTCGATCGGGCGACCGCTCTTGCGGAACAGGTCACGCAGGGCGGCTGGGAGCGTCGTACTGGCTGCTCCTGTGTCCCAGCCGAACCCGTCTGCGTCGATGCGGCCGAGCACGCCGCCAAGGTGCTCGTCTCGTTCGCAGATTGTCACCTGGTGGCCGAGCTTGGCGAGCCGGACGGCACTGGCGAGCCCGGCGAGCCCGGCTCCGATGACGATGACGCGGGCCATCAGGCGGCACCGCTCGGTACGTCGTCGGCCCCGGCGAACCGGCCGAGGACGAGCACGCAGGCGTAGGCGTTGATGCCACTTGCCCAGCCGGTCGTGAACGCCAACGGCAACGCTTCCATCCGTCCTGCTCCTCAGTTGCCATGCAGTGTCAGTATTGAACCGCTGATGGCGAATTTTGGTTAGCCGTTGACATGTGGGCCTTCTCGACCCAGAGTGATGCCAGTCTTGCTACCGGTATCCGCCTCGTCGGGTTCAGGAGAACACCATGCGTCGTCCGAAGATTCTCGCCGCCCTGGCAGCGGTAGCGCTGCCCATAGCCTTGACCGGCGTGTCGTCCGGCGGTCCACCGGCTAGTGCCGCGATCCCTGGTCCGTCCGCCGTGGCCGCGTCGGCGTTCAGTGCAGCTGCAGCGAAGTACGGCGTACCGGAGTCCGTACTGCTTGCCGTGTCGTACGCCGAGACCCGGTGGGACGACCATCAGGGTGCGCCCAGCACGTCGGGTGGCTACGGCCCGATGCACCTCACCGCTGTCGACCCCAGCGAGGTGGTCGACCTGTCCGGCAAGCAAAAAGTCGCGACGGCCTCGTCGCTGCGGACTCTGGACAAGGCGTCCGAGCTGACCGGGCTGGACCCGGTTGCCCTGCGCAATGACCCCACTGCCAACATCGCTGGCGGTGCTGCGCTGCTGGCGTCGTACCAGCGCTCTCTCGGCCTGCCTGTCGGTGCCGACACCTCGGCGGCCGAGTGGTACGGCGCAGTGGCGTCGTACGCGGAAGCCTCGGACCGAGTGGCCGCGTCGGAGTTCGCTGACGACGTCTACGGGATCATGGCGCGCGGTGCCGCCCGTACGACGAACACCGGGCAGCAGGTCGTGATGCAGCCGGTTGCCGTCACGCCGGACAAGTCTCAGGTCAGCAAGTTGTCGTTGCCGGCGGGTGCTGCGGCTGACAATGCCGGCGTGGAGTGCCCGTCGTCGCTCGGGTGCGAGTGGCTGCCCGCGCCGTACCAGGAGTTCGGTGACGGCGACTACGGCAACCACGACCTGGCGAACCGGCCGAAGACCGGCAAGATCGACTACATCATCATTCACGACACCGAGGGTTCCTGGCCGGGTGTGCTGAACCTGGTGCAGGACCCGACGTACGTGAGCTGGCAGTACACGATGCGCTCGTCCGACGGCCACGTCTGGCAGCACGTCCAGGCCAAGGACGTCGCCTGGCACGCCGGCAACTGGTACGTCAACATGCACAGCATCGGCATCGAGCACGAGGGCTTCGCCGCCCAGGGTGCGACCTGGTACACCGAGGCGCTCTACCGCAACTCGGCCAAGCTCGTGCGCTACCTGGCCGCCAAGAACGACATCCCGCTCGACCGGGCGCACATCATCGGCCACGACCAGGTGCCGGGCACCGTCCCCAGCACAGTCCGCGGCATGCACTGGGACCCGGGACCGTACTGGGACTGGGAGCACTACTTCGACCTGCTGGACGCGCCGATCTGGGGCCAATCGGTCTTCCCGGTGAAGGAGGGCTCGATCGTCACCATCAAGCCTGGCTTCCAGGACAACGTTCAGGTCGTCACCAACTGCACCACTGCCGGGACCACCTGCACCCCGCAGGGCACCAACTTCATCTACCTGCGTCAGGCGCCTGACGACGCCGCACCGCTGGTCAAGGACCGCGGCCTGCACCCGGACGGGTCTGACAGCACCACTGTGGTCTCCGACATCGGTGCCCGCGCCGCCGCTGGTTCGAAGTACGTCGTGGCGCAGCGGGAGGGTGACTGGGTTGCCGTCTGGTACCTGGGTGCGCTGGCGTGGTTCAAGAGCCCTGCCGCGGCCCCGGATGCCTATGCCAAGCCGGGCCTTGTGGTGAAGCCGAAGGCCGGTAGGACCTCGGTGCCGGTGTACGGGCGTGCCTACCCGGAGCAGTCGGCGTACCCAGCTGGCATTCCGTACCAGACCGTCACGCCGCTGCAGTACTCGATCGGCGCGGGCCAGGCCTACCCGGTGGGCGACCCGTCCATCGAGACGGACTACTACCGCGCTGTCACGTTCGCCGGCGAACCACCGGCCGACCACGTGCAGGTCCTCGGCCAGGACCGCTACTACCAGATCTGGTTCGGCCACCGCATGGCCTACGTCCGAGCCGCCGACGTAGACCTGAAGCCCGCCGTCTAACTTGACCGACGAAGCCGTCCAGCGTTGCGCTGGACGGCTTCGTTGCTTTCGGCATCAGTTCACGGTGATGGGTGTGCCGTTGGTGAGTTCGAGGAGTTCGGCGTACGTGGTGGGGAAGACCGAGTGCGGGATGCCGGCGGCTGCCCACACGACGTCGTACTGCTCGAGCGTGGTGTCGACGTACGTCTGAACCTGGTGCGGGTGACCGACCGGGGCGACGCCGCCGATCGACTGGCCGGTGTGTTCCTTCACGAACTCCGGGGTCGCGCGGCGCAGCTTGGTGATGCCGAGCTCGGCGGCGACCTTGGCGGTGTCGACCCGGTGGGCGCCGGAGGTCAGGATCAGCACCGGGGTGCCGTCCCCGTTGAAGATCAGGCTGTTCGCGATCGCGCCGACCTCGCACCCGAGCTCCGCCGCGGCGGCTGCGGCGGTCGGGACCGCCTCGTCGAGGATCACGATCTCACCGGTGGCCCCGGCCGCCTGGAGCGCGTCGGCCACCCGTTGCACGTTGGGATGATTGCTCACCCTCGGCACCCTATTTCCCGCCACCCGTTCCGGTCACGCCGGCTTCATCTCGGCGGCTCCGAACGACACGTTGAAGCGGTCGCACCAGATGACGACGCTGCGGAAGTTTTCAAGCTTGACCTCGGCTGGGATCCGATAGTTCTGGTTGCCGTGGTTGCCCTTGAGGCTACCGAGGCTGACGTAGCGGCCGTCGTCGAACACATGCCAGCCCGCCCGGCCCGCGACCACCTGCGCGTCACTGAGCCAGACCTTGAGGTCGGGGCCGTCGGAGGTGTCCAGGTTCTCGAGGCGGAGCACACGGCTGCCGTCGGCGAGCTCGAGTACGGCGACCGTCCCTTTCGTCTCGTGTTCGTGCGAGATCAGCTTCCCGGTCAGCAGCTTCACGGGACCGACCGCGGCTGACGGCTGCCCGGCGGAAACTGTCGGTGGCGGCGTCGACGATGAAGTCGTGGAGATCGGAACGGCGCCAGGCAGCGCTTCGTCGACGACCTTGTCGGTGAACAGCCGCCACGGCTGGAAGAGCGGCAACGCGACCGCGGTGACCACGACGGCAGCAGCCGCCGCGGCGATCACTGCTGCCCGCCAGCGCCTCTTCAGCATTTCTTTCGCCTCTCCCGCCCGGGCTGTATCTGTGTCGCGTACGGCGTACTCCGGTGGCTTCGCGGTGATCCGGGGCCTGCGCGCCCTGGAACCAGTGTGGACGGCGGATCTGACGCGCGGGGGCGCCCCGGCCTTACGGCCCGTTGACGATTGTCGGCGGGCAGCGATACGCTTCCAGTGTTCGAACAGATGTTCGATTACCTCCGGCCCGGCTTCGTCGGGAGGCGGGCCGCGGGTGATCCGGACAGCTGGACGGCTCCGGTGCGGAGTTGCGGCCGCATCGGAAACCAGTGGCCCCGGCGGGGCAGGCGCGAAGGTGGACCTCGACCCCCACCTCGCGCTCACCCGCCGGGCCGCTGACCAGGGGCTAGCTGTCGATCAAGGGCAGAGGTTCGTACACAGGAGGCGATGGAGCATGTGGGAGTTCGACGAAGCCGTCGAGGTGCGTTCGGGTGTCGTGGACGGCGTCGAGGCCCCGGAACAGTTCCTCTGGCGCGGCCGGCTGTGGCGCGTCTGCTCCGTCCAGGCCCACTGGACCGAAACCGCCGCCTGGTGGGAACGCGGCATCATCGGCACCGGCCTCAACGCCACAACAACCTACGGCCGGACCGCGAGGGCGGCCGGACATGCTGCCGGCGGGAGCACCACCGCCCTCGCTCCCGCCGGCAGCAACTCGGCCCCAGCTCCCGCCGGCAGCAGCGCGTCCCTTGCTCCTGCGGGGACCGGCTCAGCTCTCGCTGCCGGCCGGGGCGAGGTCTTCGCGGCTGGCGCAGCAGTGGAGACCGCCGGTCTCTCCGGGAGTCCGGCGGCGGTCGGCGTGCTGGATGCGGACTGGGGGCCGCGGCGCGCGGTGTACCGAGTCGAGGCGGGGTGCGGTCGGCACGGTCGGCGCGAACTGTTCGACCTCGCGCACGACCCGGACTCCGGCCGCTGGCAACTGGAAAGGGTGACAGACCGATGACTGTTTCACCGGTATCCCCGGCCGCTGCTGGGGCGGCGAGCCGGGAGCTCTTCCGAGCGCGAGCCGCGCTCGCCGAGGCGCTGGAGACGAGCGACCACCTGATCCGCTACTCGAGCGCCCACATCGCGGCGCTCCGAGTTGCGGCCGCGGTGCTCGCCGTCCGCGCCCGCCCGGTTCGCTCGGGCGCCCGCCGTCGGGTCCAGCGCAACGCCTGGGTCCTGCTCGCGGAGGTCGCTCCCGAGTTCGGCGAATGGGCCACCTTCTTCGCCGCCGGCGCCGCCCAACGTGCCGCCGCCGAAGCCGGCCTCGAACGCGCCGTCACCACCCGAGAAGCAGACGACCTCGTCCGTGCAGTAGAGACCTTTTACGACCTGGTCGAATCCAGCCTTCGCCTCTCCAGCACCCCGGGCCTCACCGCCACTACCGACCCCCAATCCATCCTCACCCAACCCTGGATGCAGGCCAGCTGACCAGCCCGGTGCACCGCCCGCTCATCACCCCCTCGCCCAGCCCCCGCCGGGCACGCCGCACCCCGGCCGCACACGGCGTCCTTCACCCACAGCCCCTTCCCGGCACCTGCACCCACGCGTCGCCAGGCGCGCCGGCCCCGAAGCGTCGCCGGGCACGCCTCACCCCCACGCCGCTCCTTCGGGGCTTTAGGGTCGTGTGCGTGAGTGAACTTCCTGTGCTCGACGCGGAGGACCAGCGCGTCCTCGGGAGTCTGATGGAGAAGCAGACGACGGTGCCGGCGTCGTACCCCCTCACCGCGAACGCACTGCGAACGGCCTGCAACCAGGCGAGCAACCGGGAGCCGGTCGTCGACTACGACCAGGCGACGGTGGAGCGGATCGCCCGGTCCCTCAAGGAGCGAGGGCTCGTGCGGATCGTGTGGGCCGACACCGGCCGGCGGACCCTGAAGTACCACCAGACCGTGGATGAGCGGCTCGAACTCGATCCCGGCGAGCGGGCGCTCCTGACGGTGTTGCTACTCCGCGGCGCACAGGCGCCCGGTGAGTTGCGCACCCGCACGGAGCGACTACACCCGTTCGCCGACCGGGACGAGGTCGAGGCGTGCCTGCGCCGGATGGCGGGGCGCCCCGAGCCGCTCGTGCGTGAGCTCGAACGGCGCGCCGGCCAGCACGACCGCCGCTGGGTCCATCTCCTCGGGCCGGTGTCGGAACCGGCCGCGCCGGTCGCCGCCGAGACGATCGACAGGGACGCGGTGATCGCCGACGGGACGGATGCGCGCGACGACCGTGTGCGTACGTCGTACGACGCGGTCGCCACGGCGTACGCCGACCACCTCGTAGACGAGCTGAACGGGCTGCCCTTCGAGACCTGGCTGCTGGACCGGGTGCTTGCCCACGCCGGCGGACGCCCAGTGGTGGAAGTCGGCTCGGGCCCGGGACACGTCACGGCGTACCTCGCCGACCGCGGCGCCGACGCTACTGGGATCGACTTGTCGCCCGCGATGGTGGAGGAGGCCCGCCGGCGCTTCCCCGACAGGAACTTCCAGGTCGGGGACCTCCGGCGGTTGGGCCGCCCGCCGACGAGCTCCGGGTGGGCGGCCGTCCTGGGTTGGTACTCCCTCATCCACCTGGCTGCCTCCGAGTTGCCCGACGCGGTCGCCGCCCTGGTACGCCCGCTCGATCCCGGCGGCTGGCTCGTGCTCGGCATGCATGCCGGGGCCGAGGTTCGCCACGTCGACGAGTTCCTCGGCCACGAGGTCGAGCTCGACTTCGTGCTGCACGACCCTGCGTTCGTGGTCGGGGTCGTCGAAGCCGCCGGTCTCGTCGACGTCGAGTGGTACCTCCGCGGTCCCATCGCTGCCAGGCAGGAGACGACCCAACGCCTGTACGTCGTCGGCCGCACCCCCGCCTGACCGCGACGGCCGGTCCCTAGGCTGCTCAGCCCTCGGCGTAGGTCCGTGCGGCGCCTCTTACGGCGACGTTCGGGTCCTAGGCCGGTCAGCTCTTGGCGTAGGTCTCTGCTGCCAGCGACTCGAACTCCAGCGCGACGACCGGCTCGTCCCCCGCGACCCACGCGTCGTGCCCTGGTTCGATCACGTAGGCGACGCCAGGGACGAGGCGCGCCTTGGTGCCGTCGTCGTGGACGATCTCCATCTCGCCGGAGACGAAGGTTCCCACGTGCCGGACCTGGCAGGACTCCCCGCCGACGACGGGGCGGATGCACTCCGACCAGCGCCAGCCGGGCTGGAAGGTGATCCGGGCGACGCTGGCGCCCGGCAGTTTGACCACGTCGACTTTCGTCTTGTCCGGCGACCGCTGCTCGTCGGGCTCGTCGAAGGACTTGCTGTAGATCGTCATGAGTACCCCTCCTTGGTCGGTGGTTCTCCCCTTCCTTCAAACGATTGCGCATCTGGCCGTCGATTGACAGCCTCCGTGTCTTAACGCGCCGTTACGGCAGCCGCTGGTGGCTCAGCGTGGCATCGGGTGGGGGCGTCGTGGGTGGGGTGCGGGTGGTGGGGAAGTAGGGTGTGGCGGGGTGGGGAGTGACGGCGGGCGGGTGCTAGGAGGGTTATGACGATGGTCGATCGGCGGCGGCGGTCCGTGCGGACGGCGCTGGTGGCCGAGGCTCTGCGGGTTGCGTTGGCGGGGCGGGCGCGGATCGATCCCGGTGCCGGGTTGGACATCGTCGACCTCGGTGGTGGCACCGGCGGGTTCGCCGTACCTCTGGCTGTAGAGGGACATCGGGTCACGGTCGTCGATCCGAGTCCTGACGCGCTCGCTTCGCTGGAGCGGCGGGCGAGTGATGAAGGCGTGAGCGAACTGGTTCGCGGTGTCCAAGGTGATGCCGCTGAGCTTCCCGGCCTGGCGGGGGAGTCGAGCGCGGACGCCGTACTGTGCCATGGAGTGCTCGAGGTCGTCGACGACCCGGTGCAGGCTTTGCAGGCAATGGCTTCAGTACTGCGGGAAGGCGGTGTACTGAGCCTGCTCGTTGCCCAGCGCAACGCTGTCGTGCTGGCCCGCGCGATCGCCGGTCACCTCGCCGACGCGCGCGTCGCGTTGCAGGACCCGGACGGACGCTGGGGTGACACGGACCCGATGCCTCGACGGTTCGACGAAGCCGGGATCATCGCGCAACTCGCCGACGCCGGCTTCATGGTGCACACCGTCCACGGTGTACGCACATTCGCCGACCTGGTCCCCTCGTCCCTCGTGGACTCCGAACCAGGTGCCGCCGAGTCCCTCGCCGAACTCGAACGCGCCGCCAGCCAGCATCCCGCGTTCCGCGCCATCGCCACCCAACTGCACATCCTCGCCACCCGCTGACCACTTCCGTTCGTACTGCGTCTCCGCAGGTGTCGGACGACGCAGGGTGATTGGTCGGTGACAGGCGGCTGCGCGGGTCTTGTAGTCGCACGCTCAGTACGACGGATCGCAGCCGCCAACTCTCCGAGACGTCGTGACAGCCCGGGGGCTGGCTGCTCGGGCCTCGAACAGACCGGCTCAGTGGAATGGGTCGCGTGACGAAGGGCGAGCAGGGGCGTCGCTGCCGGGAGGATCGAGGTCGAAAACACCGGGCGGGATGGGTTTGGGGCAGCTGGAAGTGGGCAGCTGCGGGAGCGGGAAGGGGGCAGTTGCGGGAGCGGGAAGGGGGCAGTTGCGGGACCGTGACGCGCTGGACAGGCGGTCAGGGTTTCGTGGAATGCATGGTCGGCCTAGACTGGAGTCGGCCTATCGAGATCGCGCTCATCATGGAGGGATCGACGGTGCCCCTCTCGGAAGAAGAGCAGCGCCAGTTCGAGCAGCTCGAACGTGCCCTTGCTGCGGAAGACCCCAAGTTCGTCTCCGCCATGCGGGGGACCAATGTGCGCTTGTACTACAAGCGCCGGGCAGTGCTTGCCGGCGTTGGATTTGTGCTGGGCATCGTTGTCCTGATGACCGGCGCGATCCTCCCCAACACCATCATCGGAGTCATCGGCTTCGTGATGATGGTGGCCTGTCTGTACATCGCGGCGCTGAGCATGAAGCGGATCAGTAACGCCGGGGACTCCGACGACGTCCCACCGCCGCCGATCAAGCGGCATCGGACCAAGCACGACTCGTCCGGCAGCTTCATGGAGCGGATGGAGGACCGCTGGCGTCGCCGGCGGGACGAAGACCTCTGACGGTACGGCGCGTCTGAGCGCGACCGGTCAGCGAACCACACCCGTGCCCTGGTGGGGCGGGTGTGGTTCCTTTTTCTGAGTGGGGTGCCGCTGCCGCAGCCGCCGTTGGTTGGCCCTGGTAGCTCACGTTCGGCGGTTGCCGGAGCGGTTGTGGATGGGGGTCGCGTGGCTGCGCGACCCCGGTGCCGCTAGTTGGTGTGGGGGCGACGGAGGGCTAGGGAGCGGAGGCGGGCCAGGAGGAGGTCGAACTCGTCCAGGAGGTCGGATGCCTCTGTGCTGCCGCGGCTGAGGTACCAGCGCCACGACGGTGGGAGCAGGCGGGCTCGCCAGCGGCGGACATGCGAGGCCTGCGACCACAGGGCCTTGCGTACGTCGGCTGCCTCGGTGCGCAGGTCCAGGGTCGGGTCCGCGTCACCGGCGTACCGGAGCGCTTCGATGCCACGGGCCAACCGCAGAGCCTGCGGATGCGCCGATGCGGGCAGCTTCGACACCAGCCATTCACCCGACTGGCGTGGCGTCGAGATGTCCGACCAGTCCAGGCCCAGGTCGCGGGAGATGTCGCGGACCTCCGCCCACAATCCTTCGGCGCCCAGCCGGCCGGGTGGCCTGGCGAAGCGCCGGCGCCGGGTCAGAGTTCGGATCAGCCACGGGATGCAGAGCAGCAGGATCGTGCCCGCGACGAAGCCGATCACCTTGGCGCCGCCGTTGGTGAACCAGTTGCCGCTGGTGACGGCCGCGACGCCGGCGTCGGTCGGCAGGTCGCGCTGGCCGTTGGGCCGGTCGATCTCCGGGTCCTGGCTCGTGCCCGGCGTGATCGGCGCGGTGCTCGGCTCCGTCGTCGGGTTGGTCGGATCCGGGCTCGCCGCGACCGTCCAGTTCGGGGTGGACGCCACTCGGGCGGCCGGGGTCGGCTCGAAGCGAACCCAGCCGACGCCCTGGAAGTAGAGTTCAGGCCAGGCGTGCATGTCGTGCATCCGCACGGTGTACTCGCCGTCCTTGCCGGACTGGCCGGGGAGGAACCCGATACCGACCCGGGACGGGATGCCCACGATGCGGGCCATCAGCGCCATGCCCGTCGCGAATTGCTCGCAGTACCCGGTCTTGCTCACCAGCAGGAAGTCCCTCAGCGCCCGCATCCCGCTGCCGCGGGCGGTCTCGGTGCTGTAGGTGAACTCACCGGAGCTGCGGAACCAGTTCTGGATCAGCACGGCCGCCTCGAACTGGTTGCCCTTGGCGCTGGCCGTGATCTTGTTGGTCAGGTCCTTGATGTCCGGCGGAGTGCGCTGCGGCACCTGGCTGGTGAACTGGTCCGGCTCGCCCGCGCTGACCGCGTCGTGCAGTTGTGCCGGGGTCGGCTGCAGATCGTAGGCGGTCAGGCTGTACTTCTTGCCTCCGACGACCTGGCCGTCCGACGACACCACGTCGAGCGCGTTCGGGTCGTACCGCCAGTCCTTCTTCAGTGAGATCGACCGCAGCGGGTAGGGGGCCGGGGCGAACTGGGACCGGAAGGTCCGGGTGACGTTGATCTCCAGCTTGGTCTGCGGGACCTTGCTCAGGTCGCCGTTGTAGCCGGGCGGCGCGGACAGGTCGCCGCTGATCTTCTTGCCCTCCTGCCGCGGCGCGATCCGCCACTGGTTGCCGTCGAAGTAGTCGAGCGCGGTCAGCCGCAGGTAGGTGCCGCCGGACGGTGCGCCCTTGTACGTCAGCGCGACCACGTTGTCGCCACGCTTCAGGTTCCGGCCCATGTCCAGCATCGGGTCGTTCGACGAGATCGACGCGCCGATGCCTCCGCCACCACTGCCGCCGGCCAGACCGTTGCCTATGACACCTTCCGGCAAGGCCGGCAGCAACGCAGGCAACAGAACGGCCAACGCCACCACGGACAGGCCGATCCGGCGACCGGCCTGACCGAGCGCGGAAGCTTCCACCGGCTCGGCGGCGTCGAGATGGGACACACCGGAGATCCGGCGACCCCAGCGACTGAGTCTGCTCCGGCCCTCGGCCGACAGCAGCACGATGTACCCGAGCGCCGGCGGGATAAAGAGGAACGCCGGGAGTCCGCCATGCACCGTCGCAGCCGGCACGGTGTACATGATCAGCAGCAGCAACCCGGCCCACGCAGCCTGTCGGAGCTGTACGGCGATCACGTGGATCAGCAACCCGGTAGCGGAGATCACCGAGGCGGCGAACAGTGTCAGATGCGAATCCGGCGGCAGTGGCGCGCTGAACCGATTGATCGAGTCCATCGCGTTGACCATCTGCTGGTTGAACTCCAGCGCCGTCGCCTTCCACGGGAACAGCCCGAACTTCATCGTGTCGTGCAGGAAGAAGAGCGAGAGCAGCTCCACCAGCGCCAGCAGCTGGACGAACGGTACGACGATCCGCGGGGCGCGCAGGTTCTGCAGCAGGATGCCCACACCGGTGACCGCGCCGCAGAGGAACGCGCTGACGAACAAGAACGGCCCGGAGAACACCGGCGTGAGCACGAGCGACCCCAGTACGGTCGCTCCCCATGCAGCAAGGGAGATCCTGGCCTGCCCGGTCATGGCGCCACCCGCCGCGCCGGAGGCGCGGCAATCAATACACTCATGCGATCCTCCCGCTGCGCAGTCCGAGGCCTGACCACACGGTGGGCAGGTTGTCACCGCGCCGGACCCGGGCGACCCGCCAGCCGTTCCGGCGCAGTTCGTTCTCGGTGGCGTCAGTGGCGGCGGTCAGCCGAGCCGCCTTGTCTGCCTGCTCAGCGCCGACCGCCCAGCTCGCCGCGTCGAGCAGCAGCGCGACACCGATCGCCTGGCTGGTCCGCCAGCGGTTCAGCGAGGTGATGTCGTCGGAGCCGCACGCGCCGAGGATCGCGATCACCAGGCTCGGCTCCTGTGCATGGCGGTCGACGGTCAGCAGCGGACCGATCTCGGCGTACTTGTGTTCCTCGACGGTCGCGCACTCGGTCAGCAACTGCTGGGCACTCAAAGGATGGTGTACGGCAGCCGACGTGCGATGAGCGATGGCCGACAGCGTGGTCGGCCCGCCGAGCAGCGTGGTCACATAGCCGCGGCGGATGCGGTCGGTGCCGATCGAGGCGGCCGCGCTGACGGCCCACTCGAGGCTGGACGACGGTCCGTGCCCGTGGTGCGAGATGGTCCGCGCGTCCAGGAACATCGCGCAGCGGCTCTGCCAGGGCTGCTCCTCCCGCCGTACCATCAGCTCGCCCCGGCGTGCCGTCGACCGCCAGTGCACCCGGCGCAGGTCGTCGCCGTCGCGGTACTCGCGGACCGTCGCGTCCTCCTCGCCGGCCGACGCGATCGCCCGCGGCCGGTTCTCGCCCGACCCGGCGCGGTCCGCCCCCAGCCGGATCTCGGGCAGCCTGTACACGCGCGGCGTCACCAGCAGATGCTGACTCCGGGTGAAGGTCCTACTGGTCTCCACCAACCCGAACGGGTCGGCCACGGTCAGCATCAACGGCCCGACCTGGAACAGCCCGCGTACGTCGGATTTGATCGGATACGTGACGGTACGACGCCAGTTCGGGCTGACACGGTCGACGACGAACCGCGGCCGATGCCCAAGCACATAAGGGATCCGGTCCTCGAGCAGCAGCAAGCCGGCCGGCATGCGACCTTGGTTGCTCAAGGCAAGCTCAACGGTCGCCTGCGTGCCGACCGGCACCTGGTCCGGTGCCAGGCTTCGCCGTACCTGGAGCCGCAGCCGGGTTCGCCCGACCACCAGTGCCGCTACGACCGGTAGGGCGATCAGCAGGATGCCGACGCGTAGCAGGTCCTTCTGCCCGAGCAGGAGGGCGCACAGCGAAGCAGTGATCCCAGCGGCGACGAAGGCCCGCCCTCTGGTGGTCAGCCCGCGCAGTGCCTGCCGCATGATTCAGTCCCGACGAGTGCGGGGCAGCGGCACGGTGGCCACCAGCCCGGAGATGATGTCGGCTGAACCGCGCCCACCGAGATGCGCCTCAGCCGCAGGAAGCACGCGGTGCGCCAGCACCGGTACGGCCAGCTCCTGGATGTCGTCCGGCAGGACGAACTCGCGGGAGTCCAGTGCCGCCGCCGCACGGGCAGCCCGGATCAGGTGCAGCGTCGAGCGCGGGCTGGCGCCCAGCCGGAGCTCCTGCGACCGACGTGTCGCGCCGACGAGCGCAACGGCGTACTCCTTCACCGACTCTGACACGTGCACGGCCTGCACCGTCTTCACCATGCGCAGGATCTGCTGACCGTCGGTGACCGGCTGCAGCGTTTGCAGTGGGTCGTCGGCAGAGTGCAGATCGAGCATCCGCAGCTCGGCGGCCGGCTCCGGGTAGCCCATCGACACCCGGGCCATGAAGCGGTCGCGCTGCGCCTCGGGGAGGGGGTAGGTGCCCTCCATCTCGATCGGGTTCTGGGTCGCGATGACCATGAACGGCGCCTCGAGCTGGTACGTCGTTGTGTCGACGGTGACCTGGCGCTCCTCCATCGACTCCAGCAGTGCGGCCTGGGTCTTCGGTGAGGCGCGGTTGATCTCGTCGCCGACGACGATGTTCGCGAACACCGCGCCCGGCTTGAACTCGAAGTCGCGGATCTCCTGGTTGAAGACCGACACGCCGGTGATGTCGGACGGCAGCAGGTCGGGCGTGAACTGGATCCGGCGCACGGTGCAGTCGATCGACTTGGCCAGGGCCTTGGCCAGCATCGTCTTGCCGACACCGGGCACGTCCTCGATCAGCAGGTGCCCCTCGGCCAGCAGGACCGTGATGGCGACCTCCACCACGTCGGGCTTGCCCTCGATCACCTGCTCCATGGCCCGGCGGACCCGGCCGGCCACCTCGGACAGCTCGTCGAAGTCCCCGGCTCCTGCCAGCGCCGAGCTGGTCGCGGTGGTGCTCACCCTCAGTCCTCCCCATTCGTTGACGGCCGACACATTCTCACCCGCTGTAGGGGTCGGGCCTAGAGCAGCGGAAGTTTCGTTACCTGGCGTTTCGGAGTTCATCGGCACAGGCCCTCACCGGCGGCGGTCGGAAAGTCGTCCCTCCAAGCGTACGGGTGCGGAAAACCATGTGCGGGACGAACGCGGAGCGGGTCCTTGGAAGGTTCACGGACGGGAAGCCCGAAACGTTCACCTGGACCGCCAGCTGGAACGAAGTCGAGGAAGCCCGAGCGCAACCTTGAGCACCCACCAACCATTTCCGGCGCCGATTCGTGGTCGGTCCGTGCTCAAAGTGGGCCCGGCGAGGTGGAGCGAACTGGAGGAGAGCCGCGTGGAGGGGAGTGGAGCGGTTCGTGGAGCGAGGTGGAGCGGCTGAGCCGGGATCCGGCGGCTGACACGGCAGCGACACGCGGAAGAGCGAGCCGGGATTCAGGCGCCACGTGGGGTGAATGGGGGAGAAGTTGGTTGACGGTGGGGGAAAGTGGAGTATGGTGGAGCGCAGTGGAACTGAAATGGTGGAAACAGCTCGCCTGAGACGGAGAGTCCGCAACGGGGAGGTGGAGCGTGTTCCTCGGAACTCACTTCCCCAAGCTCGACGACAAGGGACGGCTGTTCCTGCCGGCGAAGTTCCGGGACGAACTGGCCGAAGGCCTGGTGATCACCCGTGGACAGGAGCGGTCGCTGTCCGTGTGGCCCGAAAGTGAGTTCGTCCAGCTGACCGAGCAGTTGAAGCAGGCGCCGATCACCAACAAAGGTGCGCGGGACTACCTGCGGATGCTGTTCGCCGGCGCCTCCAACGAGGTGCCGGACAAGCAGGGAAGGGTCACCATCCCACCGATGCTGCGCGATTACGCCGGACTGGATCGCGACTGCGTCGTCATCGGGGCGATGAACAGGGTGGAGATCTGGAACACGGAGAACTGGAACAGGTACTCGCAGGAGCAGGAGCAGGCATTCGCCGACCTGTCCGAGGAGGTCCTGCCCGGGATCTTTTGAGCAACACAGTTTCTGAGCACCGCAGTTTCAGAGCAGTGGGAGAGCAGCACCGTGAGCGAACCGACCGTCCGGTGAGATCACGGGTCCGACTTCCGACCTCACGTGTTGGCGTCACTTCCCCGGCGCCAAGACACCGAGGTACTTCCCCGGAAGGCGTACTCGTGATCTGACCGGACGGTGTTTGCTCGACAGGCCGTCACAGGCGAACTCACCCCCGCAGGACAGGTACGACGCAGAACCGCCGCACCGGAGCCGCGACCTCCGGGCCGGCGCGGATCGGTTGGCAGGACGGCAACAGAGAACCTGCGGGGGCAGGGTCGCTCCCGCAGTGATGGGAAGGGTCGAGATGGACGCTGCGGAGCGGCATGTGCCGGTGATGCTGGAGCGCGTGGTCGCGCTGCTGGCACCCGCACTCGCGCACCCCGGCGCCGTCCTCGTCGACGCCACGCTCGGCCTCGGCGGTCACTCCGAGGCGTTCCTCCGGCAGTTCCCCGAAGCCCGGCTGGTCGGGCTGGACCGCGACCCCGAGGCTCTCCGCCTCGCCGGTGAGCGACTCACGCCGTACCAGGAACGGACGACGTTCGTACACGCTGTGTACGACGAGTTGCCGCGGGTGCTGGCCGAGCTCGACATCCCCGAGATCGACGGGATCCTGTTCGACCTGGGCGTCTCCTCGATGCAGCTGGACGAGGCCGAGCGCGGGTTCGCGTACGCGCAGGACGCGCCGCTGGACATGCGGATGGACAGCACCGGCCCGACCACGGCCGCGGACATCCTGAACACCTACAGCGCGGCCGACCTGGCCCGCATCCTCTATCAGTACGGCGAGGAGAAGTTCGCCCGGCGGATCGCGGACCGGATCGTGCGCGAGCGCGAGACCGAGCCGTTCACCACCAGCGCCCGACTGTCCGAGCTGGTCCGAAACGCGATCCCGCAGGCGGCCCGTCGTACTGGCGGACACCCGGCCAAGCGGACGTTCCAGGCGCTGCGGATCGAGGTGAACGGCGAGCTCGACGTACTGCGGCGGGCGCTGCCGGCCGCGATCGAGGCGCTGGCGCTGCACGGCCGGATCGTGGTGATGAGCTACCACTCGCTGGAGGACCGGATCACCAAGCAGACGTTCGCGGCCGGCACCAAGACCGACGTGCCGGACGACCTGCCGGTGATTCCGGCCGGGCATGAGCCGTACCTCAAGCTGCTGACCCGGGGTGCGGAGCGTCCGACCGAGGAAGAGGTCGCGGCGAACCCGCGCGCCGCCTCCGCTCGCGTGCGCGCTGCCGAGCGGGTCCGGCAGAAGGGGTTGGTGGCCTGATGAGTACCGTCTTCAGCCCGTCGAAGGCGCGGGTCACTCCGGCGGCTACAACCGTCAAGACGCAGCCGAAGCTGCGGGTTGTCTACGGTGCGCCGTTCCGGCCGCCGCGGATGCCGTTCGTCATCTTCGTGCTGTCGCTGCTGGCAGCCGGCTTGGTCGGCTTGCTGCTGCTCAACACGGAGCTGCAGAGCGGCACGTTCCAGGTGACCGCGCTGAGCCAGCGTGCCGACCAGCTGCAGGACGACCAGGAGCAGCTGGAGAAGCAGGTACGGACGCTCGAGTCGCCGCAGAACCTGGCGGATCGGGCGCTGAAGATGGGCATGGTGCCCAACCCGAACCCGGTCTTCCTGCGGCTCTCGGACGGACAGGTGCTGGGCGTGCCGGAGGAGGGCAAGGCAGGCACCGGTACGGCGATGTTCGGTCCGGGCACACCGACAGGTACGACGTCGAAGCCGCCGACCGCCACCGTCAAGCCGCCGGCCACCACGGTGAAGCCTCCGGCAACCGGAACTAAGCCGCCCGCCACGACCGTGAAGCCGCCGACGGTAAAGCCGAGCACCAAGCCGCCGGCGGCTACGACGACCGCACGAACAGGTACGGCGACCGGCACCAAGCCGCCCGCCACGACGACGAAGCCCCGCACCGGAGCGACGACAGGGGCGCAGGGAACCACAACCACCGGGGGATGATCGGATGACGGACCGACGGGGCAGCGAGCCGCCACGCAAGCGTGGTGAACCGGGGCACACTCCGCCCCGCACGGCAATGCCTCGTCCACCGTCGGCTACCGACAGCACCGGCACCACCCCACAGCGTCCCGAGTCCACCCGAGAACGCCTCCTCCGCCAAGCGCGTGAGGAGGCAGCCGGCGCTGCTCGCCGGCCGGCGAGCAAGGAGGCGTCGGCTCGGACCGAGGGACTCGTCGCTCGGCCGCGCAAGGCGACGGCTGGTGCGCGGCCGACGCCGCGGAAAACGGCTGCGCGCACCGAGGGGGCTCGGCCGCGGAAGACAGCGGCCGCGGCTCGCCGGACGAACCCCGGCACGCCTCGGAAGGTGGCCGCCAAGAAGGCACCCGCCAAGAAAGCACCCAGTAAGAAGAGCCCGGCAAAGAAGAGCCCGCCCAGGAAGCGGCCGCAGAACAGGCGGCCTCCGCAGCCCAGGAGGAGGAAGCCGCCGCGGACGCTCAAGCTCGGGCGGCCGACGCTTCGGCTACGGGTGACGTTCGGGGTGATGGCGTTCGTACTGTCGCTGTTCGCCGGCCGGCTGATCCTTCTGCAGGGGGTCGACCCGGACAGCTACGCGCTGGCGGCGAGCAGGGAGAACACCAAGCCGTTCGTGCTGCACGCGTCGCGCGGCGCGATCCTGGACCGTAACGGTGATCCGCTGGCAGTGTCCGAGGACGCGGTCGCGATCACCGCGGACCCCACCCAGACGCGGCCGGTCGCGCAGCAGCTCGCCTCGATCCTCGCGCCGAAGCTGCCCAGTACGACGTACGCGGAGCTCTTCACCGCGTTGACCGGCAAGGGCCGCTTCGCGTACCTCGCGCGCCAGGTCAGCCCGCAGACCTGGAACGACATCGAGGCCGAGGTGAAGTCGCAGAACGCCCAGATCCTCCTGCAGAACAAGGGCAAGCCGAAGGAGCAGCAGGCACCGCTGCTGGCCGGCCTCTACACCGAGGACGACCCGATCCGCAGCCACCCGTACGGCACTGTCGCGGCGAACGTGGTCGGTCTGGTCGGTGCCGACGGCAAGGGTCTGGCCGGGCTCGAGTACGGGATGAACAACCAGCTGTCCGGCCAGGACGGCAAGGCGATGTACGAGGTGGACAGCAAGGGCAACAAGATCCCGAACGCGAACCACACGGTCGAGGAGCCGAGGCCCGGCGTGACCGCGCAGCTCACCTTGGACGCGGACCTGCAGTGGTTCGCGGAGAAGCGGATCGAGCAGGCGGTGAACCAGTACAAGGCCAGCTCCGGCACGGTGGTCACGATGGACGTGAAGACCGGCGAGATCCTGGCGATGGCGAACTACCCGACGTTCGACCCGAACAAGCCGGTCAAGTCGAGCCAGCTGAACAACCCGGCGCTGGAGGGGACCTACGAGCCGGGCAGTGTGCAGAAGGTGGTGACGATGGCGGCGCTCGCCGACGCCGGGCTGATCAACCTGAACACCAAGCTGCAGGTTCCGGGCAGCATCGAGGTCCAGGGCCGCAGGATCAAGGACCACTTCGACCACGGCACCCTGAACCTGACCATCGCCGGCGTGATCGCCAAGTCGTCGAACGTGGGCACGATCATCGCGGCGCAGCAGATGCGGATCCCGCAGTTCGTGAAGTACCTGCACGACTTCGGGTTCGGCCAGCCGAGCGGGCTGAACTTCCCGGGCGAGAGCCGGGGCAAGCTGCCCGAGGGCGACGAGTGGTCCGAGCTGACCCGCTCGAACATCGCCTTCGGACAGGGCCTGGCGGTGAACGCCGTCGAGATGACCGCGGCCGTCAACGCGGTTGCCAACGGCGGTGTCTACGTGCCGCCCAAGCTGGTCCGGGATTACGTCGACGCGAACGGCACCACCACCCCGAACCCGTCCGGCGCGTCCCGCCGGGTGGTGAGCCCGACGGCGGCCAAGGAGGTCGCCACGATGATGGAGGCCGTCACCGCCAAGGGTGGTACGGCGACCCAGGCCGCGATCGACGGCTACCGGGTGGCCGGCAAGACCGGTACGGCGCAGGAGGTCGACTCGAGCTGCGGCTGCTACCGCAAGTGGGCTACGTCATTCGCCGGATTTGCTCCCGCCGACAACCCGCGCTTCGTTACGTACGTCGTACTCCAGAACCCGACCAACGGGCGCAGTGGTGGTGGACAGGGAGGACCGGTGTTCCGTGACGTGATGAGCTATGCACTGCAGAAGTACGCCGTCCCGCCGACGGGCGCCAAGCCGCCGGTCGTGCCTCTCACCTGGTGACGCAGGGTCAGGTGGGAGTCACACCCGCCGGAGCGGTAGCCTCAGGGCCCGTGTCCATTCCTACCGCCGCGGGCGGAGCCGTCGCAGCGATCCGGCCGCAGCACGTCGTGCCGGTGAGCCTTGCCGAGGTCGCCAGGGTCGCTCAGGCGCGGATTCCCACCACCAGTAGCGTCGAGGTCACGGGTGTTTCTCTCGACTCGCGTTCAGTACTCGCCGGAGACCTGTACGCCGCTTTGCCCGGTGCTGTCACACATGGCGCGGCGTTCGTTGCGAAGGCGCAGCAGGCCGGGGCTGTCGCCGTACTGACCGACCCCTCCGGTGAGGAGCGCGCCAAGGAAACCGGTCTGCCCGTGCTGGTGGTCGACACGCCTCGCGACGTACTCGGTGCGGTCGCGGCCCGCATCTACGGTGAGCCGACCAGTGAGCTGCGGCTGCTCGGTGTGACCGGCACCAACGGCAAGACCACGACGAGCTTCCTTTTGGAGGCCGTACTGCGTCAGCTCGGACATGCGGCCATGATCGGGACCATCCAGACACGGATCGGCGACGAGGTGGTGAAGAGCGTCCGGACCACACCTGAGGCGACCGACCTGCAGGCGCTCTTCGCGGTGATGCGGGAGAAGGCCGTCGCCTGGTGCGCGATGGAGGTGTCGAGCCACGCGCTGGCGCTGGGCCGGGTGGACGGCGCCCGGTTCGCGGTCGCCGGGTTCACCAATCTCACGCAGGATCACCTGGACTTCCACCACACGTTCGAGGAGTACTTCGCAGCGAAGGCCTCGCTGTTCACCCCGGAGCGGTGTGATGTCGCCGTGGTGACCGTTGACGACGAGTACGGCCGCCGGCTCGCCGCGCAGACCGTCGTACCGCTGGTGACTGTGTCGACCACCGGTGACGCCGACTGGACGGTCGTGAACCGGCACCAGTCCGAGCACGGCACGACCGTCATCCACATCCAGGGACCGGGGGAGACGCTGACGGTCGAGATCGCTCTGCCGGGTGACTTCAACGTGGCCAACGCGCTGCTTGCGACCGCGATGCTGCGGCAGGTCGACGTACCGGCCGAGGCGATCGCGGCCGGCTTGCGGACCGCGACCGTGCCGGGCCGGATGGAGACGTTCACCCGCGAGGACGGGCTGTCCGTGATCGTCGACTACGCGCACACCCCCGACGCGGTC